>SMTZ1_10010610_pt1 | contig 10148 bp, 8 predicted proteins | sample DeeMarSWOR136_30_FD_25667 | JGI IMG/M metagenome (IMG submission 25667) | reverse complement strand
CTTATTCACGAACAATACAAAAACATTATAGGGGCTTATGGTCTAGTGGTTATGACGTCGCCTTCACACGGCGGAGGTCGCCGGTTCAAATCCGGCTAAGCCCACTACATTTTCTTATTGTTTGCCTGTTGTCAGTGTTTTTATCCCTATCTCAGTGAGTATTACCTCATCATATGACACATATTGCAATATCTCAGATACTAGTAATTTTCTAATGATAATACTTAAATCTTTACGAGAAATATGCAGTAATTGCATTGCTTCCTCAGCATCCATGTCTTTTGAATAAAGTAGTTGAATAAATTCATACTCTTTTTCATTAAGTTCAACTAGTTTGTCAGTTTTTAATGGTAGCTTCTCAAATCCTGTCATCTCTACTATATAATCCTTGACAATTTTGTCTAAGGGTAGCCTGTTTAACACGTTGCCTTTTTTATCATATATTGTACAGATGTTATCGTTATATTCCCAAAACGCGACTTTCTCCCATGCAGTTTTAATCAAACTGGCGTAGCTACTATAATTTTTATCTCTGGGTTTAATTTTTCGATATGAACTAGGAGGTATTGATTCCCTTTTCCTCTGCTTGTACAAATAATGCTGTTCTAGTTGAATGAGATCAAGATCCACGCCACGCCTTTTAAGATCTGGTATATATCGGCCCTCAACTTGATCTTTTAACTCAGTTATAAAGTATAATCCTGCATCTTTATCTTTCATATTCATACTTGCGACTCTAATAAAAGATTCTATAGCTCTTCCGACTTCGGTAGGATCAATCCTATCTATGTCAAGTGTAATACTTATAACTCCGTGCTCACGTTCTGGATGCCCCGCTCCATTTATTGTGACGTATTTAAGAAACGTAAATTTATCTCTCAGTGTTTTAAGTATATCTGTTAGGACCATGACAGAATAACTTTCAGATGTTCTTCTGCTTGCTATGGTAAAGAGCGCAGTAAGTATATGTTTTATTAAATCAGAGTTTGTAAAATCACATTCATAGCTTTTTTACCATTACATATATTCACCATAACCATCACTGTGTTATACTTTTTAATTTTTAGTATATAAATATATCTCGTAAAAATAGCATAATGGAAAAATAACACAGCTGCATATAAAATGACAATTAATCTAAAAATCTGGGATTAAAACAACAATTTCTCCCTTTACGGACTTCTTACTTCTGCTAAGCCCCATGCATCATTCAACATTAACTTTATATCCAGATCCAGGTTTCTTCTTCTCTTTACGTTTTATAACAACGTCAAGAACTCCATTTTTATAGGTAGCTTTAGTTGTATTTGGAAGAACATCACAGGGAAGATCTAATAATTTATGATATTTTCTTTTAGGATTATCTACCTTTATTTCAAGAGTATCATTCTTTACATTAAGATCAATGTCATTTTTTTCAACGCCTGGTATTTCAACTGTAACTGCAACATCCTTATCTCCCTCAATGATGTCTGTCAATGGTTCTCGTTCTTCAGAAATCAAAGGCTCTCCATCTGGCGATTTTGTTTGGCGGTTACCAAAATCCTCGATTCGCGGTTTACCATCAGGGCCGATATGTATTTTAAATCCATGAACAACAGGTTTTCCAGGTTGTGCATTGGAAAACATCCTCATCATTTCCTCAGTCATTCTACGTATATCTTCCATGATACGTTCGTCATCAAATAAATCTCTAATGAAATCTTCATCAAAACCGAACATGTCAAATGGGTTTCTTCGTTTTTTTCTTTTATTTCTGTCTTCGTCAAATGGATCCATTTTTATCCTCCCTTATCTTTTACATTATTTGTATAGCTGCTACTATTTAAAACTTTTTATCTGTAGGTTTTTGAGATCATCATATAATTCTACTAAAAGTTTTCTATAAATTTTTACCAGGGAATATAAAAAATTTATATGAATATGTTCATAAGATAATACAGAATATCTCCAAGAATAAAAGCACATATGAAACCAGCAAGAAGTGGTATCATAAAAGGAATCTTTGGTGTGACCCAAATCTCAGTTATGCCTTGTTTTTCAAACTCATTTAACTCATCTTCAGCATCAAAATCCTTAGGCATATAAACAAATTTTCTTTTACCATTCACAATTCTTTCAAGTGGCCAAACAAACTTTTCTCTTGCCTTTTTAATATTCATCTTATATCCTAAAAGCACGTATGGAAAGCTGATATTTCTCTTGGCAATATTAAATATTAAGAGACTAAAAGGTATTAAAAGAAATAGAATAACCGAATTGGAAAATATAAACCAGGAAGCTGGCATCATGGATTCACCCCACAGGGGAAATTGTGACATAGTTGGTTGAAGAGGTACAAGTATTGCTATTGCCATCAATGCCTTTGCATCAGCTCCACCAAAAATAAGTCTCATCTGAAATAATAGATAAACAAGACCAATCATTATTGGTATAAAAATGAGATAGTTTATTTTATCTCCAAAGCCTATGGCAAAATATTGTACAACAAGTAAAACACCACCAATAGCACCCATAATGAGCCATAGGATGTTTGAAGCTCTTCTTGTTTTAATATCAGTATAGGATGCATATAATAGTATTATTACTCCAATAAATAAGCGTACTATATCGATCGAGGTTGCAATTTCTATCATGCTAGGGAGATAACAGAAAATAACATATTAAGGTAATGATAATTTATTATGTTAGCGACGAATGCATAATTAAAAATCACTTTCTAAGCATTGCCGTCTTTGTAATAATTTCCAGTTGAATAGTGAATAAAAATATAATAAATCTTCCTACTTTAAATTAAGAATAAAAAAGTAGGAAGAGGTCTGTAAAGATATTCCCTTCTAATTATAGATGTAGTAAAGAGTTTAAGCAGTTTGTGTCCAAGAGTATGTATACATTGATCCGCCAGTAGTGTTATATAGCATTGTAAACGTATAACTGAAACCTGTACTTACGGCACCACCACAAGGTATTGAATCTCCTGCAGCAACATAGGTTCCACCAGCAGATGGAGTAAGCCATGATACTGCGTTTGAGGTAGCAGAGTTATTTACTAGTTTTAACCCTACAGTAGACCAAGTTATATCACTTTCTGTAGGTGTGCCAGTTGTAAACACTTTTGTCTCTTTATTATATGTACATCCAACAGTAGGAGTGCTTATACCAGGTCCACCTAACATTCCACTGACATAGACATACACTGTAGCAGCTATTGCCACCGTTATAGCAACCATGAGAATGACACCAATAACAGCAGAAACTGCTTCCTTATCTTCTACAAATTTTCTATTTGCCTTCATATTCCCATTCTCTCCTAGCTTTAATTAAAGCTTTCTTCTTAATAGTAGATAACACAAATGGTATAAATACTTTTTGAATTTTTGTCTCTCCATATAACCAAATCGATTATATCCAAATTTTTACCTATCACCAATTGTGTTAATCATTACCGCACTAGTTATCATTAGTATAATTATTAAATTTTTCTACAAAAGCAATCAAAAACATAAAAAGTTCAATTTGTAAAAATGAAATTATTATAAAGTGTAAATGAACAATAGAAACTTTTATTAGATTAATAATTACTTACATATTTGTAAATTGGAATGGGATGCCCTAAATTCGTTTGTTGTAGTGCATCCACTGAATCCAAGGAGATTTGGTGAGTATGCCCAGTTCGGATGATAAAGAAAATAAGCTGGAAATTTCTGAATTAGACCTTTTGTTATTAACAGAAATGGGATTTTTCAGTGACTTAAAAAAAAGAAATATAAGGTTTAACCCAAGACCATTTTCAAACCCCAAACACTTGCAGGTTGAACCTATAGCTTGGAGTCCTGATGCAAGTTTTTTAAAAAAATTAAAAAACCTACAAATAAAGTTTAATTCAAGACCATTTTCTAATCTTACTAATCTATCCATTGAGAAAGCAGATGTTGTAAAGGAAAACGTAGTCGATCTTCATTTAGAAATAGTAAAGAAGGTGGATGAACTAATTGAGAAACATGAAAGAGAATTACAAATGAAAGAACCTGAACCTGTATCTAAAATACAACAAGAATTACCTTTAACAGAGGTTGTAGAGATAAGAGAATCTTCTATAAGGAAACCTGAAATGCCTAATTTTAAAGCAGAAATAGAATCACAAAATGTCTTTGGAGAGTTGAATCAAAATGAAGAGTTTTTTGAAATAGTTCATCCAACTCAGATTCATTCTGAAAATGAAATTATAAAAGTAGGTGTCGATGATTTTCGTAGTTGGATGCTAGGTGAGCAGGATAAAAAACCTCAAAAATCATCTATGGGGCTTGGTCGTATAAAAATCGGGAGTAAAAACAAAACGTCTAATGAAAAAGCTACTAAGATTAAAAAAACTCAGAAAAAAATCAATAATTTTACAAAAACAAAGATTGAATTAGAAAAAACAAAAGAAGAAATCGAAGAAAAGAAAAAGGAACTCGAAGAAGTGAAACAAAAAGAAAAGGAAAAAGAGGAAGAATTAAAGAGGAAAAAAGAAGAAAAACTAGAGCAAGAGAGGCTTAAAAAAATAGAATTAAAAAAGAAAATGAAAGAACAAAAGCTTAAAGAAAAAGAAGCGAAAAAGGCTGAGAGATTGAAAGAGAAAGAATTGAAAAAGCTTGAGAAGAAAAAGCTAATGGAAGAAAAACTTAAGGCAAGAGAAGCTGAAAAAGCTGAAAAGCAGAAAGAAAAAGAATTGAAAAGACTTGAAAAAGAAAAATTAGAGGAAAAAAAACAAAAGGAAAAGATTAAAGAAAAAGAAGCAAAAGAGCAAGAAAAGAAAAAAATAGAAGAAGAAAAATTGAAGACTAAAGAATCTGAAAAGAAAGATACTATTAAGACAGAAAAAGAAAGAGAGGAGGAACCACCAGCATTGGATGAATTTATAAAAGAAGAAAAAGAAACAAGAGATGAAAAACCTTCTTTAGATGATGACGTTGAAAAACTTCTCCCAATACTTGATGAACTTCTGGAGAAACTCCCAGATGAAGTTGTAGATGAGTTTGCGCAATCTGAGAATTTTGTTCTTTATGAAAAGGTTGTGAGTAAATACAAACGCAAGTGATCTTATGGGATTATTAGAAAAAGCACAGCAAAGAAAACAAACATTGAAAAAAACAGAAGATGCAGTAGAGGCAGATATATCTAAAGAGAAGCATTTGAAACCATCAGGTCTTCTGGAAAAAGCAAAACAAAAAAGACAAAAAATAGTTTCAGAAAAAACAACTGAGGCGAAAGAAGGCAAGGCAGTTGAAGAAATCAAGAAGAAGGAAATTTACACAGGTATAAAGGCTAAAGAAAAAAGTAAGAAAGAAGTTATTGAGGAAAGAACAGGTTTTGGCTGGAAAGGTCTTGGCTCCCGGAGAATTATTTTTGACCACGACGTTAATGAGTATATTTATGAACTTTCAGAACCAGTTTTAAATGAAGATGAAATGGATACAAAGGATGAGTTAGCTCATTTGTTTAAAATGCTTGCTGACATAAATATAACTAACATGAATAAACAGGAAAAAGAAAAGTATCTTGGGGAGTCATTGGAACAAATAATTATTGACAACAATATCAAATTTGGTGTGAAAAAGAAGAAAAAATCAAAAAAAATAGATAAGGGTCTTGTTCTTTCTAAAAAAGAGAAAAAGAAGGAAAAAGAAGCAAGTGAAGATGAAAAAAAGAAATCATTTAAAAAGAAAATATTTTCTAAAAAGGAAAAAAAAGAAAAAGCTGAAAAAAAGGAAACAGAAAAAGAACCTGAGCTAAGCAAAGAAGAACAAGAAGCAGCAGCAAAGGAATCTAAGGAAAAGATTTTTTATCATATTTTTAGGGAGTTTTTAGGATATGGCAAAATTGACATCATAATGGAAGACGAAGGTATTGAGGATATATCTTGTGATGGACATCATGTTCCTATCTTTATTTATCATAAAAAATATGATGAGGTTACTACAAATGTTAAGTTTGATGATGAAAATGAGTTGGATTCTTTTGTCGTGCGTCTTGCTCAGATATGTGGCAAACAAATATCTATCTATTCTCCAATTGTTGACGGTAAACTACCTGATGGTTCAAGGCTTCAAACAACTCTTGCACGGACTATCACTAAGGGTTCAACTTTTACCATTCGTAAGTTTAAAGAAAACCCGCTCACCCCTATTGATTTGATTGATTTTCAATCACTTTCAACTGATATGGCTGCTTACTTTTGGATGGCCATCGAACGAGGCGCATCGATACTATTTTGTGGTGGAACCGCAAGTGGAAAAACAACAGCGCTTAATGCGTTATCACTTTTCGTACCAGCCCAACATAAAATCATATCTATTGAAGATACAAGAGAAGTTAGCCTTCCTCACAAGAACTGGATAGCGGGTACAACTAGACAAGGATTTTCTTCATCTGAGGATGCCAAGACTGGAAAAGATATTGATATGTTCGATCTAATACGTGCTGCACTTCGTCAACGACCTAAAGTTGTAATAGTTGGAGAGGTAAGAGGAAGAGAAGCCTATAGCTTATTCCAAGCTATGGCTACTGGCCATACGTCGTATGCAACTGGTCATGCAAGTGATATACATACACTTATACAGAGACTTGAAAACCCGCCTATATCACTTCCACGTGCACTACTTACGTCTCTCGATATTATTGTATTTCAAAACGCAATTGATATCGCTGGTAAAACAGTGAGACGAATGACAAGTGTAACCGAGGTAGTAAAGTTGGATCCAGATACTAATCAGCTTATTTTCATGGAGCCATTTAAATGGGGTTCAAAAACAGATGATAGATTTGAAAGCAGTGGAGCAAGCAAAGTATTAAACAACATTAGACTGCAAAATGATTGGTCAGAAGGACAACTTGCTAAGGAACTGGAAAACAGGAAACTAATACTTGAATGGATGCTAAAGAACAACCTTAGAGACTATAAAGAGGTTGGAAAAATTGTTTCTGATTATAGTAAATATCCTGAAAAATTGTTAAAGAAAGTCAAGGAGGAAACGAAGAAGTGAGATCTACTCCATATACAAGATTTTGTCGACGACTATTTGCAAAAACATTCGAAAGATTTGACATAAGTGAAACAAGTAAAAACAATTTACTAGAAAAAGCAGATATTGCCATAGTCTACAAAGAATATTTCTCCATGGTTTTAATGAACATAATAATAGGGTTCATTGCATCATTTATATCCACTTTGATATTATATATAATTGTTCCTCATCAGATTACTGCCTTGTTAATTTTGTTGGTTTCTTGTTTGGTAACAATCGGTACTGGTGTATATTATATTAGTTTACCTGCATCAAAGGCAAAAGCTAGAGGTAAAAAAATTGATAGGCATATGCCTTACGCTACTAATTTTATTAATACGATGTCTGTAGCAGGCGTTTCACCAGCAGAAATATTTGAAGCACTCTCAAATGTGGAATTATATGGAGAGATACAAAAGGAGGCGCAAAAAATTACAACAGAAATTAACATGATGGGTATTGATACAATCACTGCTTTGAAAAATGCAATTAAGATATCTCCATCAGAAAAATTCAAAGAATTTATCCAAGGCATTCTAGCAGTTATACAATCGGGCAGTGAACTTGGACCATATTTCGATAGATGTGTTGAGAAATATATGACGAGGGATCTAGTTGAAAGAAAAAAAGGCTTGGAATCACTTGCGATAATGGCTGAATCATTTGTTGTAACGGTAATTGCATTTCCGCTTTTTCTAGTTATAATAATCTCAATAATGGGGCTTACAAGCGGAGGAATAGATTTCGGATTTCTATATGTTATAGCCGGTGTAGTACTACCACTAGCATATGTAGGATTTTATGTGATGATGAGTTCAGGAATGGGAGAATCAGTATGAAAATTCCCTTTAGGTTGAAAAAATTCAATGTAAAACGTTTTTATGGTAAAGATAGGAATATCCTAATCCTCTTAGTTATTTCATTAACTGTTTCCATTGTTTTATTTTTACTAGGCATTCTAAGTTTCCTTGGTATAAACATATTTGGCAGTGAACTGATTTCAGGTATGGACTTTATTGTTTTTGGTTTATTGGCATCTATTGGCCCTATCGGATTTTACAATCATTTAAAGGCAAAAAAGAAACGAGATATAGAAGACCAGCTACCTGATTTTTTACGTGAAATAAGTAGCTCAACATCTTCAGGTATGACTGTTTTTGATGCCATGAAATCCGCTGCAGAAGGGGATTATGGAAGACTCACACCAGAGTTACAAAAAATGGCTGCTCAGCTATCTTGGGGAATACCGGTTAAAGAAGCCCTAGAAAATTTTGCAAAAAGGATTAACACCCCTTCCTTAAAACGGATTGTAGTAACAATAAATAAGGCACTTGAAATCGGTGGGAATACCTCTACAGTTTTTGAAGCTGCAGCAAAAGAAATTGATCAAACTAAGCTAGTAGAACAACAGAGAAGAACAGAGATGTCGTTGTACAGTATAGTGATATTCATCAGTTTCTTCGTTTTTCTAGCAGTGATTTTAATTATTGATAACACAATCTTTAGAGAATTTTTTAGACTGCAGGAGCAACTGCCAACTACTGATATTCAGGGTATGCAAATAGCACGGGACATAGATCAAAATTTGCTCAAGAATACATTTTTTTCATTTGTTCTCGTCCAAAGTATAGGCGGTGGGTTACTCGGTGGGTTTATGATGGATGGAAAACTCTCATCAGGGGTTAGATTTGGTTTTATTCTTGTGTTAGTTTCATTTTTTGTTTTTAAAGTTCTATTCTAATGAAAAATGTCAATATGTTAAAATGACACAAAAGCTTCAAATAGTATAAGTCACAGAAGCTTACCCGTGGATTGGGAGATGAAAACAAACATTGCGTTTAAAGGGAATTATGCAGTATCAGAGGTAGTTGGGGGTCTACTTCTAGTCTTTATTGCTGTGATCACTTTTTCTGTTATTTACATATATTTATTTCCACCAGGTCCAGATTATGATGCGTCTGTTAAAATAGAAGGAAATGTAAGAAATGATGGCCTAGTAGTACTAGAGCATGTCGGTGGAAATCCTCTAAAATCATATAAAGTAGTTGTTTCGTATACTAATGGAACACCTATTGGTTGCAAGACATGCAAAGATGATTTTTGGAAAATAGGGGAATATAGATATCCACTTGAAAATATTGAACTTGTAAATGGAAGTATTGCAAATATAAGACTTGCCAATGAAAGTTTTACATTGAGATTAATTGTTTTTAGCTTAAACGAAGATGGTAGTGAACAAGAAGTTTTTACTTGGACGCCTTGTGGAAGCTCTAGTGGATGGCCATCTGATAGCCCCATATTGATATCAAGTCTTCGGACCAATACTGTTGATGAGGATCTCATATGTTACAGTTATCCTGTTGTTCCAGATGTTAACGCAACTACATATATTTATAACTGGAAACTAAACAGTGTAAGTCTAACAGATCTAAATATGCCTTTTAATACGGAAGATAATGTTTCTTGCACAGATTATTCAGGATATGCCTTGCATGGAACTTTAAATGGGGTACTTTGGACTCCTAATGGAACAATTGGAGGTTGTTACCATTTCGGTGGTTCAAGTGAATATATTACAATGGGGCTGCCAAATGTTTTCTATGACATACCAAACGATGATTTTACCATTTCGTTATGGGTAAGGAGTGATGACATCACTGCAGATAATGCAGTAGTATTAATGGCGAGTGAAGACGTAAATAATTTTGTTAAGATATTCTTACAGGGTTCTGAAATTCATGTAGGAGTTTGCGATGATGGAATCAAAGATGCAGTAAGAACTGAGAATCTATATAGTAATGTTTGGTATCATATTGTGGGAGTATGGGATGCAAGCGAAGATAGAATTTTAGTATATTGTAATGGGAATGCAAGTACAGAAGCCGGTGAAAGAAACTTTGCATTGGGTTGCCAACCTGGTTTACTTGAAATTGGACATGGAACTGCAAGTAGTAAGTTTTGGGATGGATACATGGACGAGTTAATAGTATATAACAAAGCTCTTTCTGCTGAGCAAATTTATCAGATTTATTTTACTACAAAAGATGGAGATTGGACTAGACGAGTAATGGTTTCAGAAGAAACAAGTGTTGGAAATTATTG
>SMTZ1_10008679_pt1 | contig 10148 bp, 15 predicted proteins | sample DeeMarSWOR136_30_FD_25667 | JGI IMG/M metagenome (IMG submission 25667) | reverse complement strand
GGACGTTTTCCTGCCTCGTAAGTTACACCATATTTCTCTGCATATTCTTTGATACGGCCTCGTTTTATATTCTTGAGTTCCATAACATATGCTAATTTTTTCGCATCAATTCCATCAGAATCATAAACCATTCCAGAAGAATCTGAAAGAGTTACAACTTTTGCACCTAATTCATTTAGCTTTTCAACAGTATATTGAGCGACATTTCCAGATCCTGAAACAGTGCAAATCTTACCTTTTAGTGATTGTTTTTTAGTTTTCATCATTTCCTGAGCGAAATAGACACAACCATAACCAGTTGCCTCAGGTCGTATTAAACTTCCACCCCAGTTCAGCGATTTACCAGTAAGTATACCGCAGAATTCATTTCGGATTTTTTTGTATTGTCCAAAAAGATACCCAATCTCTCGTCCACCCACTCCAATATCTCCCGCAGGAACATCGGTATCTGGACCAATATGTCTGAATAATTCAGACATGAAACTCTGACAAAATCTCATTACTTCATTGTCAGATTTGCCTTTAGGATCGAAATTTGAGCCTCCTTTTCCTCCACCAATCGGCAGAGTGGTTAAACTATTCTTGAAAACCTGTTCAAATGCCAAAAATTTCAATATGCTTAAATTAACACTAGGGTGAAAACGCAATCCTCCCTTATATGGACCAATTGCACTGTTCATCTGAATACGATAACCTCTATTGATTTGTATCTCTCCAGAGTCGTCCATCCAAGGAATACGGAACATTACTACTCTTTCAGGTTCAGCAATTCTTTCGAGAATTTTTGCCTTTTTATATTTTGGATTTTTGTTGATAAAAGGCATTATGCTCTCTGCCACTTCTTGAACTGCTTGGTGGAATTCTTTCTCACCTGGATTTTTTTCGATGATTCCTTCCATAAATAATTCAACGTCTTTATCCATAGGATTCCTCCCTATGCTCAGTGGTCACCGTATATATACTTCCTATTAATACTTTATTGGTTGCCTTGAAATTATTATATTTTATGGATGAGTAATATCTAGATTAATACTATAACCACAAGCTAGGCACCTATTTGTAAAAGACGATTCTAATTTCTTACCACTGGTTTCTATTACCATAGTAGCCCCATCAGTTTTATAACCGCCCATCTTTTGAACAATACTATAATTAAGCTCCTCAATGAACCATAGTGCACCGCAATGAGGGCAACTTGTTCTTTCCATTTTCTTTACCATTATTACTATAGAAGTAGGTTGTATATAAATATTAACGATGAAGGTAAAATTACGATTTCATCATCTTTACAAGGTCTTTGCCATGGACCTGCTTTAACTTGTTTTTAATGATACATTTTGAAACGTATTCTGGATCTATTGAAAAAGTCATAGCCGGAGATAGATATGTATCCGTAATGGCACCGATACAATTTGGAAAACGTTGATCTAATTCTTCTTGCCATTTTAAATGATCCTCTGTCTTATAAAACGCGCTAAAAACAACTAAATTGTATCCTCCTCTTCCGGTTACTGCTTTAATCATCCATGTTACATGTGGGTCGCTTTTCAATGTCTTTAATATCTGATCATGTTGTTTTTTAATTTGAAATAAGGTCTTCACTAATATATATTCAGGTGGACAGATTACTCTTGGAAATCGACATACTGGTCTACCAATGATTCCTGCTTTATGTAGTGCGTTTATTCTTCTTTCGATTGTTCTTCTGTGAACATTGAGTTTTTTTGATAAAAAGTTCTCATTTGTCCGTACTCCCTCTCCTCTTAGAAGCCTTTTAAGTATTTCAAGAGACAATTCATCTAATTCGTATCCTCGAATCGATTTTTGTTTTCCTTCCTTAATATTCTGTTCAATTAGTTTGATTGAAATTGAGGGATTATATTTAACGAAACATCCTGTCCCAAGGTGAAGCACTTGAGCAGGGTATCCATCCTCCCTAAAGGGAAGTTTTTCCTCTTTTATAGCACTTTCATACCATTCTTGATGAACGCAGACATTTTTATGAAACGTAATCATGAGGGTGTTGTACTCTTCTTCTTTAAAGAAAAAAGCAGCGAAGATAGCGTCGTCATATTCGATAAAATGTTTTGTCTTTTCATCTCGTAAAAAATTATGTCTTGAAATAACCATAAGAGGCAATTCCTTGAATAGCCAAGGGAAGGGATATTGTGGTTTGTTTATTATCCTATGTTCAACGAGTTGATTTACCCGGTCTTTAATAGTATTTCTGTGTTTATTCAGTGTTTTTGATAGTTCGCTGACATTAATTTCTACACCCTCTCCTGAAACAATCAGATTAAGCAATTTTAAGTTTAATTCGTTATTTAGCAAATCAGCCATAAAACATTGTATGCGAGGTTAATATTAATACTTTTTCTCTAAATTTTATGCTTTTTTTGATAAAATCATATATGTAATTTGTTGATGTTAATAGCTTATATCAGATATTATGTAATCATTTTTGCATAATAAAGCTACTAATTTTTATCAAATTTGTCATAATTTTTAGAATTTATGTACATATGGTTTATTAAAGTCTTCATAGCATAGTTAGTACAGAGGTAACACAAATGATGGAAAAAAATGACAAAAACGCTCAAAAAACAATCCAAGAGGCTGGTTCAATTATAACTGATTTGCGAGAAGTAAATGTGCCTGCTTTCTTGGATAGATGGGGACCCGAGAATGTTATCCAAGTGTATGATCCAGAAATCGGGATGCGTGGAGTACTTGTTATTGATAATACCTGTCTAGGCCCAGGAAAAGGTGGTATTAGAATATCCCCAACAGTAACACCACTTGAAGTATTTCGACTTGCAAGAGCAATGACGTGGAAATGCGCACTAGCAGGCATCCCGTTTGGTGGTGCAAAATCAGGAATCCGTGTGGATCCTTTTAAGGTGGATAAGATCAAAATGGTAAAGTCTTTTGCAAAGTTAATAGCTCCATATGTCCCAGAAAAATATATTGCAGCTCCAGATATGAATGTTGGAGAGAAAGAAATTGAAGCATTTGTTGAGGCCGTTGGAGATCTTCGTGGAGCGACAGGTAAACCAAAAAAACTCGGCGGAATTCCACATGAATTAGGAACTACAGGATTTGGTGTAGGTGTTGCACTCGAAACAAGCTTAAAAATTATTTCCAAAAAAATTGGATTGCCTGAAGATCTAGCAGAGATAAGAGTCGCTATACAAGGGTTTGGCAATGTGGGGATTGGTATCGCAAAATATTTAGCAAAGAAAGGAGCAACAGTAGTTGCAATTAGTGATCTTTGGGGTTGCATCTACAACAAGAGCGGTATAAATATCGAGGAAGCAGAGAAACATTCCTATGCTACTTGTGAAGCAAAGTCGATAAAAAATTATGAAGATAGTAAAGTAATATCTAGAGAGGATATCCTAAAGGTAGATTGTGACGTTTTTATCCCTTGTGCTTGTGGAGATGTTATTACTTTAGAAACGGCACCATATCTAAAAGCAAAATTGGTTGTCGAAGGGGCAAACAATCCAGTAACACCAGATGCAGAACATATGCTATTTAAAAAAGGAGTAATCGTTGTGCCTGATTTTTTAGCAAATGCCGGTGGTGTTATCGGCTCGTATGCTGAACACAAAGGAATGGCTGAGGAAGAAGCATTCTCTATGATTGAACTAAAAATTATCGCTAATACAAAGTTTGTCATGAGAGGATATGTTGATTCAGGTTGCATCCTAAGAAAAATCGCAAAAACGCTTGCTGAAAAAAGAATCCTCAGAGCTATGAGAGATAAAACGGGCTGGGCGGAATCCCAGAATTATAAAAATAGGAGGTTTAAAAATGAATAAAAAAAACTCCGACCTTCGAGCTATATCTATTACACGACAAAAAAGAACATGGACTTGTGAAGGTTTGTGTGTAAATTGTGTCCACAAGGATACTTGTACATTCCCCCAGGCCAGATGCGGCATACTGTATTGCGATGAATATGAATGATAGAAATAAAGGATGTGAAAAAGGGAGGAGGATTAAAACGGGGCAAAAACAAGTCTTGATTTACAGCGATGATAAAAATAAGATAAAAACAGAATTACTGCATCCGACAATATTAAAACCAGTTATTTTAGACCTAAAAAAACGACAACAAATAGTGATCAACGAATGTACTGCTGCAGAGAAAATAGAAAGTTATCCAGAAAGCATTCAAAAACTAGTGTGGAGGGCGCTTTATTATAAAAACGAAATAAGAGTAAGAAAAGCGATGTTTCTAAGAGGAAACGAACAAGACGAAAAGCTCGCAAAATTTATTGAGGCTTTTAGACGCACACAACAACTTATTCTGAAAATGTGTAAAAGACGAAATCTCGAAGGCATTATTATCGAGGAAAAATTAATAATATATGTGAGGTGAAATAAAAGATGGAACAGGTCTTAGTTTGTTTGAAAAAAAATAGGGCCATCAATATAGATGTACTAGATGATAAGAGGAGGGAGCTTGTCGCCTTAGGCATTGTTTTAAAATCAGGATGTAAGGGGAATATAGCAACACATGTTGAAAAGGCCCTTGATGCTGGTGCAACTAGAGAAGATATATTAAAAGTCGTGGCCTTTATTGTTGGCAATACACGGCTTTTTAGCTCTATAATAGAACTTCTAAAAATATTAAATTATGAGGAGAACAAAAGGGCGGATTATATTTCGGTTGTTAATGATGTTAGAGAATGATAATTAATAGGATAAAAGAGAGATGATGAAAAATATGCAATTTCTAGATCCAGGGCGAATTTAAAAGAGGTGCAATGTGAAATTTATGTATAAAATTTGGTTAATAAAAAACAAAATTTTAGATTATTTAGGAGGGCATAATGACAGATAAAGAAAAGTTATTAAAATCCCAGATAAGGAAACAAAAGAGAGTAATTAAAAGATTGAAAAATATGATAAAGATATATGCACCTTATATGCAATTTACTGATGAATTGGAGAAGTAGGAGAATTATTTACAGCAATTTTTAAAGAGTAAATGTAAGATGGATCTATAATTTGATAGCCGGAAACTATAAATGAGGCAGAAAAAGTAGGATTTTGGAGCTTAATTGATGTTTTTTTTAATTTTTTTAGCACATTTAAGATTTTGATGTTGGTTTATTGCCTATTTATGCCAATTTATAACCAATATTTTACCATTAATTATAGGAAATTTACCAATAATTTTATATATGTGGAACTACATATATATATTCATGGAAGACGAGAAGGAAAATGAGTTAATCACAAAAAGAGGCATTGAGCGAGATAGAAGGTATAGAGAATATTTTGAAAGAAAACATAAAATTAATAAAAAAAAGAAGGAAGTAAAAGATGATTAGTTCACAAAGTTCTAGAGAGATATTAAAAAACAGTGAAATTAAAAACAAACTCAAAGAATGTTTTAAAAAGTGTGCACTTGGTAGAATACAACTAAGAAAATGTGTTGTAAATGCTATGAATGTAGGGTTAACAAAAGAAAATGTTTTGGCGATTGTTGATAACATGGCCACAGGAGGAGTGTATGATGAAGCCTCATTATGTTCTATAGTAGCAATAGGGCAAGCACTTAGATATGAAGAAAAACATGGAAAGACGAAATCAGCCTTAATAACAGATGAAAAAAGAAAAGAAATCGAAAATAAACTTAGAGGTTGTTTTAAAAAGTGCGGTTTGGCGAGACGCCAACTTAGAAAATGTATAGTTAATGCTTTGGATGTAGGGTTAAGCAAAGAGGAGGTTTTAGCAGTTTCCGATGATATAGTTGGTGGCTTTGGAAAAGATGAAGTATCTTTATGCGCAATAATTGCCGTAAATCAAGTATTACAATATGAAGAAAGTGCTAGAGCAAAACCTATTGACATAGTTAAAGAAAGAGAGCTTGAAAGGGAGGACACTTAAACTAGATCTATCAGGGTTTTATAACAAATATTAGACAGGAAAATATAGGTGACCGATATCTTAAACATAGAAGTATTAGGTGTTCAAATCTTTTTAGCGATAATAATCTTGGCTTTTTTCTGTGAGCTTATTGACTCGACCTTAGGCATGGGATATGGAACAACACTGACGCCCGTATTGATGCTATTTGGCTTTGGGCCCCTTGCGATAGTACCTTGTGTGTTACTATCTGAGATAATAACAGGTATGACAGCAGGGTTAGCTCATCATAAAGCGGGCAATGTGAGTTTCAAACGCGGTTCTAATCATCTTAAAATTGCACTTGTGCTTGCTGCTTGTAGCATTGTTGGGGCAACTGTTGCAGTATTTGTAGCAATTAACGTCCCAAAACTGTGGCTAGATACATATATTGGCTTAATGGTCCTAGGAATGGGAATTATAATAATTTTAACATTAAAGAGAGAGTTCAGATTTTCATGGAAAAAAATCGTTGGACTTGGGTCAATTGCTGCATTTAATAAGGGGATGAGCGGCGGAGGTTATGGGCCTGTAGTTACCGGCGGTCAAATATTATCTGGTGTAAAGGGCAATAATGCTGTTGGCATTACATCTCTAGCAGAAGGATTAACGTGTATTGTGGGCGTAATTGTGTTTGTAGTTTCTCCCGGGATAATTAACTGGAGTCTTGCACCGCCCCTAATTATCGGAGCAGTTCTATCTGTGCCTTTTTCTGCACTTATTGTTAAAAAACTTCCCACAAAGGCATTAAAGATCTCTATAGGTTTATTGACATTAATACTAGGTGTAATGACTTTGATAAAAGTCTATTATTTATAGGATTGCTAAAAAATTATTGGATAGGTAACAAAAAATATTGTAAAAATGACAAACTATTTATATTTAAAAAAGTCTTTTAAAAGGGGAGTTATTTATGAAGGTAGAATTAGAAGACGTAAGATGCATAACAGATACAGCATTAACAATCAGAGGATCAAGAAGAAGAATAACTGTACCCTCTGAAGTAGTTGAAATTCTCAAGCTTAAAGATGGTGACAAATTACGGTGGATAGTTTTTAATAATGGAGATATTCAGATTAACAAGGTTAAAAAATAATAATTTCAATTTTGATTAACTATTAAATAACACAAATGCATTCTCGATAATGCTCTGTTTTTAGTAATGTGGAGGCTAAAGGATGAGTAATAAAAATTTAAGCAAAGAAGAGGTCTTAAATATTGCAAAAAAGGAAAAGGTTCTATTTGTTCGTTTACAGTTTGTTGATATCCTTGGTATGCCAAAAAACATCGTAATTCCCCCCAGCAGACTTGAGGAAGCACTTGATTATGGTATACCTTTTGATGCATCTTCAATTGCAGGTTATGCAACCATTGAAGAATCAGACAAGATTGCAAAACCGGATGCTAAAAGTTTTGTAATTCTTCCGGAAGAAATTGAAAAAAGAAAAACAGCGAAACTAATTTGTGATATCTATGAACCCAACGGGAAACGGTTCATTGGAGATTCAAAATATATCCTCGAAAAGGTTCAAAACAAGGCCAAGAAATTAGGTTATATCTACAATACTGGCCCTGAGTGCGAATTCTTTTTATTTAAAAAAGACGGCAGTGATACCACTTTAATTCCTAACGATGCTGCAGGTTATTTTGATTTGTCCCATCGTGATCTAGCAGAGGGGGTTCGTACAGATATATCAATTGCATTAGATGCCCTTGGAGTTAAAACGTATACCTCTCATCATGAAGTCTCAGCTGGGCAACATGAAATAAATTTCAGATATGCAGATGCTCTAACTACTGCTGATAGAGTGATTACGTTAAAATATGTCACAAAGGTTATTGCCAGAACTCACGAGCTTCATGCATCATTTATGCCCAAACCATTGTTTGGTTTAAATGGTTCAGGGATGCATACTCATTTGTCTCTTTTTACACTTGATGGTAAAAACGCATTTCATGACCCTAAAGATAAAAATAAATTAAGTCCCGTAGCAAAACATTTCTTAGCTGGTTTACTCAAATACATAAAAGAAATTACAGCGATACTTAATCCTACGGTTAATTCGTATAAGAGACTTGTCCCAGGATATGAGGCTCCAACCTATATTGCTTGGGCTAGCAGAAATAGAAGTGCATTAATTCGTATACCTACAGGTCGGGGGGACGGAACAAGATGTGAACTGAGGAGCCCTGACCTCTCGGGCAACCCCTATCTGCAATTTGCTGTATTGCTTGCAGCTGGATTAAGTGGCATTAACGAAAAACTAGAGCCTCCCGCTCCTGTTGAGAAAAACATTTATGCATTATCAGAGGCAGAGAGGGAAAAATATAATATTCACCATCTGCCTGAAAGTCTGGGGCATGCCCTTGCCTTTATGGAAGAAAGCGAGTTAGTAAAAGAAACGCTTGGTGACCATATTTTTGAGAACTTTTTACATGTTAAACAAAGAGAATGGGAGGAATACCGAACTCAAGTTACTAAATGGGAGATTGATAAATACTTACCAGTTTTGTGATTTTAAGGTGCCTAATATACCAATTTGTTCTCTATGCTTTTCATAGTTAAGCAAATCTTATAAATTGGTTATTGCATTTCCTCCCGAGGTGTTTTGTATGGGATTTGAAATGCAGGTTGTAAGTAACACTCCGTTAGTTGGTGAAGACGATCCAGAAATTGTTGCAAAGAAATTTTTTGAACAAATTGGTTACTTATCTAAAGGCGCTGATCCGAATATACCATATAAACTCTTTGCAGATTTTTTCTTGAAACATCCAACAAAAGCATGGTATGTTGATGAAATTTCCACAAAGCTCAGTACATCTAAACCCACGGTTTATAGACATCTCAATAAACTCAAAGGATTTGATATTCTTGAAGAGATTCAGGTTTTTGATGAAAATACTAAACAGAACAAAAAGGCATACCGTTTGAGATATGGAAACATTCAAAAGGCTTGGAACTTTGTCGAAGCGCATCTTAAAGTAGCAATAGAAAATTATGGGAAAACCGTAGAACATCTGCAGAAACTTATGGAAAAACAAGGGAAGGGTGTAGAATGATTAAAGAAAAGAAGATGGAATTAACAGAAGGATCTGAATATAAAATAACATCTCTTGGTGCGCGGGATAGAGTCCTTGAAACTGAAGGCGTGTTTAAGGGTTTTATTTCTATAGGTGTTGACGAAACTGGGCTTTTAATGGAACTTAGTGCAAGTCATGGAGAGATGGCAGGTAAAATAAGAATTGTACCCCTACATGTTATACTTTTAATTGATATTTTAAGCGCAAAAGAAGATGCAAAGAAGGAAGACGACAAGGGAATGGCACATTACGTAGGATAAATTAAACAATTACATGTTTTCTAAAATTGCCATTTTATAATATTTATCATTAATTATTTATATTAGTTCTTTCTTATTACTTCAGATATAAAATGGCAAAAACAAGAAATCCTATCGTCAAACTAGATTGCATATCTAAAAAGTATGATGAGTATGGAGTTGTTGTAAATGCACTGGATAATGTTTCATTGAAGATTTATCCAGGAGAATTTGTTTCTATCATCGGACCATCTGGTAGTGGTAAATCTACGCTTCTGCACTGCATGGGTCTTTTAGATAGACCCTCCTCTGGCCGAGTATATATTAGTGGAAAGGATACATCTAAGATCAGTGGCAAAGAAATCGCTTTGTTCAGAGGAGATAAACTTGGATTTGTGTTCCAGAATTATAATCTTATACCGCGTTTGACTGTCTTAGAAAATGTGATTTTGCCTGGTCTTATAATGCAAAAAGATCTGGTGAAGTTAGAGAAGCGAGCGCGAGTTTTGTTGAAAGACGTGGGGATTCTTCATCGTTCTAATCACAAAGGAATACACTTGTCTGGCGGCGAACAGCAAAGGGTTGCTATTGCACGTGCTCTTATCAATGATCCTGTTCTTGTGCTTGCAGATGAACCTACAGGTGCTTTAGACACGGATAGTAGTGAAGAGATTATGGAGCTTCTTGTCAAGATGAATAAGAAGAGGAATGTGACTTCTGTTTTTGTTTCTCATGAGATTAATATAGCAAACTATGGGGAAAGAACTATTGCTTTAAAAGATGGGAAACTTGCCGGTGACACTAGGGGCAACCTGAATAATTTCAAGAAGGTACTAAAAAATCTTGACAACACGTCTAAAGGGGGAAACAGGCATGGGGGTTAGTAGTCATTTAGCCTTAGGTGAG
>SMTZ1_10022527_pt1 | contig 10150 bp, 18 predicted proteins | sample DeeMarSWOR136_30_FD_25667 | JGI IMG/M metagenome (IMG submission 25667) | reverse complement strand
ACTTCACCTTATTACGTCCATGCTTTTTATCACCACCACTTTTTCTTCTGCTACGTGGTGCTCTGGGTACAAAAACGTAGGTATCACTCATGACTAATAACCTCCTTTATGTTAGTTACTTAGTCATGGTGAAGACCTCCTTTTATTTTCTTTTTATCCAATCTTTGAGTATTCTCCAAATAGTTTTTCTGTAGTAGAAACAAGCAACCATCCCAAAGCTTGTGAACGATACTGATAATATTTTAAAGCCAGATCTTTGTAATTTGTCTATCTTATTATTTATAATTTCAGCATTCTTTTCCCAGGATCTTTGAGTTACATGCATAAGTTCAACAGTTTTCTTCATGTCTTATGTCCTTTACATACCCAACAATGTTCTTTACAATCTAAACATACTTTACAATGAACACAAACATTCTTTAATTCATCACAGATCCTACATTTATATCTTCCAACTTTTAAGTGTTTCATATTTATATGGCAGGAGCACCTGGATTCGAACCAGGACAATGAGGGTCAAAGTCTCATATGCTACCGTTACATCATGCCCCTATGGTAGGAGTGACAGGATTCGAACCTGCATTTGCCATAAGGCATAGGGTCTAAGCCTATTGTGTATACCTATTCCACCACACTCCCATTACTTTTTAACATGCTCATTTGTTCTTGGTATTGTTTCATCAGTATAACCTGTGAGGATATCATTTATATATCCATTATGGTTACCACCAACATATTTAGTTAAAGCCTTTTCAATAGAACCTGTATCATTGTAGTATTCTCTGAGAATCCAACAACCAAGCTTTATGTTATTGTCAATATGAAAAAGCTGACCGTTTGTAATTCCCATCTTTTTCATTTTATCTTCATGATACTTAGGAAGTACTTGCATTAAACCAGAAGCACCTTTATTACTTACTGCAAGAACGTCAAATCCAGATTCTCTTTTAATCAAGTGAGTAATAAATTCAGGTGGAAATCTATACTCTCTTGAATATTTTACAATAGCTTGTGAGATCTCTTCAACTATTTTATCATCAAGTTGAGGTCTCAGTCTTTTTATAATTGGAACAATATTTTTGTTACCTTTTGTAAGTGTTACAATTTGTTCCTTGAGTTCTATGTTCTCACTGCTTGCTTGCTTTAGCTCTTCTAAATAGGATTTACTTATAGCCCTTTCTTTATGGATACCTCCGTAAAGAATTAAACAAAAGGTTGCTAGGGCTACACCAACTACAGCAAGTATTTTTATTCCCAATCCAGTTTTTTCCATTTTTTTCTCCAATCCAAGAAACGAAACTGCTGCACCCGATAATTTTGGCATCATTACCGATTCCTCCTGGCAGGGAGTGACTAATTTGTACCTAGGATCTGCCAATGCCTAGGTTTTGTTACGTCCAAATAGTGCAACAGTTTCTATTCACATTTGTAAACCAGTATAGCATATATTAAATCAATTGTAAACCTTGGTGGGGGAGACAGGATTCGAACCTGCAAGAATTAGGGTTTAAGCCTAACGTGTATGCCTATTCCACCACTCCCCCAATCTTAGTTGGAGCCAGCAAGGGGAATCGAACCCCTATTTTATCCGTACCAAGGATACGTTCTTCCATTGAACTATGCTGGCTATATTGGTGGGAGTGCTAGGAATCGAACCTAGTTGCCCCTAATGGGACCAGTTTTACAGACTGGTTGCTCTCCATAAGCATCTACACTCCCAGATCAGTTTTGATGGTAAGACGGTTTTACCCTCCCATCAGTTCCCAAGGATGTCCTAATTTCCTCTGTTTCCAGCAGACCTTCTCTGTAATTAGGATTCTGTTTTCAAGGTCTATTCATCTTTGCCACTACCCGATGGTACAAGTGAGTTGGAACTTACTCTCCCATCCTATTTGTGTTGCATCCTCCTGATTTCCTTTATGGAGGTAGGTGGAGGAATCGAACCCCTGCCCTTTCGGACACCCTAGTTTTCAAGACTAGTTACACCCCTTGTGTAGCACCTACCTTATTCTTCTACCAATTCAACCGGAACAACTTTTGCTTTGATATCATGGAAGACATTTAGTAATTCATCTTTCCTATTTTCAGCAGTTTTCTCATTTAGGAAAACTTTAGTTGGTGCATGAACTGTAGTTCCATGAAAATCTTTAATTTCAATTACATAAACCTGTTTTGTTTTCTTTTCATCATTGCCACTAAAAGTTAACATTTGTTTTTCCTTTCTGGTGGAGCAGAAGAAGGGATTCGAACCCTCACCATTAGCTTGGAAGGCTAGTATGCTACCATTACACCACTTCTGCTCAAATTAAAATCAAATGTTCTTCTTTACCAAATTTGATAAATTTGTTGATGGTATCTTCAGTACCACCAATACAATGAAAATGTCTTACAGCTATTAGTATATCACTTACTAAAGCAATATCTGTATTTCTTATATAACCTGCATCAAGACCAAATAAATTCCATTGTGCAGGAAACCATAGCTTTTTTGTTTTGTATTTCTTGTATAAAGTTACTGCAAATTTATCTCCACCTTTTGTACAAAGTCCCGATACAATAACTACTTCTGTCTTTTCATTCTCAACTTCTAATGCACTGGCTTTAACAAATGTATCATGTGTTATTAAATAATCATCGGCATTATCCCTTTGCCTAGATCCTATAATACCGATATAAAGCTGATTAGGCTTTTTATATTCAATCTTCCTGGCTTTAATTTCATTCCAAATTTGCCAGAAGTCTTTGGGATATTCTCTTTTGATTTCAAAGATGGTTTTGTTTATGTCATTATAGTCAAATTCCATCCAGTTATAGAGAATATCTAGAAGATCATTGTTCGTCAGGTATTTCATCTTCCTCTATTTCATCCCAATCTATATCATCTTTATAGACTGCTTGGAAGAAAGTATAAAATCTTGCTCCAGGTGTAAGAACTACTTGAACACCACCTGTTGGAATATATCCTTCTTCCATTTTTTCCACAATTTGTTTTTGTAGATCATTTGTATTTTCACTACTTAGAATAAGATAATCAAATTTATTCATAACATATTCTCCTTATAGTATTTGGTCTCTATGAACCAAACCAAGTTTGGTTATTCTATCTGCCAGCACTACATTTACAGCAGCAGCAAGATTGAGACAATGCTTGCTTACGATAACCAGAAATCTTTGGCAGTGTCTTAGCATTACTTGTGGTATACTTCCATCCTCTGGACCAAAAACATATACAGCATTTTCTGGATGGTGGAAGTATGTTAGTGGCTCTGCATTCTCTCTTTTCTCCACAGCTACCGGAACCACATTACCATTAAATCTATTAAAAGGATAATCATCATTGAGAAGAAGAATATCTTGATAGTCTTTCATTCTCTCTTCTCTTGGGAGTCTATATCCCTTGCTCTTATCAGGATCTAAAGAAACTCTATCACCTGTAAATATAACAAGCTTACCACCAAAGTTTGAACAAGCTCTAACAATCCCTCCTACATTATGTGGATATTTCGGATTATGTAGAATGATTGCTGGAGTCATTCTTTCATTGAATATAGCTGAGTCTTTGGAGACATTCTTTAGGTCTCCAAGTTTAAACTCAGGCTTTTCTTCTTTCATTTCTTTTTAACTTTCTTTTCTTTTTCAGGCTTTTCAGACTTTTCCACATCGTCTGTATCTTTATCTTTTTCAACATCTTTGCCTTTGTCTCTAGCTTTGTAGCATTCTTGATATTTCTTTTGTACTTCCATTCTCTCTAGTTTTAATTTTTGCATTTCTTGGTCTATTTCACTAAGCCTATCAAGATACTGGCTACATTCGGCAGGTGCTTGTTTTTGAGACTTAAATCTCTTTGCATCTGCATATCCTAGACAATAAAAAGAAATAGCTAGGGTCACTATAAGAACATTAATCCAAACAACTTTTCTCATACTGTTTCTCCTTTACAAATTAATTTGAGTTCTGGAGGTAGGTATGGGATTCGAACCCATGGACCACCTTCTTCAGGTGATCTCCTGATTAGCAATCAGGTGCAATAATCCATCTCTGCCAACCTACCTTAGTTTTCTTGCCTTTGCCCTTTTAATCTTCCATCCCTTCTTTTTATGTCTGGGTAATTGGAATCTTCCTAAACCCACTTCTCTTGGCAGAAGACGTTTATTACAATTGGAGCATCTATAATACCTCTCCATGTCCTCTACCCAATCTCTGGCTTCACACCAATCTATCTCATTTCCACCTTTACCCATTTTTCAGTACTCTTTCTGAAAGATCTTACTGACTCAACCTTTCTTTTTTCAAAGTAGTATTTGTAGAAAGCAGGGCATTCATTCACTTCTTTTGTTGCAGGATTATATTTACTTTTATGAAGCTTCCTGCAAATACCCTCACACAGTCTAGAAACAGCACAACCATCAAAAATTTCTTTTTCCATTTTATCACCTTTTGATTATGTAGTTAATACTATCACCGAAATAGAGCCTGAACAAATGATTGTAAATCTTCCAGTAATAATGTCTTATCCAAGGATTTTTCTCATCCTTAACTTTGTTGAAGAAAATCGTTACTAGGTCACTAAGACCATCTTTGTTTTTCATGGTTTCCCCCAAAACAAGTTGCAGTGTTTGTCTTCACCTAGTTCATATATTATTCCCTCTTGTAAAACAGCATAGATCTTTTTCCAGGCAGCACCTTTCCAATCTTTAGCTTGCTGTTCATTAATAGGTTGTGGCTCTTCTAACTCATTCCATCCATTTTGAATGTGATTAAATTCAAAATCTTTTTTCTTATGGTTCAGACGATACCAACAAGTTATTTGTTCAGATGGTTTCATTATAACCTCAACCTTGGTCTTTGTCTTTTTCTTTTTTGCTTCTTTTTCTTTTCAAGGATTTTCCTTGCTGTTTTTTCATCACCTGATTCAGCAAAGGTAATGGCAACCATGATGTCTTCTAGATATTTTCTGATCTTATTCCAGATCATGGTTTTATCCTTGGGGTACTAGGTGGGAATCGAACCCACACCTGTTGGGCCACAACCAACAATGCAGACCACTACACCACTAGTACCATATGGTGGGAGAGACTAGAATCGAACTAGTTCCCCTAGGGTTTCAACCTAGTGAGCAGACCACTTACTCCACTCTCCCATGTTGTTTAAAAGCAACTTTTAGGTTTTTTATGTTTCTTTAAAATCTCAATTGCTTCATCATGAAGTCCAGCTTGAGCTAATGTTATAGCAACCTCATAGTCTTCCAGCTTTTCTCTACATGCATAAAGAATGCTTGCCCAGATGTCTTCAAATTCTGCTGGTTTTTCAAAGTAATCAAAAGCACCAAGTTTCTCAGCTTCAATTCTTTTGAACTTATCAGCATAACCTGTATACATGATTACTTTGACATGTGGAAATTCTTCTTGTAATTTTTTTAGAACTTCAAAACCATCCATGTCTGGAAGTCTACAGTCTAATAATACAACGTCTGGATGGAAAATGTGTGCTCTCTTTAAAGCACCTTCTCCGGTATTTGCTACAACTACATCAGCTTTTCTAATTGAGAATCTTTCTGCTAGAGCATCAGCCAAGATCCTTTCATCATCAACAACCAATACTCTGATTCTTTTCATAATAACTCCCTTTCAATATATTCCCTTATATCATCCTTTGAAACATATTCATATTCACTTGTTATTTCCTCTTGACTTGCAACAAATTGTTCTCCATCAGGAGAGATGATTACTACATTTGAAGCACCTACTTGGTACTTCCACTTCTCACCATTCAACTTGATTTTTGGCATGGTAGATATATCTCCTTAAAAGTTATTATAACACCAATTTTAAGTTCAGTCACCTTTTCAACATCTTTATAAAGATGTTTTATTTTATTCCATTGTCTTTTGGTGAAATATAATCTTTTCATTTTAAGTTGGTGGAGCTAGGGGGAGTCGAACCCCCAACTTCCAGCTTGCAAAGCTGGCACTCTCCCTGATTGAATCATTTCCCATATCTGTGTATGTGGTAACATTCTATCCTGTATTGCTTTTAGGACCACTTCAAGGTCATGGCAACGATCACACTTTTTTATTTTTGGTGTTTTCTTTTTAGTCACCTTCTTTTTCCCAATCTTCCATTCTTTTGGAAACTTCTGATCTCAGTGTTTGTTCAAGATCATAGAGGACATCATATATATCAGCAAAATTTAATTCAACAAGTTGTTTGGCTTTTTCTTTGATTTGTCTTCTTACATCTGATTGCCATCTTTCACAGAAAGCTTCTACATCAATTTCGTGTCCTTCAATGGTAAGCTTAATGTCAAGATAACCTTCTGTCTCTTTATACTTTGCCAAAACATCTTCCTGTATTTCCTTGAGACCTTCCTTCATTGCCTTTCCCATGCTATTTAGGACAATAAGAGCAATGATAGAACCTCCTTCATTTCTATCTTTATGAAGCTCTTCTCTCACATTTACTTTCATCTTCTTCTACCTCATAGTGTTTTAGATCCTCTGGATCTCCAAACAACATCTCCCATTCTAGCAAAGATGTTACCCTAAATATGAAAGCATCTTTAACTAAGGTCCATTCGAAATTGGCACCAGTTGTGTTGCCACACTTATCTTTAGTTCCCCATCGAATACCATGTTCTCTCATTATATCATAGAAGACATCTACAAGCTTCTGAACAGCTTCTTTAGCATCTTCTCTATCCTCCAAGTGAACAACGGTTTTGCCGATGTCAGACAATTTATCTCTTACAGCTTTTTCCATTACAGTTTATCCATTAAATATTTAATTATTGCTTTATGTTTTTCAACAAGAAATTTAATATATCCAAATTCATCTTTTGGTTTAGCTTGAGGTGGTTTCACTTTATGGACTACAGGATTATCTTTGTGCCAATGAGGTCTAAGATCACCCTTTGCCATTATTCTTTCCTTATCACCATTAATCTATGGTCATTGTCGAAATACTTTTTGAGAATAGGCTTAACTTCTGTATCCCAATCTCTTTTGCCGTTGTTACATCCAGGTCTTGGTAGAACTACTTTCTGCCATCCTTCTTGATCCATCAGAGCCTTAAGCTCTTTACAGGATTTTTCTATTAGCTTAAGATCTGCTCTTTCTTTCCAGTGATGTTTTACTGGAAATGTCACAACTGTTGTATGGAAAGCAGGAACATACCATAGAATTTGAACGATATTACCGTTAGCTTTAATGAAGTCACCTAACCTTTTATCTATACCTTCCCACTTTTCTTTGGCAATTAATGCTACTCCCCTGCCCATGACACATTTGCCTTTGGCATTAAGAGCACCATTCGTAGTAATGCAAATTGCATCTACAAATTGCAGATACGAATCTTTAAACATATCTCCTTTAACTTCAATCAAAATTCACCTATAAATAATAATACCATACTTAAACGTATTTGTAAACCCACATTAAATTTTTTCTGTCAGAGGTTGTCCTATATATTTATGAGTGGGTTTGATAAATCGTGTGCCACTTGCTACATGCTTTGCTTCAACCTTTTTAAATCTAGTTGTATTGTTGGTCATGTACCTATTCCAACCTCTTATCAGTGTTGCTACGATTGATACCAACTGAACCCTGTTTGCCCTATTAAGAGTTCCAGAGTTGGTTAGAATATATTCACGACATTCCATTGCTTGGACGTTGTTTCTATTCTCTGCCAGTATAACATCTCTCCAAAAGATATTGCCATGTTCTCTGTTAGCTTGAATGGTGTATAGCATAGATGAAATTACGGCATTATTTGCAAAGTTGTTTTTGGAGAGACCGTCTTTTAATCTCAGTTCGTTTTCATTATCACGTCTACAGAAGATATCTGTTATTATTTTTATTTCATCTATATAATACTCAATCACACCTGCTCTTTCGAAAAGCTGTTTAGTGGTAGGTTTGAAAGTACCATCTGTTTTACATCCATTTCTTGTGTATTCGTTTTCGATTTTCAAAATACTTTCTGGCATAGCTTTTAGGATAGTATAACAAGATTCAATTCCTAATCCCATAGCTACTCCACCAACTATATGACCAGTGTTTCGTTTGTTGATAACATCGAAGGTGCTAAAAAGTTCTAGTGTGTGGTCTTCATTTGGAGATTCATAGGTTCTGGCAATTGCTGATCCTCTCCATCCTGTTTCAAGTGCTGCCCTTATAGTTGTTTGTCCGTTCATAAGCAACTTTTTATTCCCATTATAGGTCTGAACGGCTATGGCAACATCTAATTCTCTAAAAGTACCTTTTAGCTGACAGGTTTTAAAGTATGCTAACCATCCAGGACTTCTTGGACGTTGCATAATATAGTCGTTAATAGATTCCCAATACTCCAATATTTGAGTAGATACAGGATCAATTACTTCATGCTTCCCTTTGAAAATAGGGTCTTTTAATTTTTCACTCATTACAAATTCTCCTTTCTTGGTTTAATTTTTGGTAAAATAATTATCAAATTTTTCACTAATTATTCTAACCATAACATAGAGAATTTGACCTCACTTACTGGTTAAAAGCCAGGTGTGCTACCGTTAACACTATACCCCCATGGTGGAGGTTAGGGGATTCGAACCCCTACTGTCAGCTTGCAAAGCTGAAGTGCTCCCATTACACCAAACCCCCATGGTCAGGGAAGAGGGATTCGAACCCCCACGATATGCTCCCAAAGCATACATGCTACCGTTAAACATCATTCCCTGAGAAAAAGATAAGGCAAAAATCGGAATAGAGCCTTTTCAATATGCTACTATTACACCATTCCCCTGATTGACTGGCAGGGGAAGCAGGATTTGCACCTGCACCTTTCGATTAACAGTCGAGTCGAAGTATCTCTTCTCCTACGGCACTTATCTTTTTATAATTTTATGGACCCCCTACCAGGAATCGAACCTGGATAGTCGGTTTAGAAGACCGATGCATTGTCCATTATGCTATAGGGGGATGGACTCCCTATCAGGATTCTAACCTGAACCCTGAGATTCGTAGTCTCAGATGCTATACGTTACACCATAGGGAGTTATTTTATTTTTAAAGCTTTATCCCAATATGCTAATTGAGCATCAATTGTATTCAAGTGTTCTCTTCCACAAAAATCACATTTGATCCAATCATTACTTCCTAGCATTTTTGAAAATGTATCTTTACCACATTCACATCTTATTAATGTATCTGCTTTCATTTTAAAGCCTTTCTAACCTTTTCTATATATGCACTCATATCATTAAGTATTGTTTCAACAGGAACATTTACTTCAATAGCACCATCCAGAGAACCATAATGCATTTCAAGTGCATTAAGAAGAATGGTTTTTATCTTATCTTCATTTGGTGAATGAGGTAAAGTACTATTTGTGTAAATGGTCTCTAGTTCTTTTTCTTTCTTTTCAAAGTACTCTTCAATTTGTTCTTTTTCCCATTCACCACGTCTGATAGATTTTAATTGCTCTCTGTTTCTTTCAAGATCTAAATCATGTTCGATTAAGATTTGTTCTATTTCATTTAAGAGCCTTACAAGATGGTATGCAAACTTTAAATCATATCCATGTTCTTGAACTGATTCGTATCTCCTTGAATCTTCCTCTGGTCTCTTGGTTCTCATTTTGTGAAGCTGTGAGTATGCATATCCTTTGAATTTGAACCAAGAGCCTTTATGTAAGAACTCTTTCTTATGCTCCCTAACATACTCTCCGATCTGAGTAGAGTGCAGTATACATCTTCTTGGAACAAAGAGAGAATCAATCATGTTAGGGTTATTCTCCATGCAAAGAGAGAAGTACTTTACAATGTTGTAAATTGTTATGTCATATTCCTTTCTGGATTCTTTGTCTTTAATATGGTGTTGCTGATACTGTTCGAATCTTTCTTTGTTTCTTCCAAAGCCAAGTATCTCTCCATTAAGGTGGGGAAATATTATATGCTTTGGGGGAATACAGAATCCATAAACATCCATATCAGAAGTATCACTAGAAACACCATATGCTACAGAACCCATCAATACCTCATAGTGAACATTGTTCTTGAGGAAAGGTGGTGGTGTTGCCAATGATCTTGATACTAATTTGTCTAGTAAAGAACCCATAACATTTTCCTTTCTCTTATGGCTTTCCGGTCTATAGGAGTTTCGATCTCCTGCTTCAACCTT
>SMTZ1_10009117_pt1 | contig 10150 bp, 2 predicted proteins | sample DeeMarSWOR136_30_FD_25667 | JGI IMG/M metagenome (IMG submission 25667) | reverse complement strand
AAACCAGCATCTAGAGTATACCATATTATACTTAAATCAGTATCATTGATTGTAATATCAAAGTTCGGTGCGATATTACCAAATAATTCATTGGAAAGCGGTGTATTGATTGTTATGTTTGGAGGAATTATATCTAAATATAATGTAGTATTTACTGTAAAATATTTTATGCTAGATTGATATATCACCCCTAGTGACTCATTTCCAAACACCTGAATAGAATGGATCCCATCATCAGGCATTGGTATAGTAGTGTTCCCTAAACCCCTCATTCATATTATCTCCTATATTATAATTAGGATCCCATGAATATCCTATAGCATCGATATAAAAACTGTAATCTTCATGATAAATACTACTTGTGATTTGAAAATGTCTCATATTTGCATTTGAAGCTCGATAATCATAGCCAGAAGAACCTCCAAAAATTGTTCCATTTATCGTAATCCAAAACTTATCAATAGTTGAATTGAATTTTATTGAAATATGATACCACCGATTATTTAAAATAGGAATAATGTTATAGTAAGCATCTGTTCTATATGTTAAATATCCACTATCAACCCGAAGGTAAATCCCATCAGTACTATCAGTTTCATAGAGAGTAAAAATGTTTCGTTTGTTTGAATCTTCAGTTAGATAATAAAGATCAATTGTTCCATCTTCTCTATTTGATAAATTATTTAAAATTCCAATTTGTTCTGAAAGAACTGTATCAGTTAAATTAATTATATTCTTATGATTATCAAGGCTTTCAAGAATCTCACAACTCCCCCCTGAAGGTAAAATTTGAGACCAAGCTTCTGGAAATGTCCCTATCTCGTCATTCTCAAATCCATATGTTGCTGGGTAATAGCCACTCATCGGTTCAGTATATGTTATATTTTCAGGGGTGATAATATTAATGTATTCAAGATTAACTGTAAAATATCTTATAGCCGAGTGATATATAATGCCTAGACTATCATTACCGAATACTTGAATTGAATGCAATCCGTTTTCAGGCATTGAAAAAGTATTATTTCCCCAAATAGCTTTCACAGACTGATGATCTAATGAATATCCAATCCAATCAAGGATCGTAGAATTTTCAAAGCTAAGTAATAATCCCTCGTATAAATTATCTCCAATATCATAATTTGAGTCCCAAGAAAAACTTACGGCGTCAACATAATATAAAACTGCGTTTGCTGTGTTATAACTATCAAACCGCATTTGATTAATACCCGTTTCATCATTCGACCAAATGAAATCTATGTTATCAAGATATTTTACTTGATCTATCCAAAGACTGTATGTATCCGAATTACAATTAAAGTCTATACGGAAATGCATCCATTTATTATCACTATAATAGGTATATCCTGTATCTAAGTAACCAGAAGCCCCGGTTTGATATTCAACTTTTTCATTATTTTCACTAGGCCAATGATCTACTCTAATTGAGATAGAGCAATTTGTAGATTCTCCCCAGAAATCTACAATTGCTGCTGATGTATAGCTTGAAGATTTATACCACCAGAATTCAAATGAGCCATACTCTTGGGGTGCAAAAAAGATACTAGTATCGATTCGAGAGTCACCTGATGAGCTACTATAACATTCTAAGACTTTATTATGTCCCCCAATTCCTCCAATGACTTTAGCATAACCATTTAAACCAGAATTCTCAACCCAACCTTTCGGAGAATCATCATTTTGATCATATTCAAATCCATAAGTTGCAGGATAATAACCATCCATTGGATTTGTATAAGTTTTAGCCTCTGGAGTTATTATATCTATTGGAAAGTCAACAGTGAAATATCTAACATCAGATTGATGCATATTTCCTAAGGTGTCATTTCCAAATACTTGAATAGTGTGAATTCCATCTTCCGGCATTGGAATAGTAGTATTCCCTAAAATAGACTTATTATCTTGCCCATCTAAAGAATATCCTATCCAATCAAGAGCTGTAGAATGTTCAAAACTTAGCAATAAACCTTCATGTACATTGTCTCCAATAAGATATTTATCTTGTAGCCCAGTAATACTAAATGCGTCTAGATATTCATAAACTAAAGTTTGTGTTTCACTTGATGACATCCTAAATTTATTTGGACCCCCTGTCAGAGGATATAAATTTTCAAAACCCATATCAATTGAAGTATAAATCAAATCACCAGTATCATTATAAACTCGGAATCTATATTGATTTGCTCCTAATCCTAAATATCCCCCATCACAAGAGATATCAATAGAATATCTATACCATTTATTCCACTCTTGATATACCCCTGTATGATAGGATCCCGTAGTATTCCAATATTTTATTTCAGGATCATTTAAGCCTCCCTGTGTATTATCTAAGGCAAACTGACACAAACGTCCATTATTGCCATTTATTTCAAAATGACTTACATAATATGATGCGCCCTCAGTCCTAATATAAAAATAAAATTCAATTGTACAATTTCTAGCAATCTCGGAAGCATGTTTGGTAAAATTAAGATTAGCCCCACAACAACCACTGCTTGATCGATCATTTAAAACTAAAACATTTTTATGGCTATTTCCAGCACTATCAGTTTTTTCATCAATAACTTTTGTATAAGAGTTAGTATAATCGGGCGTTGTGCCCCAAGCAGTATAATAGCAATAGGAGGGTAAAGTTTCACTTTGAGCATCTTCAAATCCATAAGTTGCCGGATAATACCCATCCATCCCTTTGTTGTATTCTTTTGATTCAGGTGTAAAAATGTTTATGACGTTATCAGTTTCATAATAGAAGGCAATGTCATCCAGTCGCAAATACCCATCACTTGCACTAAATGCCGATTGCCATCTTACTTCAGTAAGACCACTTGGTCCCCCGTACGATCCCCCATTTTCAAATGGGTAACTATAACCATCACCATATCTAACACCATCTATTTCAAACATCCATCCCAATGATATATTATAGAATATGGTAAGATTTGTCCATTGATGTGTCGTGTATGAAGCATAAATGGTTTGTGGGGCACCCCAATGTCCTATATGTCCATCCCAAAGATCTACAAGAAATACATTACCCGTAGAGTTCCTAAAATGTATCCCATATATGCTATTATCATGAGAAAATTTGAAATGTAACTCTCCCTCTTTGAAATCTTGACCATAAAACGAAAAATTGTCATATAACCGTACTGGTACAGTACCCCCTGTTTTATTCAATTTTACATGATTTTGTTGTTCATCACCTAAATTATCAATATTTACTGTACCAGTACTAGCGGATTCAACAACTATTAATGTATTTCCAGTTGGATCTTGTCCTGGAATATCATCCTCAAAATCATATGTATGAAGAAGACTTTTACCTGGATCACTAAGATTTAATGAAAACCTATCAATAAAATCAGTAGATATTTTATCAAAGGAGTTATGTAAACCAAAAATTGATAGATTAAGTAAAAATAAAAGAACTAAGATTAAAACTCTGTTTTTAATTTTTTTCAAGAAAATTTCACCCTATTTAATAAAAATTTTTTCACAAATATTATATCTGACTTACGAATAAGTCGGATTAATATTTAAAAATTTTGTTAGCTTATTCTTTAAATTTATATCATTTATTATTTAATGGAATAAGGAAAATAGCAGGTTTTAGCGAAGAGGGGCCAATAATAATATTATAGAATAATTTTATCTCAAAATTTCTTCATAGAGTTTTTGAATGAATCCATCAAAGTTATCCTTAGTAAATTTGACATTTAACATGGGTTTCAATAAATATGGAACATGTTCATCCTTTTCATACACAGGAACCATTTTCATTAAACCTTCTTTTCTGAGCTGAAATGCTGCTTGCCATTCGTCTTCTACGGCTTTAGATTTTATTGAGTTCTCAGAGCAAAATAGTACAAAAACGTTGGTCCTTTTAAGTGTTTGTTCCATGAAAGTAACGATATTTTCCCCACTATCTGCTTCCCAGAAATATACATTACTTATTTCAGGATATAACTCTAATCGTCTAACTATTTTTGAAATTTCAAAGTAATCAGCATCCAAGGTTGAATAACTTAAAAATACATTAAACTCCTTTACTTTTTCTCGGGTGATTACTGGTGCTGCTACTTCTAATGCAAGAGCTTTTGAACTTGCAAAATATTCTCCTCGAATTTCTTTTTTACTGATCATTTCTTGAATTATTTTTTCAATTAAATATTCATTCTTAATGCCACTCTTCTCGCTAATATCTGAAAGGTGTAATCGAGAAAATTTTGCACCTAAGTTTATAATCGTTTGTTTAATCCGATTAATTGTATCCAATTCAAGTTTTTTACATTCAATAATTCTCTGTTCAGCTTCATTTGCAAAGTATACCAAATCATATGATTTAGCTAATTGTTCTATTTCTGTTAAATTTTTTAGTGCAAGATCTATTTTACTTTCACGGATCAAATTATCAACTAATAACATTTTTTTCTGTAATTTCTTCTCGTTTTTTTTCTTTTGTTTTTCAAGTTTTACTTCTTCCTTAAATTCTCTCTTTTCTGCTTTTGCTTTTTCTTTCTTTTCAATTTCTTCTATTTTTTCCTCTGCACTTAATTTTTCCTTTTTTCTCGGATATGATTTTCTTCTTTTCCATGCTATTGCCCCACTAGAGACCACAATTGCAATTGCGCCAACAATATATAATAATATTATTACTTCTAATGGTATCTGAAATTTAGGTTTACCAATTCTAGTTATATTATCTTTAATGGTATTTCCTTTACAATCCTCTTCTTTAATAGCTTTCACTTTATTACCGATTAATACGTTTTCTGTGATATAGTTATTATTAGATTTATAAAGGTAAATACCATATATTCCATTATAATTTATAACATTCTTGGTAATATTGTTATAATGACTATATTCTAAATAAATGCCATAAAAACCATTAAAATTGATCGTTTCATTATTATTTGCTATTAAATTGTTACTGCTATTAGTTAAATGGATACCATAATAAGTATTGTTATTAGCTGAGTTCTCTGTAATGGTATTATTATTGCTAAACCATAATCGAATCCCTGTTATATTATTGTGGTTTGCCATATTTCCTGAAACTAAATTGTAAAAACTTTTATCTAAATCAATTCCAAAATCGACATTTTTATTTGCGATATTTGTTAAAACTTTAGAATAATTAGCATTGCTTAATCCTATACCATAACCATTTAAGCTGGCATTGTTTTGTGAGATTGTATTGTAATTACCATCTTTTATAATTATTCCAAAATATTTATGGAATTTTGCATTGTTTCTTGAAAGTGTATTATTGTTTGCTAACCATAAGTATAACCCATAATTGCCATTATTATTTACAGTATTTTCTATAATTCTATTTTCAGCACTCTCATAAACAAAAATACCTCGATCATAATTATAACTTACATCATTGTTCAATATAGTATTGTTGGTGCTTGATGCTGAGAGATAAATTCCACCCCCACTATTGTTATACACGATATTAATAGAAATGGTATTAAAATCACTTAATCTCAAACAAATTCCATAATTATTTTTGGAGACTGTGTTTTCTATAATTTTATTTTGAGTACTATTATCAACATAAATACCATATTCATTATTAGAACTTATATTATTTTTAAATAAAGTGTTATTAGTACTTGACGATGAGAGATATATTCCATTCCAACTATTATTAAAGACAGTATTAAGAGAAATGTTATTATTCTTGCTTAATCCCAGGTATATCCCATGATAATTATTATTCGCTATGTTTCCTGAAACAGTATTTTTAGAACTAGCTTCTAATAAAAGACCAAATTCTTCATTATAATTTAGAATGTTTCCTAAAATAATGTTATTATAGCACTGTGATAAGTATATACCATTTCCGTTATTATTAGAACAGTCATTATTAATCAATTGACTGTTATTAACATTTTCTAACTTAATAGCACCGTAATCTAATCCAGAAGCGGAATTTACGAGACTGCAGCCTTCAATTCTAAAAAAGGCATTAGTATTTTCTATAAAGATACAGTTACTGGAACTTTGACCATCAATATTTAAATCTTTCAATATATACGGATTGGAAGAAGTTCCTGAACCTATACACCACCATTTTACAATTGCTATTCTATCCCAACTAAGTGCATAAAGATTAAAACCATCAATATGAATCGGATTTCCATCAAATATAGGATTTGTATAAATAGGAAGAAAGTCTTGTATTGAAGGGATTTGGCTAATATTGTGAGGAGAATCACCAATGCCATCAAAAGGAATAGTATCTAAACCCGTATAATTATCCCAGTAATTCCCAATTAAAGAATTATTCCAATAATTAGTAGAAAACCCATTTTGATATACATGTTTATTATTATCAATAAAACAATTATTATAAAAGAAATTTTCTTCATTATAAGCAAGATCATTATAAAGATATATCCCATATTCATTACTTTCCACAATATTTCCTGAGAAATTGTTATATTTATTGTCTCTCCAAGAAGCGGATAGAGATATCCCTATATAGTGATTATTAAATAACATATTTCCTAAAATGAGGTTATCATTACTATCTTCTAAATATATTCCAACTTCAGTATTATTTGAAATTTTATTTTTTGAGACTTTAGTATTATTACTTGTTTCTAGATGAATACCTTTTGAATTATTAGATAGTGTATTTTTCGAAATGGTATTATATTGACCGTTGACATATATCCCATCAACATTATTATTAAATAACATATTTCCTAAAAGGAGGTTATCATTACTAAATTCTATATATATTCCAGTTTCAGTATTATATGAAATTGTATTGTTTAAGACTAGATTATTAAAGCAAAAATAGAAAGAAATTCCAATTGTACTATGTGATATATGCAAATTAGAGATGATTGAATCACTACAATTAACTAAAATAATTTGACCAGGTTCATAAAAATCATTTTGGGATAAATTCGCCTGATTAAAATAATAATATATAGATTTATTATTTACCAAATTTGTTGGCTCAATTGTGTTTGTGAGTAGTTTTCCAATGGAAGTGTATTCTATAAAATGAATTCCACAGCCTTCCATCGTATTATTTGTAATCAAACTATTGGAGCTATTCTTTAATAAGATTCCAATTGAGTTATTAATAAGGTTATTCATTATAACAATGCTATCATCACTATATGCCAATCCTATGCCATCATTCCAATTTTCAATTAATTTATTATCAGAGATATTATTAGATTCACAACTAGCGAACCATATCCCATTAACATTCTGACTAGCATTATTTCCTTTAATTAAATTATTATATCCATTAAATAATTCTAATCCATTATAATTGAACATCACAGTGTTATTCAGAAATTCACTATCATAACAGTAAGCACCCGATCCTATTCCTAAATACGTATTACCTATTGCGTTATTTTCTAATATGATATTATCATAACATGATTGGAGATTAATTCCTTCCGAATTGTAATTTGCATCATTGGTAAATATTTTAGTGTAATTACTGAACGTAATATCCATACCTCTAGCGTCATTTCCATTCACTATATTTCCCATTATGATGGTATTATTGCAATATTCTAATTTTATACCATTTTCATTAAACGAACAATTATTATAAATTAATGCCCCATTACTTGCATTTATTAATTTAATTCCCGAGTCATAAACACCAGAACCTGAATTAAAAAGAGTACAATTTCTTATAATGAAATATTCATCAGAATCTTCAATGAAGATGCAGGAAGTACCCCCCATACCTAGTCCGTCAACTTTTAACTCTTTTATGATAAAAGGTTTAGTAGATGTTCCTGAACCGGAACACCACCATTTCACAAAAGCTATTCTACTCCAATTGAGTGCATTAAAACCCTTTCCATCGATATGAATCGGAGTTCCATCATGGACAGGATTTTCAAATATAGGTAAATGATCTTTACTCCCAGTTGGACCAGGAACATTATACGATGTATCTGCGATGCCATCCTTTGGAGTTGTATCCACTCCAGAATAGTCACTCCAATAATTTCCAATTAAAGTGCTATTCCAATCATTACCAGATCCCGCATCGATTCCGTTCATTGCTATATTTTCACTAATGCTATTATTATAAACAAGATTATAATCGCTACCAATACCTACTCTGGTACCATTAAAATTATTAGTTATAATGTTCCCTGTGATGTTATTAGAGTCACTAACCTGTAAATAAATCCCCGTTATGCTTCCGTTTAACAGATTATTAAAAATCAGAAAATTATTAGACCCAGATAAATGTACTCCATCATCTCCGTTATTATTTATGTTATTTCCTGAAATTATACCAACATCTGCACTATTTAAATAAATTCCATCTTGAGTATTATTGCAAATAAAATTTCTACTAAAATTGCTATTATCTCCATAGCAAATTATACCACCCTCATTATGAGATATATTATTATTACAAATAAGATTATTATTACTCCCTGTACCTAAATATATACCATTCTGATTATTGTTTATGATATTTCCAGTAACATTGTTATTGTCCCATAAAATATAGATTCCATCATTAGCACTCCCATTAATGAAATTATTTGCAATTAAATTATCTGAACTAATATCTATACGAATACCATCCTCTTCATTTCCATTTAAAGTATTATTAACAATAACATTATACTGAGTACTCCCATTCCCCAAATAGATTCCTGCATCTTCAGATCCGACCCCAAAGTTATAATTGATGATATTTTCTGAAATCAGATTATAGCTTCCTTGTATACTAATTCCAATATAACCATTTTCAGATACATTATTTCTTACAAAATCATTATGATAACTCTGCCATAAAGATATACCCATTATACCATTACTAGTTATGTTATTTTCTATGATAATCGTATCATTAGTAGAACCAAGTGTTATTCCGTATCTGTTATCGTGTATGTCATTTTGAATAATCTGTCCATTTGTAACATTTTCTAAGTAGAGTCCAGAATAAGAAGGATGGGAATCTTTAATAGTACAATTTCTTAAGATGAAGAATTTTCTCGAATTTGATATACTAAGACAAGTTCCTACTCCTGAAATATAATTAAAGGTTGCATCTTCAATTATATAAGGATCTCCTTGACTTCCACTTCCTTGAGTGCACCAAGGTTGACTTTTTGCCCAATTCCAATTATTTGGACTACCAGGAAGATCATTTATAGTAATATCGTTATATATTACTGAAGTTTCAAGGTCTTCTAAGTCATTTTCATCATCTAACTCAAGCTTTTCGTTGGTATGGAACAAAAATTTACCTGAAGAGGTGCTAATACTTATAAAAATAAAGAGAGCAATCAAAATTATAAGAAGCTTAACTATTTTAAATTCTTTTATTTTTTTATTAACTTTTAACATATTTTTTTCAAAAATTTTATTTCAATTTAAATCTTACAGATTTTAAACAATTAATATAAGAATTTCTTGCTGAAGTATTTAATATTTTCGATTATATTGAAATTTAAGAACAATTATCGTAAATGATACTAATATCCTATTATTTAGAAAAAATAAGTGTGATAATTCTAAAGAATGATAAAAATAAAGAAAAAAGATTTACCAAACAAGATTGGCAACTATATTTTTAGCAGTTTCTGCTTGTTTTTTACCTAAAATTTTTCTAATTCTTAAATCATTGATTGCATCTTCCAAGCGAGTATCTAAATTTTTAATTTCCATTATATTATTCTTATCCCCTTCCGTTTCGACTAAACTTATCATTGCATTATCCTTATTCATTAAGTCTCTTAATTTTTGCCTAAAGCTAGCCTTAACTTTCGTAGATACAATTTTACCTTTATCAATCAAAATTGGTAAAACAGGTGCTCGTTCAGTAGTTCTATTTGTATTAGGATCTAAGAAATAGAAAATAAAAATTGGGATGCCAACAATAACATTTTTTGTTTTTATTTCAAGTGTGTAATTATAAAAGAAGTTTTGAACATTAGTCATTTCACTATCTTTAATTGCTTCAATATTGTCTAAACATGATTTATTTTCAGTTTTTATAGCAGCCACAATATCCTCGGCAGAAGATAAATCTTTACTTAATCCTGAATGTTTCGCCTCCATTTGTCTTTCAACATCTGATTTCTTGCGCTCTAAATCTCTTATCTTT
>SMTZ1_10008995_pt1 | contig 10150 bp, 7 predicted proteins | sample DeeMarSWOR136_30_FD_25667 | JGI IMG/M metagenome (IMG submission 25667) | reverse complement strand
AAGCCCAATCTAATCTCTACTTCAATAAGTTTTCTTATTATTTTCTTTTCCAATTTATATTCTCCATCTTCATAATATTCCTCAACACCTATGAATAATTAATAACCAGGAGATGAGACCCCATAACGACAGATTAGTTTCAAGAGGCATGACTGTCAAGTATGAGGATATCTCTTATTAAGATAAATTATTAATTGATTTTTCTTGTTACACTTACATATTGCCGACACTTACGATAATTAATATTATATTTCAATTATTATCAACAAGATAGGTCCGAGTAACGACTGACTAATATTCATTGATAATATTCCACAAATAATAATTCGCACTGGCAGTATTGGATAGATATCATTTAACTTACGATGGTCTGCCATTTTCATCGGAAATACCTAATTTGTCCATTAAATACTTTACTTTTTCATATGCAACCCGCTGAATACGATCGCGCTCTTCACTATCTTCAATTAAATCGAAATCTGCAACATGCTTGGGTCCAATATCATCGACAGTAGAGAAATGCTTCTTGATTTTTCTAAGGCCTTCTTGAACCATGTCGACCTTTAGGTATGGTTTAAATTTTTCTACTAGGGCTTCGAGTTCGTCCAAATCCACGTTCAAACAATAATAGATATCAAACGCATCTTTTTCTTTAAGCCTATTATCAAGAGCCAATCCCTTCATAACTAAGAATGGTACAATCCCAGCAACTCGAATTGTTATTGAATCCATACCGCCATCAGGCAATTCACCTTTTAATTCAATTTTCTCATTGATCTCAAACGCAAGGTCACATCCCCTGACCTTCAGCGCTTTAATATCCTCTATCCTCTGATGCCTATGGCTTTTTCCTGTTCCATAATCCTCACCGGAAAGCAAATCTACTTCTACTGTTATCTTATTCCCTCTTTCATTGATTATATCTTTGAGGAAGATATATGAATACCTTCCTTCCCGATAGCCTTTTGATATTAATAAATCTCTAATAGTCTTGTACCCTTCATCGATAAATTTTCTATGATCTAGAGCTAAATCAACATCGATGCTTCCGGGATGTGGATTTTCCATTTGATTAAATAGAACTCCTGGAACCCAGCCACCTATAAGAACTATATTATCCCTGTAATCTCCAAGGATATGGAGAATCTCTTGCAGAATTAAACGAGCAGCGTCTACTGCTTCTTTTGTATAATCTCTTCTGCTTACCATGTCGATTTAATCACCTGCTCGAATAAAAAATCAGCGGCTTCTTCACCGCGATTTTTCATATTTATGAGATCAAGAAATATCTGTATTGGCGCTGCCACAAAACAATTGTCTATTTCTTTTGATTTATAAAAAACTCCTTCATCGTAGGGTATTATCAAGGTTAAGTTGGCTCCAGATTGTACTGTCTTGAGATTTAATGCATGCTCGAAATCTAATTCGGATTCCTGAATATATGCCATAACTCTTTGATATTTGACGTATGGTGAATAACGAGCAGCACCGGAAAAAGCAGTGAACGCATACTTAATATTTTTATATTTACAATAATCTGACAAGTCATATTCAATATCTGGAACTTTTTTAAGCGAATAGTAATGTTTAAGTGTATTTCGCTTGAAATTATATTTGGTTGACCATTCCGATAATAGTGTTTCAGGATCACTCAAAGATAATCTTCCATATTTAGTATTGATCCATTCATGATCTGCCAAAAGCTTCTTTACGTTTGCGACTTGTCCGATGCTTGTATTGGATTCCTTGGCTAATTCTTGAATCTTCCACTCTCTGTTGGGATTTGTGAGAAGAACCCTAAGAATCCTCTCTGCCTTCGGATAATAGAAAGAGCGCAAATAGTTTTTTCTTTTATAGAGATTCGGTTTTCCTTCTCTTTCAATATGAATGGACCCAAATGACAAATAGCAATTTCCAGCAAGATCCAAATAGCCTATGCCCCCTTCTTTACAAATCTCAGATGATTGCTTCGAGACAAACGGAGCAGCGAATATTCCATAGCAGTTTAGTCTCCTATTAACATATCTGAGAATTTGGTTTACCGCATCTCGAGCAATTCGGGGTTGCCCACTACTCTTAGTTTCTATTACTAATAAAAGCTCAGTACCAGAGATCTCAATATTGACGATTAAATCGGGCCTCCCCATATCCCATCGCGGTTCCTGCTCAACAGACAATATGCGCACAAAAGGAACATCTTCTAGGCAGGATCTAATAGCTTTTTGAGCCTTAACAATCATATCTTTTTCCGTTATTTTCATTATAAAAGCACCTTTCAGCATATGCTGAATACATTATAATAGCGAAATTTACTTCTGTCAAGAGATATTTTCATTCAATTAATTATATTCAGCATTTGCTGAAATTAATTAATAATATGTAACTATAAGTATAATAAACAAATACCTAGGTTCAAGCGTAACGCTTTTGCTATTCACTGCGAAGTGATTCAAACAAGGGTCATGAACTTATTCGGCCAGATTGTCTTTCTTCGGCTCAAGTCGTTAACTTGTCGCAAAGATATCGCAAATTTGAGCCTATCATTCTAAACGATATTCTTGGTGGTGCGTTGTATCATTAGATTCTAATACATCCTTCTCCAGCATTCTCGCAAAAAGCGCTTCAAACTCCGCCGGTTGCCTTCAGAGCATAGATCTCCGATGTCCTTAATACTCAGCTGTTTTGACTCGATGCTCAGGATTTCGAGTTTCTTTGCGAAATAATCCAGGCAACCGGTCAATTCCATAGCGCTTTTACGAACGCTCTGTAATGATTCAAGATAATTGCGACGGGAAATAAGAGGAATTTGTAACGACTTTACTTTACACATTGCTGATTTAGAGATATAGAGAATACATTTTATTCGATCATCCAACTAGTTGCCAGTGCTATCCTACTGAATAAGGCTCAATAGAAATCGTAAATCTATGTTTTTTAACTTCTCCTTTAAGTTCAACTATTTTCACTAATCTTTTTAAGTTACAAATATATAAGTCTTCTCAATATGGTTCGAATCCGGAAATGGGAGCTAGATTCTATTTCTAGTCTCAATGAGGATATTCCAAGCTACTAATTTCTCAACTCTTGCTGCTTAAGCTATAATAATATTAAAAGAATTATGGAGTTTGCAGAGTGTTTTCTCATATTGGAATCAGTTTTTAAAAACCGATTAAGAATCATTATTTATAATGTTCAATAGAATAGATATGTTGGCTGAATTCCAATTCGTAACTACCAGATCATTGTCACTATCATTATCGAGATCGGACACGAAAATAGAGAAGGGCATATCACCCACTCCATAATTGATAATAGTATGATACTTCCCGTAACCCTGATTCAACAATACGGAAACATTGTCTGATTCTTTATTCGCTACTACCAAGTCATTGTCTCCATCGTTATCGAGATCGGATGCGAAAACAGAAGTAGGTTCATCACCCACTCCATAATTGACGATAGCCTGAAATGTCCCGTCACCACGGTTCAACAATACAGAAATATTATTTGATTCACCATTCGCCACTACCAAGTCATCGTTTCCATCGCCATCGAGATCGGATGCAAAAACAGAGCGAGGACCATTATCAACTCCATAATTTACCATAGCTTGAAATGTCCCATCACCGTTGTTTAGCAATACAGAAACACTGTCTGAATCATTGTTCGCCGATACCAGATCATTGTCCCCGTCACCATCGAGATCGGATGCGAAAACAGAAAAGGGGACTCTACCTGTCTGGTAATCGACAGCAACTTGAAACGTTCCATTACCATCGTTCAGTAATACAGATACGTTATCTGAATTCGCATTCGCCACTGCCAGGTCATTGTCATCGTCGCCATCGAGATCGGACACGAAAACAGAAGTAGGGTAGTCACCCACCCCGTAATTGGTAGAAGGTTGAAAAGTCCCATCACCATCGTTCAGCAGTACAGAAACGTTGGCTGAATACATGTTCACTACTACCAGGTCATTGTCGTCATCACCATCGAGATCTGATGCAAAAACAGAAGTTGAACCATAACCCACCACGTAATTGATAGCAGGTTGAAACATATCTTTACCATCGTTTAGTAATACGGAAACGTTGCCTGAATAAAAATTCGCCACGGCCAGGTCATTGTCTCCGTCACCATCGAGATCAGTTGCGAAAATAGAAGTTGGATAATCATCCGTCATGTAATCGATAGCAATTTGAAATGTCCCGTTACCACCATTTAGCAACACAGTAACGTTGTCTGAATAATAATTCGCTACTGCCAGATCATCGTTGCCGTCACCATCGAGATCGGATGCAAAAACAGAAATAGAACCATTACCCGCCAGATAATTTATTGCCGGTTGAAATGTCCCATTCCCATCGTTTAGCAATACAGAAACGTTGGCTGAATAAATATTCGCCACTGACAGGTCTTCGTCGTTGTCTCCATCGAAGTCAAATGTAAAGACAGACATAGGACCATTACCCGCTCCGTAATTGATAGCAGGTTGAAAAGTCCCATCACCATGGTTCAGCAGTACAGAAACGTTGTCTGAAGCCCAATTCGCCACGATCAGGTCATTGTCGCCGTCGCTATCGAGGTCAGATGCGAAAACAGAAGTAGGGAAAACACCCACCTCGTAATCGACAGGGGTTTGAAATGTCCCGTTACCATAATTCAGCAATACAGAAATGTTGTCTGAATCACTATTAGCTACTGCTAGATCATTATCTCCGTCTCCATCGAGATCAGACGCGGTAACAGCCCATGGGCCACCACTCACCAGGTAATCTAAGGCAGCTTGAAACATCCCATTACCATCGTTTAGCAATACAGAAACACAATTTGATAACTTACTCACCACTGCCAGGTCATTGTCGCCATCGCCATCGAGATCGGACGCGAAAACAGAGTGAGGCTCATCACCTACGCCGTAATTAATAGCAGGTTGAAATATCCCATTACCACGGTTCAGCATCACAGAAACGTTGTCTGAATTGCCATTAGTGACTACGAGGTCATAGTCACTGTCTCCATCGAGATCGGATGCGAAAACAGAGAATGGAGCATCACCCGCCTCATAATTGACAGCATCCTGAAACGTCCCGTTACCACGGTTCAGCAATACAGAAACGTTGTCTGAATGAAAATTCGCCACTGCTAGGTCATGAAAACCGTCGCCATCGAGATCGGATGAAAAAACAGAATAAGGTCCATCGGCGCAGTGATATTCAATCCTCGCACGGAAAAGGGATTCCCATCCAGTGGGAGGAGGAGGCTTAGGAATAACTGGTCTACCATTATCTTCGCATGAATTATAACTAACAAAAACTAATGATATGATGACAAAAGAAAACAACCTCTTCAGTAACATAACACCTCTCAAATCTATGTTGGGTTATCATCTATCCTTGAACAAAGACTTCAACTTACCCCACGATGTTTCTTCGACCCCAATTTCTGGAACTGCTCTAACATAAAATGATGTTGAATCATCCATACAACAGGGACCTGATGGAATTAATCGTATCAAATTGTGCGTTTCCGGAGATGTTTCGGATGGCACCGAAAGATGTACGTAAACATGTTGGATACTCCAGGGACAAGGACCACATTCAACATGGACACCGCAATGTGTGCATCCATCAACCCAATTCAGTTGTTCGACTACGTCGAGGTATGTTCCGCTTAGCCCTCCTGCGGATGATCCAATACAGGGTATATCAAGGGTTGATTGTTTCCCAATAGTCGCAACTAATGTATCAGGATGTTTCCACCTGATTGTGTCCCCTCCATAACCGTAACAATGGCTGCAATAGAATCGGACATCATCCAAATACAACGTATCCCCATTTGCCTTAAATATTTTCACTTCACGTGTCCAAGCAACATTCCATGCACTAGAATGTGGCTCATTCAGCTCAATGGGAATAGTTAGGAGCGTATCGTTAGTATAATGACCAGCAGGCCAGGATAAGGTAATTCCTGAGAATAGATCTCCATTTTCAATAATCACACCCATATGTGGATCGACTGAAACGAAATCCTCAGGGCCGAATACATCAGATTCGAGCCGAAAACTTGCTCCGATGCAATCGGAAAGACCTGGGAAACGAATGAATACATAGTACTCAGAAAAATACTGCCAGCAGTTGATACCATCTACCGAACAATGTCCAGTTGGAGAGAAATATAGGTACTGTGCATGCGCTTGTTCTGGAAAGATCATTGATATGATGAACAAAGTCACCATTGCAATTTTCACAATATTCCCTTCTTTCAAACAACAGCGAGCGGATTTCCTGAAAGGACAATCCGACTTCATGAAGAACAGCATAGAAACTCGTATTATACGATTGATTGCAAAAGGCTAATTAAAGATATCAGCGGTAAAACAATCTTTTAATGACTCCCCAAGATGCCGATTCAGTATCTACTTTGTTTTCAGCATTAATGATTAATTTCGCTTCATATATTCTTGAAGTAGGCTGGCGAAAAATAAGTATAACAGGACAAGCAAATATGTAAGGTATTTTGAACTTTAACTCAACCTCACCGATTCCGTCTTTTAAAAATTCCCAATTTGGATTAGCGCTTGCGAATTGTACCTGCAGTTGAAATTCCCCCTCATTAGCAGGGTACACCTGTGCTTCGAATGACCATTGATTCATCCCTGCAGAAAATTTCCCTGGCAAAGTTTCAAAATGTCCTTCTTCCCAGGGCCATGGTTGACAACACTTACCCCATCCATAGGTAATATTACCGGATAAATAGATCCATGCATCATAAATAGTATCTAGTGGCGTACCGAGGTCAAACGAAGCAATTCGATAATTATCGAATATTGTAATACTATCTACAAATTCGGGTATGGGAACTTCGATGATTGCTGCTTCTGAATTGGAGATTACAATGAAGAGCAAAAGAATGCTTATGAGGAACAACTTGATCATTTTCATTTATAATGTCTTACTTTTTAGGTGTAAATAGAGTCTTGACCGAACTCCACGTTTCACTATCTGTAGATATCGGGAAATCAGCTTCTATAATCAATGCTGCCTCTTCCACCACTGCATCGGGTTCTTCAATGCCCATGCATATTAGTATATAACCGCAAGGAATACCTTGGAGTTCTACGTCACCTCGCCCAGATTTTAAAAATTCCCATGTCGCCCCCCCAAAACTCTTAAATGGTATCGTCATTTGGAATGATCCACTCTCCATCGGTGTTATTTCCCCACCAAAGAAGCGACCATCGGTTATTGAATCACGCATGCTCGCTAAAAAATCCATGGGCCATGGAGCAGGCTGTAGAAAGGGCGAGGGTGTTACCTCGCACATCAATTGACCTACATTAACCGATCCCGACAAACGGATCCGTAAACGGTATATAGTAATCGGGGATCTTTCCAATTGAAATGATGCGTATCTGGTCATAGTGTCTTCCGGGGAGTATAATCCATGAAGCTCGGGTAAGGGTATTTCAACGATCTCAGTTGCGTATGAACCAGCAGTAAGAAATGAAATTAATAATAACGTTATAAACGCTCTATACATGGGATTATCCGAGCAGAGTCGCTAAACAAGATGTTTCTAAACTCATGTGTCTTCACTATTATAATTATATTCAAAAATGACTATACTTGCGATAGCTGCCGATTAAATACATGCCAGTTTAGATGACAGATCACCTACGAATAAATATCCGTCTTAAATTTAAGTTACTCTAGTTTAAAAGATTAGATTCTTACAGCGCAGTGGAGGTTAGAGACGGTTTAACCCAATCTTTTGATAGCCCGGTTCTATCGATGACATTGATTTGACAATCAATAATTTAATTGGGCTAAGGGATTATTCAATTAGAAGATAAAATATATTTGCTACTGACTAATAATCAATTAATACAAGATAGATCACTAGGTAGGATTAGAACCTTGATTTACGGAGTATAAGATCAATTTTCATGTCTTGTCACAAAATCACATCTGTGCCTCTATCGGAGCAGCACCATTTTACGGGTCTGCATAAAATCCCCGGCGTCGAGGCGGTAGAAGTAGATGCCGCTGGCGACGGGGCTGCCGCTATCATTCGTCCCCGCCCAGAGGGCTTCCTTCCTGCCCTCCGTCATGGGACGATCCACGATCGTCGCGACGAGCTCGCCCTTCACGTTGTATATGCTGAGCTTCACATGCACCACGCGAGGCAGATCGAACCGGATCGTCGTCGTCGGATTGAAGGGATTGGGGACGTTCTGGTAGAGGGCAAATACAGTCGGTACTGACGGTGTGTCATCGCTGGTTACCGTTTCCGGCGAGGCCGCATCGCTCTCATTACCTGCATAATCTAGTGCTGTGATTTTATAGTGCACATCCCATCCGTCGTACTCAGGATCAGTCCACGCTTCAGTCGCCGTCTCATGCACCAGGTTCCCCGGAGCCGGTATGAAATCCTCATTATCCTCCCGGTAGACACGGTAATACTGGAAATCAGGCTCAGGTGATGGACCCCAGATGAGTTGATTGCCGCTCCCCGTGTTATAGGCAACGGCGAAACCAAGGGGCGGGGCCGGCGCGATGTTGTCCACCGAGTAGCCGCTGTCGGGGTCGCTCACATACCAGATCGACGGTGTCGTTGTGTGCGCTGTTATCACGCATACAACATAATTCGTTCCCATGCCCGACGAATCCGCCGCCGTCGACACACGGGCAATGTATTCGTCCTGTTGAATCGCGGGCACTGTTGCTACCCATTCCCATATACCCGGCGGAAACGAGGAGGCGGCAAGCCCCGGCCGTGACTGGACGTACGTCCTGCCTTGGTGAGTGATGACGGGCACGCCGTCCAGATGTGGTCTATCTCCCGCCGCGCGCTGTTCGGGCTCAGGAGTGGATACCGCCTTCAGGATCGCAATCAAAGCCGGATCATCCACTCGCTGCCAGATCCCATATTCATCAATAGGTAACGAGGCCTGGTATGAAAAGTCGCGACCCGACCGCGTAAAAAACACGCGGACCCACCCACCCTGGTCAGCCGGCACATCAACAATCGAATCGATACAAGCCATCGCGACGAGCCAATTGATCTCGAGTTGTGTTACAGTGGGATTGACACCTGGCTCTTCCAACGCGTGCGTCGAGCGCCACACGAGATCGGTCCCCGGAACCGTCAGTTGGCCCCAGCTTCCATTGGGCGCAATCTCCAGCCAGCTCCCACCGCCATCGGCGCTCAGCTCCCAGGTGACAGTATTCGTCTGTATCGTCATCAGACGCGCTACAAAGATCGTGTCGTTCGACGCATTCACGTCAAGCGACCTCCCCTCGTTGTTGTCCGTGTCGAATTCGCTCTGGAACACCTGGATGACCGGGAGACCAAAAACATAATCCGCCACGTAGGCGTAATCACCCGAGATGGCTACACTATAGGCATAGCCCGGTGTATCGTAGCTCCCCGCGAGCGTGGGAACTGTGGGATTACTGATGTCGATCACCTGGAGACCGGAAGTCCCATCCGCCACGTAAGCGTAATCACCCGAGATGGCCACGCCACGGGCATCGTGCGGCGTATCGTAGCTCCCCGCGAGCGCGGGAGCTGTGGGATTACTGATGTCGATCACCTGGAGACCGGAACCCCAATCCGCCACGTAGGCGTAATCACCCGAGATGGCCACGCCACAGGCAGAGCCCGGTGCATCGCAGCTCCCCGCGAGCATGGGAACTGTAGGATTACTGATGTCAATCACCTGGAGACCGGAACCATAATCATAATCCGCCACGTAGGCGTAATCACCCGAGATGGCCACACCACGGGCAGAGCCCGGTGTCAATCCGCCACGTAGGCGTAATCACCCGAGATGGCCACACCCCCGGCAGAGCCCGGTGTATCGCAGCTCCCCGCGAGCGTGGGAACTGTGGGATTACTGATGTCTATCACCTGGAGACCGGAACTCCCATCCGCCACGTAGGCATAATCACCTGAGATGGCCACGCCCCCGGCAGCGTGCGGCGTATCGAGGCTCCCCACGAGCGTGGGAACTGTGGGATCGCTGATGTCGATAACCTGGAGACCGGAATCCCAATCCGCCACGTAGGCGTAATCACCCGAGATGGCCACACCCCCGGCAGAGCCCGGTGTATCGCAGCTCCCCGCGAGCGTGGGAACTGTGGGA
>SMTZ1_10008678_pt1 | contig 10150 bp, 8 predicted proteins | sample DeeMarSWOR136_30_FD_25667 | JGI IMG/M metagenome (IMG submission 25667) | reverse complement strand
ACAACCCTTTCCAGCTCATAGCTCATAGCTGATAGCTCATGGCAAAAAAAGCTGCTAAGAGCTATGAGCCATGCGCTAATCCATTCTGTATTTCCTTATCTTCTCATCATCCAATATGGCTCCGTTCCCGGGACGGTTGGGAAGTTTGATGAAGCCCTCTTCCAAAGCGATCGGTTCAGCCAGCAGGTCATCCTTCAGGGAGAGGAAAAAGGAGATCTCGCTGGGGTAGGAGACATTGCGGCGCGCCGCGCCGAAATGGGCGCTGGCTAGCGTCCCCACGCCGGTCTCCGCCTGGGTTCCCATGAGGCAGGGGATGCCGGCGGTTTCCGCCATGTTTACGATCTTCAAGGATAGAGTGTAACCCGTGCGCGGGGTCTTGATGCTGATGATCCCGATGGCTCCCAATTCGATTTCCCGGGCCACGTCATGGGGGGTAAAGACGCTCTCATCCCCCATGATGGGGATGGAGATGGCTTTGGCGACTTTCAACCTTCCCTTCTGATCCCACGCGGGGACCGGCTCTTCCACGAAAGCCAGGCCGAGCCCTTCCATCCGCCGCAGGGTTCGGACGGCGGTGGATACGGAGTAGGCCATGTTGGCGTCCGCATACAGGAGAACTTCAGCCCCCAGGTTCTCCCGCAAAGCCTGGATGACTTGAACGTCCTTCTCCGGATCGATTCCTACTTTCACTTTGAAAGCTCTGAAACCTCTGCCCCGCATTTCCACGGCTTCCTGAACCATCTCGGGGATGGAACGCATGCCCAGCATCCAGCTTACCGGAAGGCGGTCGGCATTCCCCCCCAGCATCTCCCAGAGGGGGACCCCCCGGGCCCTGGCCACCGCATCATACAGCGCAAGGTCGATCGCCCCCTTGGCCGTGGGGTTCCAATGGATGGATTCAAACTTGGTCCAGACTTTCTCCGTGTGGCCCGGGTCCATGCCGATGATCATGGGGGCAAACCATTCCCGGATGGCATGAAGGATGGAGACCTGGGATTCGCCGTAGATCGTCGGGCGGGGAGTCGCCTCGGCCACCCCGACGACCCCCGCATCGGTGTGGACCCGGACCAGAACATGATCGGCCGCTTCCAGATACCCCGTAAGACCCCATTTTAAGGGGGTTTTGTAGGGAATCTTGAAAGGGATTGCTTCGACCCGGGTGATTTTCATAAAAATCCCTTTTTAACCACAGAGATCACAGAGAGAAAAATTGGAATATTGGAATACTGGAATGTTGGGTTGAATAATTCCTCTTATACCCATTATTCCATCATTCCATTATTCCGGTCCTTCCACCCATCATTCCATGATTCCTTTTCATTTAATTTCTCTCCGCTCTCTGCGGTGAAAAAGTATTTAAAAGTATTTCCACAACTCCCGCTTGTCCATGGTGGGGTCCAGCACGCCGGAGAAGACGATCTGGCCCAGCTTGATCACCATGATTTTTTGGGCGACCCGTTTGACCTGTTCGAAGTTCTGTTCCACGAGCAGGATGGTGTTCTTAAAACGCTCGTTGATCTTGGAAATGTTTTCCATGACTAGGTCCACGATTCGGGGAGCCAGCCCCAAGGAGGGTTCGTCCAGGAACATGAGGGTGGGCTCGTGCATCAGGGTGATCCCCACCCCCAGCATGCGCTGTTCCCCTCCGCTCAGGGTGCCGGCCCTCTGTTTCTTCCGTTCGTCCAGGATGGGGAAGAGCTCGAAGACATGACTGGAGCGCTTTTTCAGGGTCTCCGGATCCAGGGAGAAATTGCTGATCTCCAGGTTCTCCATCACCGTCAGGTCAGGAAAGAGACCCTGCCCCTGGGGCATGTAGGAGATTCCCTCCTTCACGTTTGATTCGGCTTTTCTCCCGGTAATCTCTCGGCTGCGGAAGAAGACTTGCCCTTCCCAGCAGGGAAGGAGTCCGAACAGGGTTTTCAGGAGCGTCGTCTTCCCGGCCCCGTTGTGGCCGATGGTTCCCACCACTTCCCCGTCCTCCAGGCCGAAGGAAATTTCCTGGAGCACCCGTTTGTTGTGGTACCCGCTCGCCAAATTCTTGACTTCCAGAATCATGTTTTTTCCTTAAATCTTAGTCGGGGGATATCACATATTGAATATCGGTTATTCGTTATTCGTTACTGGTTGCTTGTTGCCCTTTGGTCGTTGGCCATTGATCAATGACCAATGGTCATTGGTCATTGATCATTTCTCTATGCTCCCTGCTCTTTGCTCCCTGCCCCCTATACCCGACACCCTACACGCTACACCCTGCCTTCTGCCCCCTGCCCTCTGCACCCTGCCCCCTGTTATCATCATCCGCCGAAATAAATCTCCGCCAGCTCGGGGGCCTTCATGATCTGCTCCGGCGTTCCCCGGGCCAGGACCTTTCCTTCATTCAGGAAGACGATCTCATCCACCATCGAGCGGATGACTTCCATGTTATGCTCCACGATGCAGATCGTCTTGCCGAACTTCACCAGGTCTTTGACCAGCGGGAAGAGGTTCTCCATGACCTTGGAGTCCAGTCCCGAAGCAGGCTCATCCAGGAGGATCAGCCGGGCCTCCGTGGCCAGGAGCCGGGCCAGGCTCAGGAGCTTCTGCTCCGCAAAAGAAAGATTACCCGCCAGCTCTCCGGCCTGGTCCGCCAAGCCCACGAATTCAAGGAAAGCCATGGCCTTCTCCCGATTCTCCTTCTCTTCCCGGGAAACGCTGCCGGGACGAATGAAAATCCAGAATAGGTTTTCGCCGGTTTGCCTGGGCCGGGCCACCAATACGTTATCCAGAACGGTCATGTTGCGGAAAAGCCTCAGATCCTGAAAAGAGCGGGCAATCCCCAAGTGGGTAATGCGATGAGCAGGAAGGCTGGAGATGTCCTTTTCCGAGAAAGTCACCGACCCCGAATCCGGAGGATAAAAGCCGGTGACGACATTGAAGAGAGTGGTCTTGCCAGCGCCGTTGGGGCCGATGAGCCCCACGATTTTTCCCTGGGCCAGATCCAGCGTGCAATCGTTAACCGCTTTCAGCCCACCGAAGTTTTTGTTGACCCCTTTTAACCTGAGAAGAGCCCCTGCAGGTCTTGAAACGCTCTCCTGGGGGAATAATTCACGGGCTCTTCGCGGCTCATCCGCTCGGGGAGAAATTCCTTCTTCCCGGGGGAAGGAAAAATTTCTTTTCCCCCCATTTTTCGGGGGGCGAGCGGCAAACTCTCCCAGGAAACCATGGGGCCGGAAGCACATGAAGAAAATCAGGATGGCTCCATAGGCGATCTGCCGGGTGAAACCCACGATGACCGGAGAGATCTCCATAAAGCGGAGAGCCTCCATCACCGATACCAGGATGATCGCCCCCACAACCGGCCCCCAGGCGTTGGCCGTTCCTCCGATGATGACCACGGCAAAGATCAGGATGGTGTCGTTGATGGTGAAGTTCGCCGGGCTGATGTAGGTCATGTAATGGGCGAAGAGGCTACCGGCAATGGCCGCCAGGGCCCCGCCGGTGACGAAGACCCAGATCTTGAATGCTCGCACATCCTTTCCCAGGGATTCGGTGGCCACCTCGTCCTCCCGGATCGCCCGTAGAACCCGCCCGAAAGGAGAATAGACGATCCGCCAGCAGGCCAGAAAAACCAGGAGGGTAAACCCGAACATAAGGGGGATAAAGGCCATGGGGCTGGAAATCCGGTATCCGAAAAGGGACGGGCGGGGAATACCGCTCAAACCAGACGCTCCCCGGGTCAGGTCGATCCAGTTCATGAGAACCGTGTAAACGATCATCAGCAAGGCCAGGGTGGTCACGATGAGGTACTCGTCCCGCACCCGGATGGCCGGTATGGCCACGAGCAGGCTGATGACCCCGCTGACCACCATGCCCGCCGCGATCCCGATCAGGAAATGGGTCCCGAAATGAGTTCCCAGGAGCGCGGAAGTATAGGCCCCGATGGCGAAGAAGGCCGCATGGCACATGGCGATGAGGCCGGTGTAGCCCAGGATGAGGTTAAAGGATAGCCCCAGGATCGCGTAGATGGCGATCATGATGAAAATATGGAGGAGATAATCCATTTATACTCCGCCCCCCACCCTCGCCCTCCCCCTCGAGGGGGGAGGGTTGGGAGGGGGTGATTCATCGAATCTCAAATTTTACCGCGGTAGACCCGGAATCCGAAAAGCCCGGTGGGTTTCAGAAGCAGGACGGCGACCAAGACAACGAAAGCGATTCCCACCTGCCACTGGGAAGAGATCTTCCAGATGCCGATCGACTCCGCCAGCCCCACGATGATCCCGGCCAGGGCCGCTCCCGGCAGGCTCCCGATCCCCCCGATGATCACCGGCATGAAGGAGTAGAGGATGGCCCAGTGCCCCAGGTCCGGGGTCGCCCCCCGCTCGATGGTCACCAGGACCGCGGCCGGAGCCACCAGGAGCGATCCCAGTCCGAAGGCGATGAGAAAATATTTTCGCACGTCGATCCCGATGACCTCAGCCATCTCCGGGTTGCTGATCACCGCACGCAGGGCTTTGCCCGTTTTGGTGCGGTGGAGATAGAGCATGAGCGCGGCAAACAGGACCCCCGCGGTGACAAACATGACCACGTGTAGGTTGTTAAAACCCACCCGGCCGATCTTGATGACCCTGACCGGAAACCCTTCCAGAGGCTTGGCATCCGTTCCAAACCCCATGGCAATCAGATTCTCCACGGTGATTAAAATCCCCAGAGCCGCGATGAAGATGACCAAGGGCGTGGCAAAAGCTCGTCTGAGATACCGATAGAGAAGACCTTCAGTGGCCACGCCAAAGAGCGCTGCGCAACAAATGCCCCCGAATGCCGCGAAGATCAAAGGCTGGCCCCATTGCTGAAAGAGATAGGTAAAATAAGCCGCCACCACAAAAGTAGCTCCATGGGCGAAGTGAAAGGTGCGGGTCACGGCGAAGATCAAACCCCAACTGATTCCCAAAAGCAGGTATATGCTTCCCAGGGTGAGTCCGTTAATGGTGAGTTGGACGAAGAGATCCATGCCCGCCTTTCATGACGCGGGGCGGTCTCTAAGCCGCCCCGCGTAAAAGAAACTCTGCACTATGCCCTTGATGCCGTGCGCTCAGCCTTTCTGGCTATTTGATTTCCATGTATTTCTGGAAGACCCGGTCTCCCCCTTTGACCACAAACAGGGCGGTCTTCTTCCTGCAGGTCCCGTCTTCGGGGTTGAAGACAATATGGCCGCCGTAAACACTCGGGAATTTCTTGATTTCCACCAGCGCATCCCGCAGAGCTTTCCCGTTCCACCAGTTGCCCCCCTTGGCCTTGGCCTTCTTAATCAGCTCCGCCAGGATGTACACCCCTTCGTAATAGTTGGCCGCGTAAAATTCCGGCTCTTTCTTGTACTTAGCCTTGTAATTGGCCACAAACCGCTGGGTCCAGGGATCGGTTCCTTTGGGGTCGAAATAATCCGTGATGGCCTCATATCCGTCAGCGGTCGCCCCGGCCAGCTTCGCCGCATCGGGGGTGAACTCGATTCCCATGATGGGCTTGGTAAATCCCATCTCCCGGGCCTGCTTTACGGCAATGCCCCAGTCTTTACTCCATTGCCATAGAGCCAGGAAATCCGGATTGGCGGCCATAATTTTGGAAAGGTAAGGTTTATAATCCGTGGCCCCGAGGGGATGGGCTTCCGCCGCGACAATCGTGCCTCCCATGGCTTTCCAGCGCGGCTCCACATATTTGTGAGTTCCGATGCCAGCGTCATCATTCCAGTAGAGGGCAGCCATCTTGGTAAAACCCCTCTCCTTCGCCCTGTGGATCAACCCCACCCCGTGCATCACCGCCAGCATACGGTTGTTGAAAAGGTACGGGCTGGCCTTCACCAGCTTGGGCCCCACGGCTCCTCCGTTCAGAAGCAGCACATGCTTCTCGTTAGCCACGGGAACGATGGAAAGGGTCGGTGCAGTGAAAGAAGTAAAGCTGAAGGGTACCTTATCCACGTTTACCAGTTTGTTGAAGCCGCTGATGGCCGCGGCTCCAGAGCCGCTCTGGTGGTCCTCAACGACCGCCTTGAATTTGATGCCGTCGATTCCCCCTTTTCCGTTAATTTCATCCATGGCCGTCAGAAAACCCCCGCTCATCACCTGCCCATACCACGCCCCGGCACCGGTCATGGCCAGGATTGCGCCGATCTTGAACTCCTTGGGGGCCTGCGCCTGGGCCGAAGCGCCGAACAGGATGATCAAAGAAAAAATAGCCGGCAAAATCCATCCTCGGTGTTTCATTTTTCTTCCTCCTTTTTTTAGAATAGAGTGGGGCGGCAGGTTCAATTCGGTATTTTATTCTTCCCCGGCAGGAAAGTCAACCTGCAGCCCATGTCCTGGGGCCTTGAGCCTCGATCCTCACTCCTTTTTCATCTGCCCGGGATCTTCCACAAGCGGCTTTCCGCGATGTCCAGCTCTTCCCGGACCACTTTCATCTCTTCGGTCTCAGGCGGAGGGATGGCGGCAAGTTTATCCGCAACTTTGAGCTCCCACCCCACGCTGGTTCTGATCTTCTCCACCTCAGCGCCGGGATAGACTCCCCAGAGATAGGCCTCCTTGGAGACGGGATCGAACTTGAATAGCCCCAGGCAGGAGATGATCATTTCCGGGCCGGTATCCGGCCGGAAGCCCGCTTTGATCCGGCTGTCGAAACCATCCAGATATCCCGGAGTGGTGACGTAATCCACCCGGGCCGGGTAACCATCCTTCGTCGTGCGGTCGGATAGCATGATCAGTTTTCGCGAATTTGCCCCCAGGTCGGCGGCTCCCCCCGAGCCGGCCAGCCTGGCTTTGGGCTGACGGTAAGGACCAATGCAGGTGGAGTTGATGTTGCCGTACCGGTCCACCATGGGAGCATCGATCATGGATAGGCGAAGATGACCTGCAGCCAGGAACCCGCAGAGGGTGTCATAGGTCTCACCGGCAAAGGCCAGATGGGGGCCCAGAATCAAATCGGCACCGGTATTGGGCATAACCGGGCAGTAGGTCCTCTCCACCCCGCCCCCTTCATACACGGAATAGATGTCCGGCGCATGGAGACGCCGGGCGACGCGGGAGGCCACCATGGGCCAGTGAAAACCCACGAATAAGGCGTCGCCGTTTTTGATCTGCTTCGCCGCCGTGAGGATCATCATCTCGAAGGGAGTGAATTTTTCCATTATCCTTGTTTCCTCCAGCGCAATTCCCCTTGCTTTTTCGTTCCCAGCTTCTTGAGGTACCCGGCCCGGTTCTCCACCCCGTACACCCATTCCTCCAGAAATTTCTGGAACCCCTCCACGGTTCTGGAGGCTGACCCGTAGTCCGCCTGGAACCAGATGTCCCGGTAGTAGTACTCGAATACATCCGATGGGTGGGCGCCCCAGGGTTCATGGACCACCGCGGCCACCCGGAATCCCGGAAGGACGGTCTTGTACGGCTCCTTCAGAATGGTCGCCGGGTCCACGATCTCCTCGGCGGAGACGATGACCCTCTTCCCCGCGTTGGCCGTCCCCCGGATGTCCCCCAGGGGGCCCCAGACCTGGGCGTTCCCTTCCGGGTCCGCCCGTTGAACATGGACCAGGCAGATATCCGGGGCCAGTGGTTTCACCAGACAGACCTTCTCCCCGGAGAAAGGGGATTCCATCACCCGGACCTTGTCCGGCCCCAGGATGGATCGGTGCTGGAAGATCCCGGTTCCCTCCAGGGGATAGGTGGGCATGAAGGGCAACCCGTGGGCGGCAGCATAAATGGCCATGCAGAAGGAAGCGAAAGAAAACTCCTCCAGTTCGATCGGGTGGGGGATTCCTTTTTCGATCGCCCGGCGGAAACAGTAAGCCGAAGAGGGCCCGGTCGGGTTCCAGACATACGGGGAGATGACCCGTTTGAGGCAACCGGCCCCGATCAATTGATCGGCGAGAATGTCCCCCGAGCTGCGGATCAGGGTCAGGTCCTTCTTCTTCTGCCGGATGATCTCATGGGCAAAGGCGTATCCCTGGTTGATGGAGAACCCGGAGATCAATACGCTCTGGCCGTCTTGAACGAATTCAGCGACGGCCTCTTTCATGGTCCTCAGTTTGTTCAAGGATGTCTCCCTTCCATTCCTATCCGTAGGGACGGGTCAGTAGGGACGGTTCGGCCCTCGACCTGAGCCTTTCGGCGAGCTCAAGGCCCTGAGGTCAATCGAAGGGCTCGGGCCGAAGGTGAACCGCCCCTACTTCTTCGCCAATAGATTTTCCACCAGTTTGAACTTCTGCACCTTCCCGCTCCCGGTCATGGGCCAGTCGGTGATAAAATGCACCTCCTTGGGCACTTTAAAATTGGCCATCTTCTCTTTGCAGAAGGCGATGATCTCTTCCTGAGTGGCTTCCATACCCTCCTTCAACTCGATGCAGGCGGTTACCCGCTGTCCCCATTTTTCATCGGGAAGGCCCACGACCTCCACATGCTTCACCTTGGGGTGGCGGAAGATGAAATTCTCCACCTCTTCGGGGGAAATGTTCTCCCCCCCGCTCCGGACCACATTCTTTATCCGGCCCATGAAAAAGACCAGACCCTTCTCATCGATGAAACCCAGGTCTCCCGTATGGAGCCATCCCTCTCCGTCGATGGCCTTGGCCGTCTCCTCGGGCTTTTTATAATACCCCTGCATGAGGTTCCAGCCGCGGACGCAGATCTCCCCCTTCGCGTCGGAGGGCAGGCACTCCCCGCTCTGCGGGTTTACGATCTTCATCTCCACCCCGGGCAGGGGTTTTCCCATTCGATTCAAACGGTCCTCCAGCGGGTCCCGCCGACAGTCGGAGATGGAACAGCAGGGAGAGGCCTCGGAGATGCCGTAGAGATTGGTGATGCCGGTCACGCCCATCTTTTCGTAGATGTCCCGGGGCGTCTGGGGAGGACCGGTCGTCCACCCGGTCCGCAGGAAAAGCCGTTTCCGGTCCAGGGCCGGGTCTTCCATCATCTTGGTAAACATGGTCTGGATCCCGCCCACGGCGGTGCACCGCTCCCGCTCCATGATGGCCACCGACGCTCCGGCATCAAAGGCCGGGAGGGTCACGTTGCAGCTCCCGTGAGTCAACGCGGCCAGCAATCCGTCCACCAATCCGGCATTGTGGTAATAGGGACAGGGGTTGAAATACCGGTCATCCCGGGTAAGACCCAGGCGCTCGCCGATCTCGAAGCCGTTCCGGAGGATGTTGTTGTGGGTGAGCATGACTCCCTTGGGAAAAGCGGTGGAGCCGGAGGTGTAGAGGATGCTCACCGTCTGGGAAGGGCGCACAGCCCCTTCGACGGGTTTCAGGTCGATATCCCGGGCCATCTGAAAAAGCTCCCCGTAGGAATACGAACCGGGGATTTTCCCGGGAGAGACCGCAATGACCGTCCTCAGGGCGGGAAGGCGGGCGGAATGGAGGTTTCCGGGCAAGGAAGGTGAAAGTTCAGGGCATAGCTCCCCCACCATGGTCAAGAATTCGGCCTTTTGAAACCGGTCCTGAAGGATCAGTGCGGAGGAGTCCGACTGCCCAAGAATGTACTCCAGCTCCTCGGCCTTAAAGCGGGTGTTCACCGGGACGAAGACGGCTCCCAGGTTGGCCAGGGAGAACACCGCCACTACCCATTCGATCCCGTTGGGCAGCCAGACGGCCGCGTGATCCCCGGGTTTCACCCCCGCCGCCAGGAGCCCCCGGGAGAATTCCTGAACCTGCCGGTAAAGTTCCCGGTAGGTCAGGCGAAGGTCATCGACCACCAGGAACTCGCGGCCTCCGTAGAGACGGGCGGCTTCTTCCACCGCAAACCCGATCGATATCGGGACCCATATACCCAAGGCTTCTTCCTTGCCCTCTTTCCATTTATTTATTGCCTACAATTAGATAGGCGGAGTATACGGACCAGGCAGGGGGCTGTCAAGATTTTTTTGCAATAGTTTTTAAGCACCATTTTCTCGGATTCTTTACTGATCTCCATTGCTTTTCAGCGAATTTCGATGGAGAATTAGCTTTTTCCGTGGGGCCCTTTCTTGAATCCCTCCCGCTGCATTCATTTGCCAAACAAATCTTCTTGTTTCATTTTTCTGTATAAAAAACCCGTAGGACCCAAAATTTTTTTTCAGATTGACAGGGTTAAACAGTTTTTGTATAAACCAAGCTGGGGGGCCGTTCGAATCGTTTCAGCGCATCAGAAGA
>SMTZ1_10008676_pt1 | contig 10152 bp, 6 predicted proteins | sample DeeMarSWOR136_30_FD_25667 | JGI IMG/M metagenome (IMG submission 25667) | reverse complement strand
CAGAGCGGTTACAACGGGTAAAAGATACTTTCGTTGTCTCATGGGTATACCTCCCCCTTTATAACATTTCATGATCTCTCTATCCAATATATCCCGTATTCCTGTAATAACTGCGAGAAAACGGGAATAATATATCGATGTTCATCGAAGGTTCCCTCAGCCGAGGTACTTCCCCCTGAGCCAGGCCCTGATCTCCCCCTCAGTTGGATTTGCAGGATCGGGATTGAGCCCCGGGATGAAGCGCGTTGCTTCATAGAGCGCGTAGGCTGCACGGTCGTGCACGGCAACCACGTGGTGAATATAGGGGCCGTAAATGAACTTCTCCTCCCAGAGCGGCCAGTCCGGCACCTCGACCCACACATAGGTCCCCAGTGTGAAGGGACCCGTGGTCCCCTTCGCGTGGCCTATGAACAGCGAATATTTTCCGTTTATGCCGTCAAAACGGGCGACAGTGATATCACCACCCCTGATCTCCCAGTTCCCGGTTCCCGGTGAGCCTGCCGGAAGGATAAAGTGCTTGCCGACGAAGGCCTTGTCTTTGTCCCTCACGAGCTCGTGGGGGAAGGGACCGCAGTGCCAGAGGAGCTCGCTGTTCTCCTTCTGGGGATGCCTGATGGTGAGATCGCAAAAAAATGTGGGCGATTCAGTGATGCTCGCGTTCTGGAGCAGGATCGAGGTCAGGGCACCGTTGATGTCGGTTTCGCAGGCAACGGGAATCCCCATAGCCGTAAGCTCGGAATCCACGAAACAGGGCACGATGCCGAGGGCGAGCTGGAGTGCATCCCAGCACTGGAACGCAATGGCAGAGAGGTTCTCCCGCTCTGCCCAGTCAAGAAGGTAGAGCTTCAGGGCCGCGACTCTCCCGACAGTCTCATCATCCATATCCTTGAACTTTACTCCCCGCGCCTTGAAATCGGCGACCGTGTCCTTCAGCCGTTTATCTTTTTTCACCATATCGAGCACGCCTTTCTCCACATCCACCAGGGTAATCGGCACGGTTTCTATTCCCCACCGTTCGAGCAGCTCCCCCTCGTTGATGATCACCGTGTAGAAATCTCCGGGTCTGGTGCTCACCTGCCCGATTCTCGCCTTGAGAAAGCTGTTTGCCGCCCTGGCAGCGGCCAGGAAGTTCTTGAAACCCCGCTCGAACACGGGTGAGTCAACCCTGGAGTTTACGATGTAGGAGAAGGGGACACCGTACCGCAGCAGGATCTTGCTTGTGGCAAAGAGCCCGCACTGCGTATCACGAAGACGCGTTCCGTCTGCAAGGGGAGCCTCGTCCCTCGGTCCCCACAGGAGGAGCGGCTTTTGTACCTCTTTTGCAAGCTTCGCCACCGCATCCTCGGTCCCGAAGTTCACATGGGGAACAAACAGAGCATCCACACCTGCATCAATGAAAATCTTTGCCGCCCTGCCCGCCTCGAGCCTGTCGAACAGGAGCCCCTCCTTGTTCAAGGAGTCCAGGTTTACAAAGTCCACCTTCCAGGACCTGAGCTTTTCCTCTATGAGTTTCTTATATTTCAGTGAATCCTCAACGGAAAAAACCCTTCGGCGTGTCGGAGCAAGTCCGAGCTTGATCTGCTTCTTCTGCATTATGAGCTCCTTTGATGTATGATGATGAAAGCATTGTAGATTGATGATGATATTTTGTCAATCTCTTTAAGAATGTTCATATACCATTAGCGAGTACTAATAAACAGGAAGCCAAACAAGGAGGTGGTATGATTTGTTAAGAAGTAGACGTTGAACCGATTACTTCCTTTACGAGATGACACCACTTCAGGATGTCTTTTTTTTAAATGTGATGAGCATGGTCGGCACTGCCAAGAAGCAACAATTTCATCAGCTTACCCAGACCCTCTCTACAAGTTTTTCATTTTTCAGACGACTGATGAGCTCATCTCTGGGCTCGACGAGTAGAAAGGTCGATGCTCTTACCGCCTTCTTCATTTGTTCAAGTTCATGGGTGTGTATAAAGAGATTACACCTCCCCTTGTTCTGAATGAAGATGTCCCGCAGCTTAAGAAGTGTATCCTCATTCACGGGATCTGTGAGGAGAATATGCATCTGAGAGACCGTTTCTTTCACGAACTCTTCAGGGGACGAAAGCCTGTCAGCCAGGATCTTCTCACCGCTAAGTCTTCCCGTGATCGCAATCACTCGCTTCTCATTCAGGTAGGATTCGGAGCGTTCGTATATGCTCGGAAATACCACAATCTCCATGGTCCCGGTGAGGTCCTGAATCGTAAGGAACATCATCTCCTTGTTGTCCCTTGTGAGTATCTTCTTCGAATTTATGATAATCCCGAAAATGGTGACAGTAGATTCTTCGGGGATTTCTTTCAGTTCAGATATGCCCATAGCACCGGATTGAACGGCTAGGTGCCTATACTTTTCCACGGGATGCGACTTGAAGTAAAAACCCAGCGACTCCTTTTCGTATTCAGAGATCTCGGTTTCTTTCCACTCATCGAAGGTCTGCATGGAGTAGAATTCATTCACCGAGTCCTCAACGCGTTCCTCTTCGAAGAGGTTGTTCTGACCTTTCCGCCTGTCTTCCCGCACAGATGCGCCAAACTCCATTGCGCTATCTAAGTTCATAAACAGGGTCTTGCGGTTTTCAGCCAAGCAGTCAAGGGCCCCGCTCTTTATGAGGCTTTCAATGACCCGCCTGTTGACGAGCCTGAGATCAACCCTTGAAGTAAGATCGATCAGTGAAAGATAGGGGCCCTGCTTCCTTTCTTCACAGATGAGCCTTGCTGCACTCTCCCCCACGTTCTTTATGGCGGCAAGAGCATAGCGTATCCTGCTCCCTTCTACTTCGAACATCACCTCGCTCCTGTTCACATCAGGAGAAAGCACCTCGATGTCCAGCTCCCTCGCGTCCTGAATGTACTGGGATATCTTGTCGGTGTCGTTTAGCTCACCTGAGAGAAGAGAGGACAGATAGTGCACCGGATAGTGCACCTTGAGGTATGCGGTCTGGAAAGCGAGCAGTGCATATGCGGTAGAGTGAGACTTGTTGAAACCATATCTGCCAAAAGTCTTGATGAGATCAAAGATCTCCTCTGCGACGTCTTTTGCCACCTTTGACTTCAGCGCACCGTCGATAAACGTCTCCTTCGCCTCCTCCAGGATTTCGGGTTGTTTCTTCCCCATGGCTTTTCGAAGATTATCGGCCTCCGCCATACTGAATCCACTGATAACCCTGGCTATCTCCATGACCTGTTCCTGGTACACGATTATTCCGTAGGTTTCCTTGAGCACGCTTTCAAGTCTTGAATCTATATATACGATGGGTTTCCGCCCATTCTTTCTTTCAATGAACTCATCGACCATGCCGGAATCTAGGGGGCCGGGTCGATAGAGTGCAAGCACAGCAATAAGATCGTCGAATCGATTGGGGCTGACCCGTTTCAGCAGGTTTTGCATTCCGCTGCTCTCGAGCTGGAATATACCCAGACTCTTTCCGCTCGCCAGCAACCGGTACACCTCCCTGTCCTCCAAGTCCAGATTGTCCATGTCCGGAACTTCAAGACCGGCCCGCAAGATCCCTTCCAGACAGCGCTGTATCAGAGTAAGGTTTTTAAGCCCCAGGAAGTCCATCTTTATGAGACCAACATGCTCAAGGTATTTTGCCTGGTACTGTGTAGAAACCACACCGCTTTTTGGATCCCTGTAGAGCGGAACGATGTGTGTCAGTCTTCCAGGCGCGATCACCACACCCGCCGCATGGGTTGACGGGTGCCGGACGAGCTTCTCCAATCCCCTGGAAATCTCGAAGAGCTTCCTCACTTCTTTCTTCTCCTTCACGAGGGACCCGAGCTCTTTCGATGTTTCCAGGGCCTCTTCAATGGTGATGTCATGCCGCGTTGGAATCATCTTTGCAATGAAATCGGCATCCTTTGGTTGAAAATCCATTGCCCGGGCCACATCACGAACTACTGCCCGCGCCTTCATGGCGCCAAAGGTGATAATTTGGGCAACCCTGTCCTCTCCGTAACGGTCTCTCACATACTGAATGACTTCGTCTCTCCTATCCCCGTCGAAATCAATATCAATATCCGGCATCGAGATTCTTGCAGGATTCAGGAACCTCTCGAAGAGGAGGCCGTACTTGAGCGGATCCACATTGGTGATTCCCAGGGCGTAGGCAACGATGGAGCCAGCCGCGCTCCCACGGCCGGGACCAACGGCGATTTCACTTTCCTTTGCGAAACGTATGAAGTCCCACACGATCAGGAAATATGTGCTGAACCCCATTGACCCTATGATCTCAAGCTCCATATCGGTCCGTTTTCTCACCTCTTCACTGAGGTTGCCATACCTGTGTTTGATCCCTTCATCGGTAAGTATACGCAGGTATTGCTCAGCGCTCTGCTCATCGGGAATGGGAAAATGGGGGAGGTGAAAGGCGCCCAGTTCCAGGGAGAGATTGCACTTCTCAGTGATTTCAAGGGTATTTCTTATGGCCTGTGGGTACTCGGAAAAGAGACGGATCATCTCATCGGGAGATCTGAAGTAGAACTGATCCGAGCGAAACTTCAATCGTCTTGTCTCCCGGATCGATTTACCAGTTTGGATACACAGCAGCACATCATGGTATTCGGCATCAACCTGTTCAAGGTAGTGGATATCGTTTGTGGCAACGGTCTTGAGGTCCATCTCTGCGGCAAGCTGGAGCAGCTCCCTGTTCACAAGCCTCTGCTCCTCAAGCCCGTTATCCATGAGCTCAAGGTAGAAATCCTGCGCGCCAAAGATATCCAGGTATTCTCCCACTGCTCTTCGAGCTTCCTCCCTTCTCCCTCCGCTCAGGAGTACCGGTATTTCACCCCCGAGACAGGAGCTCATACAGACCAAACCGTTGGCGTGGGAAGAGAGCAACTCCTTGTCTATCCGGGGTCTGTAATAGAAACCCTCAAGATATGCGAGTGAAGAGAGGAGCATGAGATTCCGGTACCCCGTCTCATCTTTGGCAAGCAGTATGAGGTGGTACGGCTTCTCCTTTGGGCTTCTTTTCTCGATTGATCCCTGTGCGATATAGAACTCTTCCCCGATGATCGGTTTTATACCATTACAGACCGCCTTTTCATAGAATTCGACCGCCCCGAACATGTTGCCGTGATCGGTGAGCGCAAGGGCAGGCATTCTGAAGTGGTTCGCCTTTTTAATGAGGTCATCGATTTTTACAGCACCATCCAGGATCGAGTACTCTGAATGGGTGTGCAGATGTACGAAGGGTGCATGTTCCATAGCTGCCTCTCGTTAAAAAAATCCTCTGGATTCATGTATTAGTAAAGGACACAGTTACCGGTTGGCTACATCCCAACCTCGAGCCCTTCCCGGGCAAAGAACACTTCCATGCGGTGATCTTTGATCTTTGACACTCTCTTTGTTAATGCACTTTCGATAATATCGAACTCTCCATCACTTCGCATCGGTTCATGGTGGAATAGGGCCAGTCTCTTCACACCTGCTTTGTAACTACTGTGCAGGGCATACTCCATGGGAGAATGACCCCAACCCACCTTCGAGGAGAGGTACTCCTTTTTTGTGTACTGGGCATCGTGAATCAGCAGGTCTGCACCTTTCATGAACTGCATAATTCTCTCGTTGTTCTCCTGGGCGGCCTTTTCTCCCTCGATCTTGGCAACTTCATCGTAATCCTCATCTTCAGGATTTCCATCAAAGAGGTTTCTGAAGGGCTCGTGATCGTATAGGGTAACAAGTATTACCCCGTCTGCCTCTATCTTATAACCAAGATCAATAATCGGATGATTCAAAATCTTTGTAGTGATCTTCACGTCATCGAAGAGCTGAAAGGACCCCTCCCTCAAGATCTGATACGATATATCTGCTGCGAGTTCATCCGCCCTCAGCGGAAAATAGTTATGCGACATCTGCAGAGCAAAGATCTTCTCCAGGCTCTCGTCTCCAATGTTCACCGGTCCGTGAACCTTGATCTTGTTTCCAGGAATAAATATAGGGGTAAAAAAGGGAAAACCCATTATGTGATCCCAGTGGGTGTGACTTATGAACAGATTTACATTCAGTGGACCTTTTTGCATGTCCTTCGTCACAAGCTGGTTACCCAGTGATCGTATGCCGCTCCCCGCACCTATGATAATGATTCTCTCATCCTTCAACCTGACCTCTATGCAGGTCGTGTTGCCCCCATACTTCACTGTTTCAGGTCCCGGTGTTGGTATTGAACCCCTCACACCCCAAAATCGGACTTTCATTTTGTGAGCATCTCCCTTTCCGGTTGTAGTTTCCTTTCACCATTTAGTACTCTCCCATTCCGTAGACTGCATTACAACAACTATACATGAAAGTGTGAAAATGAAAAAGAGAAAAATCAGAGGGGGCGAATCACGGCTCCTCTATTTCTGCCCGGAGACCTGTAAAAATACAGATGCTTTTTCTATTTCAGCAGAAATGGATTCGAAGATTTCATCAAGGAACTCTTCTGTCACACCAACGGAGCTTAAAATATAATCCTCGATTTTCTTGACGTATCTGTCCCCAGAAAACCCAACTTCATTCATATTGCAGTAATTGTTTGCGATGTAGACCGATGCGACGAGTTTGAAGTTCTTTTCAGATGCTGAATTGGGATCGTGATGGTAGAGGATGCATTCGAAAGTTTCATCAGTGAGCCTCCACTTTTCGGCAATCATATTCCCAACTTCACAATGGGTTATTCCGATGATCGATTGCTCCATCACCAGGAGATCAGTTTTCTTCATGTCCGCTTCTCGAATTGCCTTCAGGTACTCTTCCTCGAATATGATGTTGAGAGGAATCTTACCGATGTCGTGAAGGAGACCGCCGATGAAGAACTCCTCCCTTCTGTTTGCCGGAATGCCGATTTTGGCTGCAATGAGTTTTGAAGTGACCCCCACACCAATGGAATGCCGCCAGAATCCATCGACGTTCAAGGTCCTGAAGCTTGACCCTTTCCGCATGTTACCGAGTACCGCAGTGGATAGAGCAAGATTCTTTATGGTGTTGATCCCGAGCATGATGATTGCTGTTACGAGGGAGGTCACCTTGTTGGACAATCCATAGTAGGCAGAGTTGACGAGCTTTAACACTTTCCCCACCAGTACCGGATCAAGGCTTATCACTTTGTTGAGATCTTTTGCAGTTACCTGGGGATTTCTCGTTACCTCAATTATCTTCGAAACCGTTATTGAGAGGGAGGGCATGGTATCTATATATCGGTTCAAACGAACGAGGTATTTATTTTCCATAGTGGATATTTTATCCAAAATGGCATTTAAAAACAAGCATTAGTTTTTATTTTTTTCATTGCAACTCGATGATGAAACGATAGAGACAGGCGTAGAAATCATCACACCTCAAGCAAAATTCACCGTTGATATCGAACTCTACGTCTGCACAGATCCTGTTTCGATTCTTCCTGTAGGCTTCCCTCAATCTGTTCAGGAAGGAGGTTTCACCCCTGCTTAGAGATTCTCCCCTGGACAACTTCTCTCTGAGTCGCACCGCCTTTCCAATAATCGCATTCCGACTCACCCTCGGTTTTTTCTTCGGTAAGAGTCTGCCCTTTAAACGCACGCCACGGATGCGAAAGAGGTAATACAGGTAACCGAAAAGAAGTCCTGCGAGGTGGGTAAGATGGCCGATCCCCTGGAAAGTGCCTGTGAGAATCATTACGAGTTCGATCCCACCGAAAATCAATGCCGCGTACTTAGCCCTGACCGGAATTATGAAGAAGAGAAGGAGGACGGTGTCGGGAAACTCGAGACCGAAGGCGAGTACAATTCCAAATATTGCACCCGAGGCACCGATCGTCGGTATGAAGGGATTCCTTGCCAGATTCCAGAAATAGGTGACAATCCCGGCCCCTATCCCTGTTACGAGGTAAAATGAGAGAAACTCTTTCCACCCCCACCTCTCCTCCAGCGGCCTGCCGAAAAGAAAAAGCGCATACATATTGAAAAAAAGATGAAAGATGCTTCCGTGAAGAAACATATAGGAGAAAAACTGCCAGAGCCAGCCCTGCTCACGAATCATCGCTGGAAAAAGGGAAAAGAGGCTCAGGAACAACCCGTATCTCCTTACCGCGTAAGCAAGGCTTGTCTTTCCCTTTAGCAGCAGACTGTCAAGTAACCGTTCCGGAATCGGGAAGGTGTTGAACTGGGTCAGGAAAAATATAAATACATTAATGATCACAAGTCCAATAACAATGCTTCGCACATTGAATGCCGTTCTTCGCACTATTCCTTCCGTCTATGAATCATGCATTCATAACTACAGTAAAAGATAATAATCCACTGTTCATAAAATGTGAATAAATTTGTGGAAAAAAACTGTTTTTCCCTACCATTCCAGAACTTATCCCTCAAATAGGGATATAATCGTCATTTCTTTTCAAAAATGTCAATAATAAACGAGAAAAAAATCTATCTCAATAAGAGATAAATAATTAAACACCTATTCAGTGGATCGAGACGCATACAGGAAATTGTGGATAAGTTGTTTATGAATTGCGAATGGGAGTGAACGAATCAAGACGCTCAAGCTCTACCTCCTTTAAGCTTGCCTTAGACTGTGGATCCGGGTAGTCGTGTAAAAATACCACCCTCCTTATTCCTGCATTCAGGATACTCTTCGAGCACCAGGAACAGGGAAGATGGGTCGAATAGACGGTTGCCCCGTCAATTGAGATCCCATAACGCGCAGAAAAATTAATCGCATTCTGCTCGGCGTGCGCACCGCGGCAGAGCTCCGATCGCTCCCCAGAGGGAACCTCCTCTCTTGCGCAACCGATATCCACACAATGGGGCATACCCTGCGGTGCGCCATTATACCCGGTGGAAACAATCTGCTTTCCCTTCACGATCACAGATCCAACCCTTCTTCGCAGACAGGTAGACCTTGAGGACACCATGATGGCGATATTCATGAAGTAATTGTCGATGTCGGGTCTCTTCGACGTTTCAGCTCCCCTTCAATTTTAATGGTATGAAATCTTCCAAAACATTCCGTATTAATAAGCAGGATGAGCAGAGTGGATGGATGACTATTTCTTTACAGCTGGTGCGACAGTCACATACCCTTTGTTGGGTCCGGGAACTGCACCCTTTACAAGCATCAAGTTCTTGTCAGGGACGAGATTGACTATCGACAGGTTCTGAATCTTCACTTTTGTACCACCGTATCTTCCAGGCATACGCTTCCCCTTAAACACCCGACTAGGATAGGAAGCGGCTCCTATGGATCCACCATGTCGGAAATATTCATGGGTCCCATGACTCCTCTTTGCCCCGGACATTCCGTGTCGCTTCATCACCCCGGTGAATCCTCTCCCCTTGGTCTTGCCTGTCACGTCAACGATATCATCTTTATTGAATACATCGATCCCTACTTCTTGACCTATCTCGAACTTGTCGAGATCCTCCTTGAGGAGCCGTGTTTCTCTGAGTATCTTTCTCGGAGTGACATTCAACTTCTTATAAAGCCCGGCTTCACTCTTTCGAATTTTGTTTTCTTTCACATCCTCAAAACCGAGTACGAGTGCGTTGTAGCCGTCCTTTTCGTATGATTTTTTTCGAACCACGATTGCCGGTTTTATCTTTAACACTGTGACAGGAATGACCTTTCCATCTTCGTCAAATATCTGGGTCATTCCCACTTTATGAGCCAGTAAGCTGAGCTTCATATTGTACCTCTCATCCCTCGGAGAAATGTCCGAATAATATAATCATTTTCTCTTCAAGGAGCAAGGAATAATCATTGAGGAAGGAACGTTATGCGATTCTGCTATTTTGGACAGCACTCATTCATGTTATCGCGTGACAAAGCGATAATCCTGACTGATATCGTCGTTCACAGCCATATCTGCCCGGATTACGTTGGGGTGTATGATATAGTTAATGTTGTACTGGATGATCCCTCTCTCTGTTCCAATGATGTCCGCTAGCTCCCCCGCTTTATAGAGATAAACGAGACTGTCTTTCTGATACGCTGGATTTCCCGTGGTCTCGAATAATTTTTGATAGGACACTCCAAGATTATTATACACAGAGGCGGCACCGAGCACGATTCTTTTATGATAGGCGCTCCATGGTTTTATATCTCCCAAACTCTCCACAAGCCCTTCGTAGGCCTCTGCGAGCATCA
>SMTZ1_10008675_pt1 | contig 10153 bp, 4 predicted proteins | sample DeeMarSWOR136_30_FD_25667 | JGI IMG/M metagenome (IMG submission 25667) | reverse complement strand
TTTTGAGGCCTCGTGCGTTTAGTTTATCAGAGGGCTAAATGTGGTTCCACCATCTAAAATTTTGTGCGCGACATATCAAGTTTTTGCGCCCTTTTTACTACGAAGCCTTCCTGCTCGCCTTACCCAGAAAACGCGCAACGGCCGGTCCCTTGACTTAACAACGGTCGTGCGATCTCCGGGCGGTTGGCGAGACAAGAGTTGTATTTATGGGGCAGATTCGATATCCTCATAAGAGAGCTTTAATAGCATGGCCAAGCGCCCTGAGCAGGAAATCTCAGCCGAAGGGAACGTACTGATGGCAAAACAATGGACTTCACGGCAAGTCATGGATGTTGCCCGGTCATTTCAGCCGGCCTCCGTGCTGACTGCGGCGGCGGATTTGGACGTGTTTAGTCGGCTGCACGAAAAACCAAGTACAGCCCAGGCGCTGGCTGGCGAACTTGGCACCGATCCGCGCGCAACAAGGATTCTACTCGACGCGCTTGCAGCGTTGGAGCTCCTGACCAAACAGGGCAGTGATTACAGCGTTCCTGAAGATGTCGCTATGCTGCTGACTGAGAAATCCGCTGACAGCGTCCTGCCAATGGTTCGCCATCTGGCTAATTGTCTTCGTCGCTGGGCCCAGCTATCTTTCGTGACACAGACTGGAAGACCCGCCGAGTGCGGTCCGAGCATTCGTGGCGAGCCTGCTGACCGGGCCAGCTTTATCGGTGGTATGCATAACATCTGCGAGCCCATAGCCGCTGAGGTTGTCAAGAAACTGCGTCCATTGAAGTTTGGCCATTTGCTTGATATCGGCAGCGCCTCGGGCACATGGGCTATCGCGCTTCTTCGCGCCGTCCCTGAGGCCAAGGCAACGCTGTTTGATCTACCATCCGTTATGGCGATGGCCGAGCAGCGTATCGCGGAGGCCGGACTGGGTGACAGGGTGACCCTTGTGGCGGGCGATTTCTATACCGATGACCTGCCTGATGGCGCGGATTTAGCCTGGCTGGGGGCGATCTGCCACCAGAACTCCAGAAAGCAAAACCGTGCGCTCTTTGCCAAGGTTCACAGGGCCCTCAAGGGTGGCGGCGTCGCGGTCATACGCGACGTGGTCATGGACCCGTCCCGCGCCCAGCCCGAATGGGGGGCGTTGTTTGCCGTCAATATGCTGGTCGCCACCGAAGGGGGTGGAACTTACACGTTCGATGAATACCGCCAAGACCTTTGTGAGGTGGGCTTTGAGCGGGTGAGACTGGTACATCGGGACGAGTTCATGAGTTCCTTAATCCGCGCTGAGAAGGGCCTGAGATGACTTGTCCATCGCACCTGAGCTCTGAATGAAACTCCAGGCGCTATTCGGCCCGCGGTTTCGCGTGGCGTACCGAGCCGGTGGTATGTCTCTAACCGGGCTTCGCTGGCAAGAAAACGCAGGGGAAAAAAGAGAGTAACCGGATGTGAAGACTCGACAACGGCTTTTCCACATCCAAGTGACGGCGAGCATGAGATGTTATGACATTTCGTCGACTACTCGCATCAACCCGTCCACCCCAGATGAATGCAATTCGATCTTGGCCCGCTGCCTCACTATGTGCCGGTCCGGTTCGGTGCTACTCGGCTCTTATTATGCCTTCGTTGGTTAAGTCTTCGCTTATCTTTTGTCCCGGCTGAACGACCAGAAACTCGGCATCACCCCAATCACCGTCAACAAGCTTTTGCATAAGAGCTGGGTCGCCCTTTAGTTCATCGTACTTCCAGCCAAGAATTTTGGCACAACGCTTCGTATATTCCTTATCGTCTTCGGAATTAGCCAAGCCCCAGTCAACATACGTCGCCCATTCGTATTCTTTGATCCAACTCTGTTCGGCCTGCATAAGATACTCGGCATTATCTTTCCCGTATTTTTCAGTGTACGCTTTGCGGGTCTGTTCGCAGCGTTCCTTGCTGGGCTGGGTGCCCGTCTCTATCCAGCCGGCACTATACCAGTAGACGCCGCGATGAGAATTGAAGTAGTCTTGGTACTTCTCTCTTGAGCCGAGCAAGAGCGTAATGCAATCGTGGCCTCGCGGAACGACGATAGGAATTCTCGCAGACAAGCCCACAATCCCGTTACAGCAAAGGCCATAACCTAACAGCGAAGCGTCATAAGGCCGACCTTGAATATCACATACGCGGCCAAGCGCTTCTTGAACCTGACCGCGAAGCTTATCCGGCTCGTTATGGAGACCCTGCTCCATCAGGACGACATCAACACTGTTCCGCGAGCGGGCAGCGCAAAGATAAGCCTCTTTCTGCATCACCTTACAAGCTATGAACTGAAATCTCATAACACGTCCGACTTACGATTGGGAATTTTGGATAGACTGACGTTTCTCATTTAAGACGTTTGAGCATACTCCAAAATACAAGAATTTGCCCGGTAATTCAAGCCGGGATTTTCTTTGTGATTGCTCTGGTCTTGATGATCCTCCCTGCCCGGTTTTACCTGTATTCGAATAATACAATTTCGTAATGTTTCAGTTGGGGGACGGTTACGCTTACCTGGCCGTTGCTGGCGGCTGAGAATCCAAGCTGTTGTGTGTCCTTCAGTAATCTTACCGTCTTTACCGGCTTGGCGGGTCGAAGATAGATCTCTATGTCATTCATTGGGATTGGGGGATGGATGGCATCTTCCCGCTGGCCTGAGTGGTTGTAGAGGGCGACCCATTCGAATTGGTTATTGTTGTCCTGTCGATGGGTGACCTCTACCAGGCGATGCGACTGGACTTTCAAGTTACGGTTCAGGCCCAGGAGATTCTCCATCACCCCAAGGACAAGGTTGGCGTGTCCCTGATGACATTGAATATGGTAGTGGGAGGCGATTTCCCACGGGAAGTAAGCGGCCGAACCCTTGCCGTATTGTCTATGGAACAAAGCGGGTACGTCGGAGACGTTTCTGTAATAACATTTTTCGGGCGGGCCGAACATGTCGCCGGGGATTAACCGGAGCAGGTTGTCGGTTTGGATTCCCGCCAAGCGGGGTCCCTCTTCGTCTGACTCATAGACGTGGAAAATTCCCTGCAGGAATACAAGATCGAGCTGCTTGAGAATATCTCTATCGAGGCGATCGCGGTCTTCTGGGCGGATTCGAATATATGAGCCTTTTTCGGGGGCGCGGGTATTTTTGAATTTTAGGGAGTTGAGACATTGAAGCTTCGCCGGAATTCTGCCGGTGATGAGGGCTTTGCCACCCTGCTCGATGTACTTATCGAGGACGTTTATTTGCTGATCTTTGAGGCCGTCAGCACCGGGGATAATGACGATTTCGTATTCTCTTAACTGTGGAAGATCGAGGTCAACGAGTTCAAAAGGAATCTGGTTTTCGCACAGGATCTCTACCATGCCCGTGTATTCCGGGTCCTCACGAGCGAAGAGCGCCACCTGAGCAGCGGGCTTCGTCTCAAGGAGATATTCTTCGTTGGCAGCGCCGAAGCGGTAAATGTCTCGTACGATCGTCAAGCCGGGGCGATCTTCCTGGCGGTGGAGCGGACCGATGCAATAAAAATCCAGCCATGCGCCGTTGATCATTTGCTGGAACAGTCTTCTGCCAGTCAGGTACGGTGCGACTGACGCGTGCCGGAAGCCAATGGCGATGAAATGCACAGCGGCGTTGGCGAGCTGCCTCCGCCCAGCCTCCAGCAGTGTTTTCTTGGCCCGGTCCGTATCAATATAGGTGCCCTTGCCGAGGGCGGAATTGGACTCCTTTCGGATGATGTCGATGCCTTCCTTAGTATAGGTGCATATGCCCAGGCTGGCACGTTTCGACTTGAGGAACGTATTGACGCGACTGAATTGTCTGTCCTTCATCTTCGAGGTAAACTGAAGATATTTCTTGTACGTCGGGTTTTCTTCTTCCGCGGTTGTGGGCAGTTCAAGACCGGAGTATTGCTTGAAGAGTCTCTTGCAGTTTTGACACTGGCAGATACCGTGATAATTGCCGCTATAGTCTCTTCGCTGGTAACCGATCATGTTGAAGAATACACCATCGAGCGGATAGCGGTCCACCGCTTCGCCGAGGATCTTGAACATGTACTGCTGCTGGTAGCCGCCGCTGACACACGTGTGCACCTGGCCGTTGTAATTGACGTTTTGTCCGGACTCACCCACGTAGAGCCATTGGGGATTTTGGGAGGCAAATTTCTCATTGATCTTGCTGAAGTCAAATCGACCAATCATCCGGATGCCTTCGGCGTGGAGTTTTTCGAGGACCGTGCCGGCCATGTCACCTTTCATGTAGGTATTTCGCCAGTGGAATTCCAAGTCGGTGGGGTAATTGGCGACGATGCCGCCGATATTGAAGAGCACCACATCGGCCCCGAAGTCCTTGACGTCGCGTACATAGCGGTCCAGGTCCATCATCGCATCGATTTCGCGAAGGTTCGTCTGAATCATTCGATGCGGACGCAACCACCACTCGTCGTCGGTAGGTAATGTAAGTGCCTTGTCTTTCTTTGCTCTTTCAACGTCGATGACAATGCGTCGGTAATCACACATAGAGGGACCCCGCTTTGCGGGAACCGAAACAATGGGGGAGTTGTCGTCGACCTGGAGAATGATATGAATTTGGCAACCTGCCGCGTCTTTGGGGATTGTTATTGATGTCTTTGATGATCGGTCATCCCCAATCCTTAGCGGGCCTTTGTAGGTCGTCACGTCGGGATAAACGAACCACCTGTAGTTGAGTGTATCTGGGTTTCCGCCGGGCGGGGTCCCTCCATCGGGGTCTCTTGACGCCGAAGCGTCGAGCGATATTTCCTGGCCTGGTTTGGCTTTGAGACAGATAATGGTGTTATCTGTATTTCCGTTAAAAGCAGCGATCGGGTTGTGATTGGCATATTCATAGTCTTTAACGCACCAATCCATTCGCCCGGCGAAATCGTTCATGTATGCGCGGCGCCATTTCCAGATGGGATTATAGAGCGGATTTCTGTATTCATCGACCCATTCGCTAAAGCCGGTGAGGCCTTCGCCGGTGAACTGGTCGGTGGTTTCGGTGAACATGAAGAAAGGTTTGTAGTTTTCTTCAAGGAAGGACTGGTACTTGGCGGGGACGTTAAGCTGTTTTTCTGCGGTGAAGCGTCCGGACCAGCCGCCCCAGGTGATATGTTCGGGATCGCAGAGGCCTTTATTGACCAGGCCGATCCAGGAGGTGGTTCCACCGCCTTCGAGACCGCCCTTTCGTCCGAAGCGATCGGGATAGAGGGCGCCCAAAGGACCATGGTCCTTCTTGATATGTTCATCAGCCCAGTCGTGCTGGCCCTGGGCGTCTTTGGAGTAAGGCTGCCACGTATACGGGCCTTTGACCTGAGCTTCGCGGTCTTTGCCCCCGCAGTAGAGCGAGAAGACCTGTTGGCGATTTCGAGCCCAGGTCAGTTGGCCGAACTGGTTGCAGATCCAGGCGCCGGCATTATCCTGGCCCGCATCGTCGTAGACACGGATTTTGTCTATGATAGCGTGCATTTGTTCTTCCGAGCGTGTTTGACGTAAATCCCACAAGGCCTGGGCGAGGGTGTTTGAGCCGGCGTTGATTGCGAAATACACTGGACGAGGGTCATCCTTTTCCAGGATCTCCATGATCAGTCTTGAGCCGCCAGAACCCTTGCCGTCGCCAACGGAATCCATGCCGTAACCGGGTTGGCCGGCGGCAACACGAGAGAGCAGGTATTCTTCGGTGGGCCAGCCTGAGGCGTGCTTGAGCAAGTTATCGCGAACTGACCCGTAGGCTTTGACGCGTTCGACGATCAGCTCGGGATAAATTCTGTTGGCCGGTGGCTTTCGGCTCGGATTGAGCCAGCGGGAGGTAACGGCAATCAGGCCTTCAATGTCGACTTCGTTTGAGTACATCAACAGATGAACCATGGTCTGGGAATCGTCGGGCTCGTTGCCCATGTCAGTCAAGATGACCAATCGATGGTTTTGGGACCGAACCTGGGCCCCCGACGCTGGAATCAATCCGAGAACCAGACAACTCACCACGTTGACGATTGATACATTGAGCGTTGCATTTGGCATGGCGTTCTCCTTTTCGGCGTTAATTTGTGAATTCCCTATTTTCTGTCCCAAGAGCCCCTGTGCCGGCGGGGGTCAGTCTACCATTTTCTCAAATAAGCAGTTTGCACACAAGCCTGCGCTCCTGTCTTGCGACAGCAAGACGCAGGGGCCGATGGCAAGGTGCAAGATTAAAGAACAGACCTGACCGGCTCATCTTGGACTGGCGTGGCCTGCAACTTTGTCACTTGGGTTCGCTCGAGGTGACACGCCAAAGAGCCGGGCCCCCGGATCGGGCATTCACCGTGGCCGGCTGCTCTTTTGGTCGGCTTGAATCAGCATCCGTGCGATGATCCGCACGAAGGCGTTCTCATCGTCCAGCGCCCTTCTCAAATCGTCCGCATCGCAGGCAAAAAGGGCATTCAAACGGACCTTCCAATAGCCGTCCTGTCGCAGCGCAGCCAATTGCTCCTCAGACCATTCATAACCTAAGCTCGTCACCCGCCACACAATGAAGGCACGTAACTGATCGTTGTCGGGACCGAGATGTTCGAGCAACAGTGAGATCGACTCCGCGGTCAGATGAGGAAACACGGCTTCCAGAAAAACGTGACTGGTATCCTCGCGTCGGCGCGGTAAGGGCCGATCAAAGACACTCGCGACCTCTCCGATAGGGATGTCGTACGACTCTTTAGTAGGCGGTGACTCGGCCACCTTCTCAAAAATCTGCTCGGCAAGTTCTCTGTCGGACAGCCTGCCGATGAAGTTGGCAATCTCATCTACATCCCGCTCGACAGAAAGGTCAACAAACTGCGTCCGCTGGAGGTAGGACTTGAAGAGGTTCGTCGCATGGGGCTTTGGCAGCTTGGCCAATGACTCCCAGAAGGAACGAACAAGACTTCTTCGCTCATGGTAGGCTTGTGAGCGCTGTCTGGCCTGCGATCGTGCTTCGAGTGTCTCGGCGGTGAACTCCTCAAAAAGACCGACCTTCTCGGGTTTGTTCCTCGCTTTCTGCACGACCGGCTCCAGCAAACGGGAGAAACGGTCCTCCGCTTCTTGCGGGTCACTGAGACAAGCCAATGTGGCAGCGAGATTTAGCTGTGATTCCAGCCGGGATGGGCCTCGCTTGGAAACCACTTCCACGGGTGCCCCTTCAACCAAGGCAGTCATTCCCTCCTCGAAGACGCGCTCGAGTTGCTTCTTGACGGTCCTGTCTCCCCACTCACCCCGTAGAGAATCGCTGATGGTGTTGGGGTCCTGCAGGGCATTCAGAATGACGGGGCGAACGTCACGACCACACTGCCTAAGGAGGCTGCCAAGTTCTTTGTCATCGAGCGGTTTACCCGCCGCCTGCCTCTCGGCTATGGTCCGCGACGTATCCTCAGGCGACGCAAAGTGCAGATTCTTGTTCTTATCTGAGTTGCGCGATCCCTGAGGCGATTCATAGGCGGCGAGTTCACCATTATCCGCGCCCAAAATGACACGCTCATATGTCTGGAGCGTCGCTTCCGGGAGGGGGCGGTATGGCGAAAGCGGATCCATCAACAGCGTGCTCAGCATCGAAACCTTCGCGGCACATAGGTCATTTGCAGCCAGGACTGCCAGCCAACTCACAACCAGAACAGCAGCAACCATACTTTCTATCCTCGAGCGTGTGATAACGATTTCGCTGTCTCTTTGAAAGAATCGTCTGGTGACTCGTGCGGAGGTAACCAGGTCCTCTGAAGCCCGACTCGAAACCAGGCCCACGAGCAGTATCGTAAAGAGAACCACAATTGGCGCGGCGGCAGGTGCAAACTTCAGAAGCCAGATGATACCGGTCATCAGCACTAAAACGAGCGAGAGTCGCATGAAACGAGATCGCAGTACTCGATCCCAGGGAATGACCCTGAATACGTGATGTCTATGTGCCGCCACAGCCCAGATTATTGTCCAGAATGCCGACCAGACGGCCAGACTGGCGAAAAGTTCGAGCCATTCGCTCAGACCCGCGCTGGCCTGGTGCGGATACTCCTCCTTGAACAAAGGGTAGATTCCAAAAGCCCATAATGGCCCACACACCGCAGCGGCCCACTTTCGAGCTCGCCGGAAACGTGCAGGGTCCGCCGGTCGCAGACGGGAAAGCAGCCGCATGAGCCCCCAGACAACGACTGCAACACCAATGAAAAGAAAGCCCCAAACATAGCCTCCTCTGAGGTACTCATCGAGCGCTCCCAGCAGAATAAGCAGGCCGAACATGCCAAGCAAACCGCCGACGAAGAAGACGTGCATCCAAATAGTTGGCCAAACGTACGTGTCCCAGCCCCTCTTACGGTTAACAACGACCACAAATACCCATATGATGAACAACAGCGGTAAGACCTGAAGCGCCACACTCCCAAGCACTGCGGCTATGGCGAGTGGTACTAGCAGCGAGTCCCTGTCGGTACCGGTTCGACGAAGTAAGGGCATCATCGCCAGCGCCTGGCTCAACCGAAGTCGGGCTTGTTCGGCTTCGTTCTCAGGCAGGTCGAATTCTCGAAGCCTCAGCGGCTCAACAATCAGAAGCGTGAACGTGCCCCGCTCGACGAGGAGATCGTTCGAACTCTGATTGATCAAACGAGCGCCTATGTCGGATATCTCTGCGAGCAGCGAGTACAAGAGATCGCGGTCGAGTTGAACAAGCGACTTACCTCTTGATCGAAGGTAGTCGAAGTAGAGTAAATGATATAAGCTCCGGTCCGTTAATTCGCCAACTTTGCTCGATGTCGGGCTAAGGGGTATACTTTCGCAAAGCAACTCCAACCGCTGTTTGTACTTGCTGTATGGCAAATAGAATTCAGCCAAATCGTTGCTGAGTTTGAACTGATCGAGAGCCAACCGCTCGCGTTCAGGTCCGTCGGGTTCGGACAACAGAATCAAACCCCTCATAAAGCCATAGTGAGCATTGTCACAATTCAAAGCCGCCAGCCTGTCTACAACGGCCAGTGCTGTCCGCGGATCGACAAGGTTGGCTCTAGTCAGCGTGTCTGCCAGTTGACCTAAGAAAAACTCGTTCTCAGGGTACCTCGCCGCCAAGTTCGCCAAGTCCGCCTCGTTCGGATCGCCCAGGCAGTAACGCACCATATCGAGCGCTTCAAGGTCCAGCTTGACGGCCTCGCCAGTCCCTGCCGATTTTTCGCGGATGTAATCTTCGAGCAGCTTCTCGTCACCGATCACCGTACGGCTGTGCCGCCAGTTAAGTCGGGCATTGGGTATTTCGTAGATCGTCAATCCAACACATGCGGCTATGATTGCTATCGATATTTTGGTGCGGACTCGCATAATTGTCTCGCCGGATTAGAACGCAGTCGAATCTGAACGATAATTCCCATACTCGCTCGCCCGAAGCCATCCGGAAGAGAGTATAGAGCATTTGCACAGTCAAGGCAAGAAGAATGATGTGACACCATGGAAAATGCAAAGATCAACTATCAAAAATCAAAATAGCGGAACCGCGACAAGCCGCGATTACTTTGGCAATTTTGCATTTTAAATTCTTCATTTTGATTTCTGTTAGGAAGGGCCGGCGTCTGCGGGCCGGGCGAAGTCCCGATCTTTCGTCATCAGCCACTTGTCGAACTCGAAGCCATCTTCTCGCATGGAGAACTCGATCGTGTGCAAGCCGGGCTGCTCAATGTCCAGATAGATCTTATGTGGTTCACCGCAATGCTCTTTCTGCGTTCGTTGCTTGCTCTCCCACCACCATGAATGCTTGCCTTCGCACCATTGCAATCTCTGACCGGATTCAGGCCAGGTGCCGTCGATACCAACGTGGAGACCATTGTCTTCGCTGCCGGTGGAGTACGCGCGGACCCACACGTAGTATCGGCCCGGCGTGTTGAAGTGTACCGGATACACGAGCACGGCCATCTTGCCCGGCTCGTTGGAAAAGTTCTCACCTTGGACGAGCTTGTCGCTATGAGTCCGCCGCGTATCGGGCAGGACCTCAAGATAAGCCTTGCTGCTGGCCGTGCCTTCGTGGCTCTCGTCTCCGTCCGGAGACACGTCCGGCCCCCGCTTGCGCGGGGACAGGCTTACCCCTGCGAAGGCAGGGGTCGCCGTGGTGAGGTACCATCTTCTATTCTCTGTCTGCATTTGCACGGCAAAGTGTTCGGCTTCGACG
>SMTZ1_10008674_pt1 | contig 10153 bp, 7 predicted proteins | sample DeeMarSWOR136_30_FD_25667 | JGI IMG/M metagenome (IMG submission 25667) | reverse complement strand
AGATCTGATGTATTACCAAATGAAATTATGGAGGATTTAGTTAATAAATATTCGGAAATACCAATATTTAATGGAACTAATATTTCAGAAGATCTCATTAAAGAAAATGTTATTAATGAAATAACTAGATGTGCTGATTTGTTCAATAAAGATCTAGAATTTCAAATAATGGTATCATCTCGGAGAAAAGATTCAAGACTAAAACAAATAAATATTCTAGAAGAAGATAATTTCAAATAAAAATTGTTTATCTATATTCTAATCTTTTTAATATTCATTTTTCGATATATTAAGTAGTGAATTTTTACACACTACAATCACATTTAAATACAGTATTTAATTCAATTTAATTAAAAAGTTGTGAAATAATTTTACACAACTTAATAAATAATAATTTGATGTGAGATATATATTGCAAGAAGTTGATGAGAAACTAGAAGCGTTGAGAAACAAAAAAGCTAAAACATTATTTATGAATGATAAAATGCCAGAAACCATAATAGAGATACATTCTTCTGAAGAATTTAATAAAATGGTGAAAGATTATCCCAATAAAGTAATTATTATAGACTTTTGGGCCATATGGTGCGGACCATGCATGTTCTTTGGCCCAATTTTCAAAAAGCTTCATGAAGAATTCAAAAGGAATTTTCTATTTGCTAAAGTAAATGTCGATGAAAATAACGCAATTGCAAGAAATTATGGGATAACAGGAATTCCAACAACGTTATTTATTAAAAATGATGAGGTAATAAATAAGATTGTTGGAGCTATGAATTATGATGGAATGAAAAACATTCTAAATGAATTAAAAGATTGAATCAATTAATTATATTTTTTTATTTATTTTATTATTTGAGCTGAGGATTAATGGAAATAATCAAAAAGCAATTAACAGAATTTCAACATCTTGATAAGATATTGGAAAAAAAAGATGTTTTTTCTAGCGAGCAATTATTCAATTGTATATTAGGTTTAAATAAAACTGAATCTCAGGTATTTGGATATATATTAAATAATAAGGATGTTACCACATTAGAAATAGCAAATGCAATGAAAATGGATAGAAGTTCAATACAACGAGCTATTCAAGACTTAATCAGATTAAAATTGATAATCCGTAAATCCATGTCTATGAAAGAGTACACTAATATAAAAGCGATACAAAATGTCAAAAGTCAGGGGTACCTTTATGTATACAATACTAAAAACATGGAATCAATAAAAAATCAATTTAAAAAACTTTTAAATAAATGGTACAATTCAATGTTAAGTTATATTGAAAATTTGGAGAATCTCTGCGAATGCTGTGGAATGCAATTTACACCTTGTTAATTTTCTAGAATAACGAGTTTGAGTCAAATACAATATTAATGATCCTAAGCTATCCTAAAAAAGTAGAAATTGAAAAATAACTTAATTAATTTCTGAGGATTTCATCATTGATTTTAGTTCTGAAAGGTGTTTTTCTGTTTCTGGTAAATAAAATTTTCTTAAACTCGGAATCATTCTTTCTGTAAGCAATTTCCCTTTTTCGAAGCACTCTCGTGCTTTATCATAATTTTCGAGTTTTTTATAGCATACTCCTAATCTTAGATAGGTATGGAAATTATATTCATTTGAAGGATCCATTCTCAGTACTTCTTCAAATTTACTAATTGCCTTCTCATATTCTTCAAAAATCAGATAAATGCTCCCATATGTATCATAAGAATTACTAATATTCGGATTAAGCTTTATTAAATGCTCGGCAGTTTCAATAGCTTCTTCTTTTTTGCCTAAATGTGCTAAGATCATGGCTTGATTATTAATAAAATCTATTTTTTCAGGAAGAAGTTCAATTAATTTACTATTTATCTCTAAAGCTTCATCATACCTTTCTGCTTTAAAAAGAGTACAAGTTTTATGTTCATAAAGCCTATATTTTAAATCTGGAAATTTTTCAATTAATTCATCAATAAGTTGTAAAACTTCTAACTCTCTTTTATCGATCATTAAATAGAAGATTTTTAGGTTGTATAAATGAAATAAATTTGGTAATAGTTCAATAGCAGAATTAATAGTTTTAATTATTTTATCATGTTGGTTTAATCCGTCTAAAATGTTAATTTTTAGTAGAAGAGATTTAATCTTATTATATTTAAGGGGTTCAAGAGAGATACTTTTATTAATTAATTCTAAAAATGTATTATAATTAGACTCTTCTAATTTGAGTTTATAAATCAAGTTATAACCTATAACTAACGCTCTTGTTAAATATGAAATTGGGTGATTTGGATAAATATCACAAAGCTGATTTGATAATTGTAATGCTTTGTCATATTTCCCACGAGCTGTATAAGAAAAGGTTAATAGAAAAAATAAAGCAGTATCTATTTTGGGATTTTTTTTTAAAACACCAAAATCGATTTTCTCAATAAGAAGTTTTTTTGCTTCTTTATAATTGTTAGCCAAGAGCAAAAATATTGCTTTTAATATAATAAGTTCTGAATCATGTGGGTTCAATTTAATTGCTGAATCAATAATGTTTAAAGGAATTTCTCGATTTTTTGTGAAACTAATCCAGTGAGCTAAATATATTAATATTTTTATCCGTAGTAAAGCAATATTATGAGGGACTTCTGATAGCTTTTCATCAATCTCATCAATTATTTCCTCTCCCATGCGATTCTTAATAAATATTTGAGCTTTCTGACATAATAAAAGAATATTTGGGGCTTTATTCAATCCATTTTCTATAATTTCTAAAGAATTTTTATATTCATCCAGTAAGAAGTAGGTAATAGATTGTAATAGATATCCACTAAAGTCTTTAGGATATTTTCTAATAATATTTGTAGTAATTTTGATTGACTCCTCAAAATTATATTCTTTTGTGACAATTATATCTTTCAAAAATAACTGATGTTTCTCGGATAATCCACGTTTATTTACCTCATATAATTCCCTAGCTTTTGTTATTTTATTCTTGTATAGTAATTTACTAATTTCATTGAAAACTTTATTATTTGTAAGGCTATAAGTTTTCTGAACATCATCTAGATTAAAGAAATTTAATTTTGATAAATAAAAAGTATCTAATACATCAAAAATTTGTTTATCTATTAAATAAAAATATTCTTCTAATCCTCCTGTTGTTGGTAAAGTTGTCGTAGGCATGAATTTTTGAAACTCTTCAAATACATTCTGCCAAATAAATCCTTCTAATTTTGTTTCACCATTAATCAATTTTTTTTCAATTTCTATTTTATAAGCTAAATACTTAATATATTCTGGTAAAAATTCTCTCAATGACCTTTTGAATTCCGCATTAAATAAATTATCACAAATTTCATTCAAGATATTATCTAATAAAATTTCAATATCTATAGAAGGACTATCCTGTAATTTATTTAAATAAGTGAATTGTGTAATATATTTCTCGACAATAACATTAAGCATTTTCTCAAGTGGTTCATTTTTCTGAAAGTAATAAATCCCTTTTTGTTGATCTATTATTTTAAAAAATTTTACCTGGAAAAACTGCTTTTCAACGATTTCAAACACATAGTAGTTAAGACTTTCGAGATCAATCTTATATTTTACAGAAAATTTTTGCGGCGAAATGTAATTAGGATATTGATCAGGATGATTGAGGGCAAGAAATAATAGGATTTTATTAAAATCCTCTTCATTTTTCAATGTTGATTCTACTTTAGAGTAGTTTAACTTTAAAACATAACTAATATATCGAAATTTTAGTTTATTTTCTTTAATATTATATCTATCAAAAAAATTTGAAGTTTTCTCAGTTATCTCTTCAATTCTTTTACTCTCTTGTTCTAAAATTGATTGACGATCCAAATCATATGATTTCAATACATTTAAATATTCAATCTTGCCATTTGAGGTAATAATATAATCTTTATTTTCTTTAGTAATATATCCTTTATCTATTAATGAATTTAAATTACTAGATAATGATGATTGGTTAATTAAAAGTGGATCTTGCTTGAAATCTGACCACTTACATGAATAATTGTTATAAAGCATCCATAAAATCCAATGGTCGTAATTTCTCTTTTTAAGTATTGGTTTTGGTGGATATTTTAACTTCCTCTTCCCCATCGTTTTGTTATATACTAATTCACTAAATTTACTTCTCCCAAGAGAAGTTATTCGATATTCACCCTTTTTTAGCTTATTTATATAACCTTTATTAATAAATTTCTTTAAATATCCATGTAACGTTGATCCACTCATTTTTTTTGTAAAATCAGCCCAAGTGCAGAATTCATTATTTTTAAGCATCCATAAAACTATATATTCATAATTAATTTTCCCCATAACTGGATTTAATATCTCTAAAGGAGGATATGCAACCTCTTCAATTCTGTTCAATAATAAACACTTTTTTCCTAGATTATGCAATATTAATCCATTTATTTATTTAAGTTTTATATTTCACAAAAAGGTACGAACTTCACATGAATTTCGAATCAAAAATCTATATTTGAATTGAAATATAAAATAATATTAAGTATTTTAAAGGGATAAAAATGTGTTAGAAAAGTCAGGAAAAATAGAAAACCAAATAAATAGAACCCCTAAATTTGAAAACATAGAACAGCCATTTTCTGAACTTAAAGTTTTAGATAATGTCGTTCGAGATTTTGCTCCTGAAGTTGCCCATTTATGCCAATTTAGAGAGGATGAAGCAGAAGAACAACAAATAAAGACAGGCCAGCTTCATGAAAATCGTATATTAGGTATATTTTTAAAGTTTTATTTAGATGGAAGGAAAAAAATGACTACTGGAAAAGTGGAAGAGGAATATAAACGATACTTTAAGGATATTGCACGTTCTACGATTTCAACATACTTGAATATGCTAAAAAGAGAATTTACTTTATATAAAGAACGAGATGGACGAAATGTCTATTATATTTTTAGTGAAAATCCTCCAAATTGCTTCAGCTCTTTTTGGTTTAATCGTATTTTTTGTACGGTTCCAGCCTATTTCGGTAGGGCTTCATATTTTGCCAACCTATATAATAATGCAAAAAAATTCGTTGAGCAATATCTAAAAATATCTGAAATTGGAAATAAAGATGTTTTAACTATGAATTTCAAATTTTTAACAGGACTAATAATATTAAAAATCTTCAAGAATCGAATTTCCAAATGCATCGGTTGTCAGTTTAGTAAAAAATCAATTTATGTAAGGCTAGAAGAATTAATCGATGTAGCTATTAAAGACAGATCTGATGTATTACCAGGGGATATATTAGATGGTTTGATACAAATATGTTCTGAAATCCCTATATTTGAAGGAATTAGTATTAATGATAATATAGTTAAGGAAAACATTGTAAATAAAATTTTAAAAAGTGCTAATATAAACGAAAAAGATTTAGAATTCCAAGCAATGGTATCACTTCGAAGACAAGATTTAAGATTAAAGCAAAAAAATGTTTTAGAAGAAGATCAATTATTACTTTAATTGAAGAAAAACCAAGTTTAGGTGTAGAAAGATAAGTAAAATAAAATTAAATTGTATTCATTGTGGTAAAGATATAAAATCAAGCTTTAATGAAATTAGAGCAGTTTGTAGAAAGTGTCGAAAGAAAAAGTCTGAGGACTTTATCAGGACTTCAAAAATTTTTGACTTTTAAATAATCTTTCTATATTTTTCTTTTCTATTTTCCATATCCTAGAAGTGTATCTTCTAGGATAAATTAATAAAAGCAATTCTAATTTTTAAAACGTGAAAATTACTTTAAAAGGAAGATCCATTAAGATTTCCTTAATCTGTTCTTTAAATTCATTTGAAACTGGTTTAAAACCATTTAATGTATAATTACTGACAGAATAATGGTCTGGCTTAAGTTCTAATAAGAATTCCTTCAACTTTTTGACATTTTCAATCGTGTCATTAATATTACTCAAAAACATGGTATAAATTCCTAAATCCCCATTGAAATTTTTTCTAAATTCAATAATTCCTTCTAATACTTTTATTGCATTAATGGATTTTGGACATCTGTTAATTTTTGAAAAATTAAGAATATCCACAGTATTTAAATTAATTGCAACTAAATCACATGTGTAAAAATCATCTCGAACTTTTTTATCTTGAAATATCCCACAATTTAAATAAATACCAATTTTTTGGTTTGGATAAACCTCCTTAACCATTTTTGCAATAAACTTAAAATTTAAAAGGGCTATAGATTCATTTATTCCTTTAAACCAAATTAGACTAGGAATTCCCCGAACTTGAATACAATCATTAATTTCATTAAAAATTTCTTCAGTAAGATTATTCAAGCCTGATTCTTCAGAATTAGAACTGAAATCAACTGAAAGAAGAGTTCCAAAATTAAAATCAAACTCAAATGCTTTTACAAACTTGTAATCCATATAAGTCACAATCTTTATTTGGATTATTCATTATTTTTCGTTTCACCTAACAAAACTTTGATTTCAGAAATTAATTTCCCTGCTTTTCTTAATTGTTCCTCTCTTTCACTCGGGTGCATCTTTTCTGTAAGTTTTCTCCCTTTTTCATAAAATTCAAGTGCTTTTTCAAATTTTCCAAGTTCCTTAAAACATTCTCCCATTTTCAAACATGTTGTGAATGCAAACCAACCTATAGGTTCAAGATTCAACGCTTTATTTAATTTTTCAATAGCCCCTTCGTACTCTTTTAAAGACATTAATACTTCACCATATGTATCATAAGTGTTTCCATAGTTTGGATTAAGACTTACTAAATATTCTGCAGTTTTAATAGCTTCCTCTCTTCTGCCTAAATACCCCAGTATTATGGCTTTGTTGTTTAATATATCAGTATCCCGTGGGTTTAATTCAAGTGCTTCCTCGACAGCTTTTAATCCTTCATCATATCGCTTTTGATGAACGAAAATAAATGATTTTTCTAAAAGAAGAGTTCTTTTCAAAGAGGGTTGACTTTCTAACAATTCCTCAATTAAATTCAAAGCATCAGATTCTCTCTTTGATAAAATTAAATAATATACTTTTCTAGAATATAAGAAATTCAAAGTTGGAACCAGTTCAATAGCTTTATCAATAACTTGAATAGCTTCATCATGTTTTCCAAGTCCATTTAAAATATGTGTTTGAAATAAAAGATATTTTGTTTTATCGTATGTAAAAGGGTCAAAAGAGATTGTTAATTTTATTAATTCAGTAAATGTATCAAGATTTGGTGCTTTAAATGTAAATCTATAAATTAAATTATAACCAATTACTAACGTTTTTGCGAGAAATGAAATTGGATGATCTGGATAGAGAGTTAAAACTAAATTAGCAATTTCTAAAGATTTATCAAATTTTCCTCGTGCTAAATAAGAGTATGTTAAAATTAAATAAGCTTCTGTATCAATTCCAGGATTCTTTTTAAAAGTATTGATGTTAATTCCATCTGTTATCAGTTGCTTTGCTTCTTTATATTTATTAATATGACAGTAATATAAACATTTTAAAAGCAAAATTTCTTTATCGTTTGGTTTCAATGTGATTAACTGATTTATAACATCTAATGGATCATTATAATCCTTTACCAATGTCATCCATTGAGTAATATATATTACGAATTTTGTTTTTAATAAAAGAATACTATCAGGATATTGAGATAATGCCTTGTTAATAAGATTGAGTGCTTCATTTCCTTGATATGTTCTCAATAAAATTTGAGCTTTATGACTAATCAAAACTGCATTAGATGTCAGCTCTAGACCTTTTTCAACGAGTTCTAATGATCTGTTATAATTGTCCATTAAAAAATAAGTCACAGATTGCAGTAAATATCCAATAAATTCCTCTGGATATTTTTCGATTATTTCATTAGTTATTTCAATTGAATCGTCTAGGTCATTTGCCGAAGTTGTGATAATATCTTTTATTATTAACTGATTAACGGTTTTTAACTCTGTGATACTATTCTGAAACAGCTCCATCGCTTTATAAGCTTTACTTTTATACAATAATTTTACAATTTTTTTAAAAAGATCTATTTTATTCAGATAATAAATTTCCTGAATTTCCTTTGTGTTAATATAATATAATTTAGTTAGGTGCATTATATTTAATACTGTAAATATACTGTGGTCTAATGCATAATAATAATGAGCCTCCTCTCCGGGTACTGGTATATTTGATGGTTCAAAAGTCTGGAATTCTTCAAAGATATTTTGCCATACAAATCCTTCTAATTTAGCTTCAATATCAACTAACTTTTTCTCGGTTTCAATTTTGTATGCTAAGTATTTAATATAATCAGGTAAAAATGATTTTAATGATGGTTTTAGATTTTCATGGAATAAATTACTACATACATCATCCAAAATTTTATCTAATAATCCTCCTACATCTATAGTTGTAGTTTCATGAAATTTGTTTAAATAGGTAGATTTAATAATATGTTTTTCCACGATTGCATTAAGAATTTTCTCAATTGTCTCATACTTTTGAAAGTAATAAATCCCTCCTTTCTCATCCTCTATTTTAAAGAATTTAATATCAAAAAATTCATTATCTACAATTTCCTTTATATAATAATCTAATGTAGTTTTATCAACTTTATACTCTAATGAAAATTTTTGAGATGAAATGAATTCGGGATATTGAGTTGGATGATTAATGGATAGAAACAACAGAATTTTACTAAATACCTCCTGATCTTTTAACATTGATTCTACTTTAGAATAAGAAAACTTTAAAATATGATCAAGATATCGAAATTTTAATTCATTATCTTCTATTTTATATTTCCTGAAAAATTTTCTAGTCCTTTCTGTAATTTCTTCAATTCTCTTACTTTCTTGTTCTAAGATTGATTGACGATCTAAATCATATGATTTCAATATTTTGAAATATTCTGTCTTTCCTAAAGGGGTTATTATATATTCCTTATTTTCTCTAGAAACAAATCCATTATCAATTAATGAATTTAAATTATTAGATAAGGAAGATTGATTAATTGAAAGTGGTTCTTGCTTAAAATCTGACCACTTGCATGCATAGTTATTATAAAGCATCCATAAAATCCAATGATCATAATTCCTCCGTTTCATTAATGTTTCTGGAGGATATTTTAATCTCCTCTTTCCTAATTTTTTATCATAGACTAATTCACTAAATCTATCACTTCCCTGGGATGTGATTTGATACTTACCTTTTTCTGGTTTTTCAATGTAACCCTTATTCATGAGTTTGTTTAAATTTCCTGATAAGGTTGATGGGCTTATCTCTGCCTCAAAATCCGACCATTCGCAAATTTCATTATTACTAAGCATCCAGAGTATTACGTATTCAAAATCAGTTTTTCCCATTATGGGATTTAGTATCTCTCCAGGTGGATATAAAATTCCCTCTGTTCTACTCATAAAACATATTCACACTCTTATTTTCTTAATTTACTACATTTAATATGATTGACTTCTATTTATAGATTCGCACTTCGTACTTTGGGTGAAGTTGAACTATAATATGAAGTGAAAAAAATTTATAAAGATAAATATTCATAAGTTCAAAATTTTATCGTTAGACTACTAGACTTTTTCTTATAAATATGATTCATCATACAGCGTTCATTTAAATAGATGAGAGAATATGATTTAATTAATGAGCAAGTTTGTGGTTAATGATTACCTCAGCTTACGACTTGAAAACGGGAAAACGAATATCTATGTAAACAACAAGAAATTTATACAATGTAAGTACATCCTACTCGATATCCCTATAGATGCTTCCAATGATGATGAATTGAGTCGATTGATGAATATATCGATCAATATAAAAAAATTAAAGCTGAAACAAGAGAAAAAGCTAAAAAACTCCCGCTCGAAGTTGACGTCTGGGGAAATTGTTCCAACTTGCATTACTAGTATCTAGAACGATATTTTAAGCAATCAGAAAACACTTTAATAAAAGCTTTAAAACTAAAACCTGATTTTAAAAACGCGTTACCCTTTTTAGGTTTTACTCATGTCGAATTAAATGAGATTGATCAAGCAATAGCTTGAGGGTAATTTAGAAAAAGATAGTCTTATTTCCCATGAGAAAAAGCTTCGCCCTCAGTAAATAATGATAACTGATGTAGGCACACACTGCCTAAATAAAAAGGATTAGTGCCATTTTTCCATATTCT
>SMTZ1_10011034_pt1 | contig 10156 bp, 9 predicted proteins | sample DeeMarSWOR136_30_FD_25667 | JGI IMG/M metagenome (IMG submission 25667) | reverse complement strand
TGCGAAAATCTTCTGTCATAGTGGATATAATGAAGTCTGGCATTAACTGGAGTCATTAGATCTTCTACTCTTGTATCTAAACTGCCGTATTTGATATCCTTTGCTGTGATTATTCCAACCATTATTCGTTTGCCCTTTACTACAGGAAGCCCTTCAAATTTAGTCTTCATCATAATTCGTCTGACCTCTTTTACTGTTTGCGTTGGACGGACTGTTAATGGTTTTTCTATAACCAGATTCCACGCATTTTTTACTCTGTTAGCTTCCTCAACCTGCCGTGCTATTGAGAGATTTCTGTGAAGAACCCCGCTTCCGCCTAATTGAGCAAGTTCTATCCCTAATTCACTCTCTGTTATAGTATCCATAGCAGCACTGATAATTGGAATATTATGCTCAACATTTCTGCTGATTCTTGTTCTTATATCAACTTCTTGTGGAAGAAAATCACTATAACCTTGTTCTAAAGTAACATCATCAAAACTCAATGCTAATGATAATTCTTTTGCTCGCTGGGGAGAAAGAAATTCAGCTAATTCTTCAAGCGAGTTAAAGCCTAATTGGATTCTAAGTGCTTCTAAGTTTCTGATTGCCTGTTCTGATAAACCCCCTTGCATAAGAAGACAATTTCACTTTATCTTTATATATTTTTTCTACAATCTATCGTCTCAAGTTTGGGACAAACTTGAGGGTTGAAAATTAATTTAATTTTCATTCTCTTAAATTAGTGACAAAAATTAGAATTTCTTTATTGAAGTCTGGCCTTTTCTTTTTCCCTTAGGAACTATCTTAACCTTTTGCCCAACCTGTTCTTTAACAGACAAAGCAGTCTTCTCTCCTAGAATTTCAATTAATGTAGAAACCTTTGCTTTTTTAACATCAGCAATGTCTTTTATTTTGTTTCTAAACATCTTTCTTGCTCTTGCTCTTCCAATACCTTCAAGCTTCAGCAGAGGAAGCAGCTCTTCTTTTACTCCATACTTTAACCTAAGCCTTAATTTTACTATCTCTTTTATCATCTGTTTTAATTTTGACATTCTGGTTAATTCTTCAGAAGCATACAGCAGCCAGTCAGCAAGCTCAAGTTTCACTCTGATTTCTCCAGGCCTTATATTATAAGTCTCGAGTAAATATTCTTCATCCTTCTCATTAACCCAGTCATTAAAAAACAAAGAGGTTTTCACAGAATTTTGTTTTAACCCTTAACAAAGGCCTCATTTCTAATGTATGTGAAATCATTTGCAAAAAAGAAAATTCATTTATTTTTTTCTTAGAAGCCCCCTTAATGCAGGTAATCAGATGATAAGCAGTTAATGGATCAATGTAAAGCTCTGCAACTCTTTTTCCAATAAGCGTGGCCTTATACTTCTGATTAAACATCTCTGCAGCTGACTGGAATTCCTCTTGCTCAGAACCTTCAATAAACTCAAATTCCTGCAGTAGCCGCAGCATCTTAAGGATAATAGAGCTTAACTTGCTCATATCCCTGTACTGAAATGCCCAGAATGTCTTTGAAAAAAATCTTATTATGGATTTTTGGTCAGTTACAAATCTTGTTGCAATTAAAGATAATAAATAAGTCCTCAAAACAGGCTCTACTGCTAATTTTGAGAAAATATCTTCTGGATATCCTTTTATATATCTTTCAGTAATCTCTTTTTTTGCCTCTTCTGTTGTTGCCACTGCAATAGCTTCTCCATATTTATCAAATTTTGGTCTCCCAGCTCTGCCAGCCATTTGCAGATACTCTAAAGTAGGAATCCAATTAAGGCCATGTATGCCGTATCTGCGCAGGTCTTTTAATATTGCCCTAAAAGCCGGAAGATCCAGCCCAAATGCCAAGGTTGGCGTGCATGCAATTATCTTAATCAATCCTTGTCTAAAGCTGTCTTCAATCAATTCCTTTTGTTTGTGAGTCAGGCCTGCATGATGGAAAGCAACGCCTTTTTCAATGCATTTAGCAAGCCTTTGGCACTGCTTTGTTGGTTTTGATAATATGTTAAGAATCTTTTCAGAAAGCTCTTCTAATTCTTTAGAACTTTCCTTTATTTTCAGGCTAATATCTTCTGCTGTCTTTTCTGCGCTTCTTTTTGTATTTGTGAATATCAAAGCCTGTTTCTTAATCTTAATTGTATCCAATGCTAAATTAATTGTTGGGTCTGATGTTATTTTTTCAGGCATAATAAATTAGAAAGAGTGTTTGTTTAAAAGGTTTATTATTGAACCTTTACAGTCCATGTTCTTGTTATTGAATTTAATCCATCAGAAATTACCAGTTCAACTTCTTTATCCCCTGATTCAGTAAATGTTCTTCTGATTACAGGAGTTCCTCTTATTACATTTAATCCGCCTAATTTCCAGGTGTATTTAAGCTGGTCATTATCAGGGTCATCTGCAACAACCCCAAACACAACAGCCTCATTCGTACGAGCCCTTATTGAATAAAAAGGAGGATATGAATTCTCTATCCTTGACAATCTGTTTACATTTTTGACTCTTATGATTACATCTTCTTCAACAGCAGATTCTTTGTCAGAAGCAATAAATTTGACCCTAAAATCCTTTTTATCCGGACTAAACGCCCTGTTGAACAAAGGAATTTTGCTCCACATCTTGTTTGTTAAAGCGTTTGTTTTTGTTTTTACAGTATCATAATCAGGCTTCCATGTTAACATTTCATCTTCAAAAACAGCATCAGGAGGAAGGTTTTCAGCTACGACTTCTATTGGATCTCCATCAGCATCAGATATTCTATTTTTTAGGGATATTACAACATCTTCATATTCATTTGCATTTATTACATCTGGCAATTCCTTGAAAACAGGCTGTCTGTTAACATTCTTTACATTAACCTTTACTGTTTGGCTGTCTTCCAATTCACCGTCTGAAACTTTTATAGTAACATTATAAGCACCATTATCTTCATAGTCAGTCTGCCATTCTCCGTCGTTTCCTACAGGAAGTGATATCTTATATGTTAATTTATCAAAATCATAATCTGTTGCTTTTGGTTTTAATATTAAACGGTCGTTTTCATTTATAATGATATCCTTTATTGGTTGAAGAACAGGAGCCCTGTTTGAATCCAATACAGTAAGTTTAACTCTTTTCCTTGCAGAAAGTTCTTTTGAAGCAGCATTTAGGGTTATTCTAAAAGTTTTTTTATCCGGATAAAGTCCATCAAGATGTAATTTTTGCAGTAAGGTATTAACCCAGTTATCTGATTTTCTGATCACTGTATAATCAGGCTTGTAAACAAGTTTATTTCCTGTCAGGGTTGCTCCGTTTGGCAATCCAGCTGCAGTTAAGGCAATGACATCACCGTCTGGATCATTAATGCCTATAGTTAAATCCAGTTCATCTCCCTCATTTATTTCAATCTCTTCTATTTCTCCTGTAAAAAAAGGAGCTCTGTCTACATTCTTGACAATAACTTTTACATCCTGGGTTGTTTTATCTTTGCCGTCATAAGCTGTTACAATCACATCATGAATTCCCCCGTCATCATACGTTGTCTGCCATTCTCCTATGTTGTTGAAAGGAGCTGAAAAATTATAAGAAACTATATCACCGTCTGGATCATAAGCAACAGGTGTAATTTTAACTAAATCCTCCTCATTTACAGTTATAGCAGGTATTTCTTCTAATATAGGTGCTCTATTCAAATTCTTTACAACAATATTCCAATAAATTGAAGCTGTATGTATGCCGTCAGAAGCAGTTCCCTTAACTTGATGAGTTCCAGTAGAATTATAAGCTGGTTGATAAATAAATCTTTGTTTATCAGAAACCTGTTCTCCATCAATAAACCATGCATAAGTTAGATTTTCATGATCAGGATCTGACGCAACTAAATTAAACTGCAGCCTGTCTGTCTCGCTTATTTCTTCATCTTCTAAAGGTTCATATTCTATGATTTCAGGAGGCCTGTTGCTGTTTTTTATTGTTAAGGTAAATTGTTCTATGACTTCGTTATATCCGTCATTTGCAATTACAGATATATTATAAACACCGGCACTATTAGGATCAGTCTGCCACTCCCCGTCATTTCCAATTGGAGGAGATATCCTTATTGTCACGCTGTCCCCTTCATAATCAGTAGCCTTGGGCCTGATTGATATCAGATCTCCCTCCTTTGCAATAATATCATTTATATTTTTTATTTCAGGAGGCCTGTTTTTTGCCAGGACAAATATCTTGACATGTTCTATTGTCGAAGTTTTGCCGTCAGATACAGTGATATCAACCAGATATTCTCCTGCATCCCCATAATCTGTTTTCCATCTGCCTGCATTATCCAGGGGAGGGGAAAAATAATATGTTAATGGATCTCCGTCTTCATCGTAAGCTCTAAGTTTAAGGCTTATTAAGTCAGTTTCATTAACAACAATCTGAGGTATAGAGCTGACAAACTGAGAAAACAAAACAAACATCATCACTACAATTAGAAATCTTAGGGTGTTTCTCATTTTTTTAAATAAAATTAAAATAAAATTAAAAAATTAGCCGATATTCGTGATGTTTAAAATCACCGGCGCCATGTTTACGTCTTCAACTACGAGGTTAATGATAACCACTGATTCAAGCTCTCCGTCAGAAGCTGAAACTGTTACTGAATATTCTCCGTGATCTGTATATACGGTCTCCCATTCACCATCATCACCTACTGGATCAGATATGTGAACTTCTACATCATCTTCATTTAAGTCAGTAACAATAGGCTCAATTTCTACTTTCTCCCCTTCCTTAATCACTATATCTGCTATTGGCTCTATAATTGGAGCAATATTTTTCCTGTTTACTATAAGCTCCATCTCATGTACACTTTCTAATTCACCATCAGATGCTGTTAGTGTGACTATATACACATCATGATCAGTGTATCCAGTTTCCCAAATACCATCATCACCTACTGGATCAGAAATTTCTAATGTGAAGTCATCTCCATTAGGGTCAGTAACATTTGGAGTCATCTTTATTGTATCTCCTTCATCTATAGCTATTGAATCAGGAATTCCCTCAATTACTGGTGGTACATTTTTTCTTAAAACCTCAATTAAAACTTCTTTTGAGGTAGTTAATTCACCATCAGATGCTGTTACTGTAACAATATATTTTCCAGCATCACCAAAATTTGTTTTCCATGCACCTTCTTCATTTAATGGATTGGTGAAGGTATATATTATTGGATCTAGATCAGCATCTTCTGCCTCTGGTTTTAGTATTATACTATCATTTTCTTCTACTGTTATTCTTATTTGAGGCCTTTTATCAAATCTTGTTGGCTCTTCCTCAATTGTTTCATCCATATCTTCAACTGAAGCTTCTAATTCTTCAGTTTCATTTAACAGTTCTTCAGTTTCATTTAGTTCATCTACATATTCCTCTTTTTCTGATAGTAAAGTATAATTTGCAGGTTGTTCAGTCACAATATATCTTTGCAGATAATCCTTAACTGCACATCCACTTAGAATTAAAATGCTGACTAACAAAACACATATAAGAAATTTCTTATTTTTCATTGACAACTCCCTCCACTAATTTAAAATATGTTTTTTAATTTGTTATTATTGGGTAATACTTAAGTTATATTTAAACTTTACGGTAATAACACTCTATTTTAGCAGAAATTGGCATTTATAAATGCCCTAAAAATATTAAAAGGTGATGGCCCCGCCGAGACTTTCGTGAAACAAAGTTTCCTTCATTCCAATTTGAACTCGGGACCACTCGATTTCTCATCCTTTTCGGAATATCAGTCGAGCACTCCACCAGACTAAGCCACGGGGCCAAAAAAGGACGCCTTCGGGCAGATATCCGCACGAGCGCCAGCAAGTGTGACGCTTCGTTCTCGAACTGCCGACCTCGCGGTTTCTTTCACTTACGTGATAACAGCCGCGCGCTCTACCTACTAAGCTACGAAGGCTTATTGAGCTTAAATCCACATTTTCTTTATAAAGATTTTGTTAAATCGCTTCTCCGACAACACTCCTCAGCATATGGCTAACTATTTTTACATTAACAAATTTACCTAATTCTAACCTCTTCTTTATCCCTATAATCAAAGGATAAGTTCCAATTTGCCTTGCAAAAGTTGTTTTTCCATCATAAATTTCAGTTCTGATATCTTTAAGAACACTGCCTGAAGGAACAAGTTTATTTAACATTGGAAAATCAATCTCCTGCCTTATCTGGTTTCTCCATTTCCAGTAATATTTCTTGTTTTTCTTGATAAATTTATTTCCAACAGTGTTATACAAAGGAGTTCCTTCAAAAATATCTACCTGGCGCACATTAATTCTCCTAATAAGCAAATCTTCTTTTAAAAATCTCTTTAACCATTTCATATTATGCTCGTTTGTCTCTTTATTTTCTCCAATCAAGCCAAATAAAATATTAATCCCAGGCAAAAACTTCTGCATTCCATTATCTCCTCTTTCTTTTCCATATTTATTTAATATCTTAACAGCATTATAAGTCATCTCAGGATCAGAATTAAGATTATTTTCCTTAACAACAACCGGATCAAAACTTTCGACTCCAAATGCTGCTATATTGCCTGGAGTGCAGTACTTCACGATTCCTTTTGTTATCTCAATACCTTTTTTGGAAATAACCTGAGCAGGATTTACATTGTCTATATGCAAGACCTTTGGATTAACCTGCTTTCTTATTTCTTTCACAATATCTACTGCTTCTGGATGAGAATAATAGCAGGATTGTTTTCCTAATCTAAAATATTTAACACCAAGTTTACTAAAATTTTCAGCCTCTTTCAAAATATCTTCTTTATTTCTAAAAGAAATCCTATGCTTTAAAGGCTCTGTGCAAAAACTGCAGTGTTTTTCTCTTGAACAGCCTTTCGAACTCTCCAATTCAACAATCCTTAAATCAGGAATTTGTTTAACAATTTCTGCTCCTTTTACTGCAAAATCCCTTATTTCTTCATAAGAAAAATTAAACTCCTTAATTTCATCAAAATTTCTTAAATCAACTCTCTCAAAAAATCTTCCTCCTTCAGTGCTAGTGCCGTAAAAAGCAGGGCCAGTTAAAATCTTCCTGCATTTTAAATCCTTAGTCAGCTGAATTATCTCTTTTAAAGTTCCAGGAACAGCTGATAAGTATTTTCCAGGAGTATGAACACCAGCAATAATTATTAATTCAGTTGTATCTTCTAAAACCTGCTTTAAGCCCTTAAAATTCTTAGTTAGATTATAAGTTTTAATATCGGTTCTTTGAGCTCTTTTTTTGCTCCCAAATTTATACAGCCTTAAATCATCTATTGTTATGTAATAAGGAATCTTGTCTAGGCTGCCGGCAATATATCTAGGATAAGTCCCTAAATAAGGAGGAACCCCTAATCCAGCCGGCTCATCTGTATAGCAATCCAGTATTGTTGCAGTCATATTTAGAACCTTAAACCTAAATATTTATATATTTTATTTAGATTTCCCAAAATATGAATGAATTTATCTTTTTCATAATTAAATGTATTTATTTTATGCTGCCTGCTTACTTGGCAAATATGATGCCTGTTTTTGCTAAAAAAATAAATTTTCTTAATATCCCTGTTGATTTTAATAAAAAATGGAAAGGAAAACCCATCTTAGGAAGCCATAAGACCTGGAGAGGATTGTTTTTTGGAGTTTTAGCAGGAATAATAATTGCCTATATCCAATTTTTGCTCTATAAATTTCCTAGTTTTGCAAATGTTTCTTTTATTGATTATTCAAAATGGTTTTTAATAGGATTATTGCTTAGTTCAGGTGCATTAGCTGGAGATATGGCAGAAAGTTTTTTCAAGAGGAGAGCGGATATTAAGCCTGGAAAACCATTCATTCCATGGGACCAGCTTGATTATGCAGTAGGAGCAGTATTATTTGTTTTTATAGTATATCCTTTATCCTTTCTGCAGATTATTACTATTCTTTTGATTAGTTTTTTAGGGCATATATTATTTAGCCATATAGGTTATTATCTCAAATTAAAAAAAGTAAAATGGTAAAGAAAAAAATATTATTTAATATTTCAAACATTCTGTCTATCTTGAGATTATTAGCAGGACCTATTTGTTTTTATTTAATTTGGATCAATAGAAATAATATAGCATTATTTGTTTTTATCCTGGCTGTTTTAAGCGATAAAGCAGATGGTGTCATCGCAAGGCTGAAGAAGCAGATAACATCATTTGGCGAAACTCTGGATCCTATTGCTGACAATTCTTTAATTATTTGTACAGCTTCTGCTTTAATACTGAAGAATTTTGCAGATCTCTATTTTTTAAAATATGCTTTTTTTATATTTTTAATATTTATTTTAGCAATCATCATTAATAGTATAAAATTAAAGAAATTTAATATTCCTAAAATTGAACTTGGAAGAATTAATGTTTTTTTATTATATGTTCTAATAATCTATATCTTCTTAGGCCTTCCTGTTAGTAGGCTATTTATTAATTTAGTTTTAATATATAGTTTTGTTATCAGTTTACAATATATGTTTTATAGCATTAAAGTTAAGAAAAAATAGTTATTTAGATTTCTTAAATTTTATATCAATCTTTTTAAATTTTATAGGAGAGACCATAAGCACTGCTAAAATTAAATATACATAAACAAAATAATTTAATGGAAAGTTAATAAAATATAGGATAGGAACTATAATGCCGCTTGATGTTATAGGAAGCCCTTTGTAGTGGCCTTTTATTTTTATTATATTAAATCTTGCAAGCCTTAACACCCCTGCAAAAATAAACAAAACCAATACCACAAAAAGAAAGATTTTGTTTGTTGCGGTATTCAACAAAATATATCCAAATACAGCAGGAGCTATTCCAAAGGATATTATATCAGATAAAGAATCAAGCTGCTTGCCAAAGCCCCCCTTCCTTTTTGTTAGTCTGGCAACTTTGCCGTCAAGATAATCAAAAACCACACAGATTAAGAGAAATATTGCTGCAGCAGTGAACTTAGTCAGGTAAGAATAATAAATACAGCCTAGTCCGCATAACAGATTCAATAAAGTTATTAAGTCAGGTATTTTGATTAATTTGTACATATGCATTTTAATAAGTTGCCAGGATTGTTTCTCCTGCCCTCACCTTTTGGCCTTCTTTTATTTGTAACCTAATGCTTTTTGGTAGGATTAATGTAACTTGGCTTCCTAAGTTAATCAATCCTATTCTTTGGCCTTTAATTACTTTTTGATTCTCTTTAACATTACAAATAATTCTTCGTGCTAAAAAACCCGCTATCAGTATTACTTTTATTTTGCCTAGTTTATCATTCTTTATTATTATCTCATTTTTTTCATTTTCTAAAGCCTTAAGGTTATTTGCTATCAGGAATTTGCCCTTTCTGTGTTTTGTAGACAATACTGTCCCCTGCACAGGCGCCCTGTTGATATGAACATCTAATACAGACATGAATATTGAGATTAAATAACCATTTTCTACTGTATCTTTTACAAGGGTCTTTATTTTCCCCATTAGCCCCTTCTTAATAGAAATCTTTTTTTTGCTTATAGGCATTATCTTTATTATCTTTCCATCAGCAGGTGCAACTATATTCCTTCCTCTAGGAGAATATCTTTCTGGATTTCTTAGAAAATAAAATCTCCAGAAAACTAGAAAGACTATCAAAACTATTGCAAAAACCAAAATTATTGTTTGAATTATCATTTATTCCTGTTAAGGTATAAGACTGAAATCGGATATATCAACCCAAATACAAGGTTATAAACTATCATTATGGTAATAAATATATGTAATCTGAATAATATTGCCAGTAAAAATATCCATCCTCCCCAAACAGGCAGCCATTCTATTATTTTCATATTTTTTGTCTTGGCTGTTACTGCCGAAAGAATGCCTATATAATTGGAAAACACTGCCCAGGCAGCTAATTTAAATGACATAAAACCAGAATAAGCAACAGCAATAAACCACAAAGGTTTGATAGTAAAATCAGAAACAATGTCTAAATAATATCCAAATTTAGTAGTTCTTCTGGTTAATCTCGCAATTAATCCATCTGAAAAATCAAATAAAAAGCCTAATAAAGCAAAAATAAAACCAGCTAATAATCTATTTTTAAAAAAGAAAAATAAGGCAATTAAATCAAATATTATTGCAGTAAAAGTTATAATATTAGGGCTTATT
>SMTZ1_10008669_pt1 | contig 10156 bp, 10 predicted proteins | sample DeeMarSWOR136_30_FD_25667 | JGI IMG/M metagenome (IMG submission 25667) | reverse complement strand
TATACTAGCCCTAGAGAGATGGTGTTGAGGTAAAATTATCCCAATCCATTTAATCCATTTACAAAGATAAAATTTTCTTTATCCAGAGCTGAAAAAATTACACTAGAAGTCTACAACATCATCGGTCAAAAAATTGAAATCCTAATCAATAAACCTATGCCAGCAGGCTATCATGAAGTAGAGTTCAATGGGCATAATCTGTCTTCAGGAGTGTACCTGTACAGAATTGAGGCTGGGGCGTGGCATGATGTGAAGAAGATGTTGTTACTAAAATAACGACAATTGTCGCAATAGTAAATTATTAAATTGCAGTGCAAATGCTTTAGATTAATATCTCACCCTGTGTGACACTCATTTGAACAATAATAGCAATCATTTGACTGAGTGTAATACTTCTTTGCTAATTCATAAATTATATATAATTATTGGTGCTGTATGATTACTAACATGATCAATTCAAATGTTCCGTTTCATGAAAATTCATCAATGCTCACCTACCAATCTCTCAACATTTTCCATTAGAATTTTACCTGAAACTGGTTTTCTCAAAAAGAAATCACAACCATAATCGTAAGCTGATTTCTCAACCTCTTTCTCGACTTTCGCGGTCAAGACAATTATTTTTGCTCGCCGCGAATCTTCTAATCGCAACTCCTTCTCAATACTCCGGATCTTTTTTAACACTGTTAGACCATCAATTTTTGGCAGCATGATGTCAAGCAAAACAACAGTATATTGTTTTTTCTCAAAATGAGCTGTGCGGAATTTATGGAGTGCTTCAAGACCATCCCCTGCAAGCATGCAGTCACCAATATTCTTCAGAATTCCGTAAAAAAGTTTTCGCGAGATTGGATCATCTTCCACGATCAAGATTCGCATATATTTTATATTTTCAATTATTATGCCAAAATATGCAGAGTGAATTAATCCATTTAAAAACAAACTATTATATTAAATACAATGGCTTAACGACTGTGAATTATACTTCACACAGTGTGAATAATAGTTCACAGAGTATGAATTATAGTTCACACTTTTATTTATTAATCTTGAGGGTCAAGAAATTGGAGTATTCAAATTTGATTCAGGATAATATAATCTTAACTCAAATTTCTTGACATTTATTTGCCACGACCTTGTGTGCGTGGTTGGTGCAATAAGTATTCTATTGTATTAAAAAAATGGACTTAATTACCGTAAATATGAATGTCCCATTTTTGGCCACACTTTGTGGACATTCCTGTCATTCTTTGTCCCATTTGTCCAAATGAAAAAGGCGCCATATTTGACGCCCTTCACATTGATTTTATTGAACTTATATTTGTAGCGGGGGTAGGATTCGAACCTACGACCTTTGGGTTATGAGCCCAACGAGCTACCAGACTGCTCCACCCCGCGATTTAAACCATTTAATTTATACATTTTTCACTCCTTTGTCAATATAAGCTATTATAATTTGTCGCAGCATTTCGTGGTCCTCTAATTCAATTTTTATGCTTAATGCACATACTTCCAATCCGTTAAAGTCGAATCCTGATAGCTTGACTAAATCTTTCTCCGTTGTGCATAAATATTTGGTATTATTCTCGCGTGCAATAGTTTTTATCTCCTCTATATCTTGTTCTGTGTAATTGTGATGATCGGGATAGTATTTTGAATTTTTTACCTCAAATCCACAGACATTAATAAACTGCATGAATAAATTGGGATCTGAGATGCCCGCAATCGCCACGACCCCTTGTTCCATCATGCTTTTTACATTCAAAATGGGTTTGAACTGCAAATCCACAATTTGAGTCGGTAGATATTTGCTCATAAAAATTGGACCGGAGAAGAATTCCTTGACCAGCTTTAGATCCTGATCAACAGGAGATTCTTTGCTCTTGGTAAAAATTAAAATATCGGCTCGCTGCAGATTGCTTAATCTTTCACGCAAATTACCCAGGGGTAGTACCCGCTCATCCTGTAAACTTTGCCTGGCATCAAGCAGTACAATATCACACGAGCGATGAACCCAGCGATGTTGAAATGCATCATCCAGAATGATAAGATCGGGAGTGAAATCCGCCAACGCTTTTTTTACACCCTGGGAACGTTTTTCTGCAACAATAACGGGACATTGGGGACACTTGGTGGCTATTAAGACGGGTTCATCACCCCCCTCTTGGGCTGTGGTTATATTGCCCCTGCCGTCAGAAACAACTACCATTCCCTTTGTCTTTCGCTTATAACCACGGCTTACTATCGCGATTTTGTTAAATTCATCTTCTAATAAATTTATTAGCCACATGGTCATGGGTGTTTTACCCGTACCCCCTGCCGATATATTTCCAACACTTATAACAGGTATGGGAAACTGCTGGATTCTAAATATACCTGCATCAAAAAATAAATTTCTTACTTGCGTCACAAATCCGTAAATGAAACTGAGAGGATATAAAAGGAGACGGAAAATCATGTTGTGTCGAATATTACGATCGACCAATTTGTTACACCCTTTAAATGAATAGAACTATCTCTGTTTTTTCATGATCTTACTGATTAATTCTGTGATAAAAATCTTTTCCTCCTGCTTGAAAAAACCTACCCCAAATACCAGAATCGGTATTGCCATGATTAAAACTAACCTTATGTACCACACAGGAGCGAAAAAATAATATATTAGTAAAGAAATAATCACATAGGACAGTATCATTGCCAGTCGGGTATATTCATAAGGAACAGGATAAATTTTTTGGTTGGCAATAAAGATCGAAAGCATCATCACCAAATAAGCTATAAGTGTGGCCAATGCAGCGCCAATCATACCCATGGTCGGAATCAAATACAGATTAAACCCAATATTTGTTAATGCAGCGAGACCGGTGAAAATAAACATCAGTTGACTTTTCTTCTTGATGTATATACCCACGGTTAGATTTACATAAATTCCATAAAATAAATAGGATAATAAGATAAGTGGAATAATAAAAACGCCACCCCAGTATTCTTTGCCCATCAGAGTTTTACCAGGCGCAACGGGAATCTTGACGATATACTCGATAAACAAACTTCCAATCAGAACTACCAATGCAGATCCAAATACAAAATAGGTCATAACGCGGGCATATATTCTTTTGGCGTCATCCTGGTGGGCAATTTTCAAGAAAAAGGGTTGCCATGCTGTGCGAAATCCGGTTACAAGTAACAGCATTAACGTCCCAAACTTATAATTCGCGCCGTATTCGCCTACCTTATTTTTATCCAGAAGATAGAGCATGAGGTAGCGGTGACTCATTTCTACAGCTAAATATGCCAGGCCGTTAGGAATGAGTGGTAAGCCGAATTTTAACAATTCTTTAAGTGCCTGTGAAGAAAATTTCCCATGCATATATTTAAGCTGCACAGGCAAAAGTACAATTAAATTAATCAAGGCGGCTATCAAATTTGCATACAATATACCTTTCACACCTAATCTAAGTCCAACAATGAAAATCAAATTGAATAGTAACTCTAAAATAAAACGCCCTAATCGGATGCTGGTATACAATACCGAACGTTCTTCTGCCCGTAACAGTAAATAGGGTATATTACACAAAGTATCGAAAAACAGAATAGCCGCTGCCATCTTTATGAAAAATTGATAGCCATGATCATTAAATATGACAATAGATAACGGTTCAGATAGTAGGAAAAGTATTACCGAAGTTATTATAGCTGTCAGCGATAGCAGCTGGATGGTTGTGCGATAAATATCCTCTTTGCTGTGCTTTCCTATAAAATAAAAGCGCAGGAAGGCACTGTCTATTCCATATAAATAGACTACATTCATGAAGGCTATGAAACCATACACCAGGGTATAATCACCATACTCGCTTTTTTGCGCTAAGTAGGTAGTGTCTGTGAGAATTGGAAGGAGAACAAGTCCCAGTGCACGTTGGATAAATGTACCGACGGAATAAATAGCGGAATGCTTGGTTAAATTTTTGATTTGACCTAACATGGAAGAGAGCAGGCTATTTAACTTTAGACTGGCCTAGTTCCAGAGCATGTACTGCAAGTATGTAACTGTATTTTCCAAAACCACTGATGCTGCCCCAACAAACAGGTGCAATAACTGATGCCTTACGGAATTCTTCTCTGGCGCTAATATTACTTAAATGTACTTCCACTACTGGCAAAGAACATGCTTCAATAGCATCACGGATGGCAATAGAATAATGACCAAAAGCACCCGGATTTAGAATAATGCCATGCCTATTTTTATCGGAAGAATGAATTCTGTCTATTATTTCACCTTCATGATTACTCTGAAAAAATTCAAATTCAACCTTTTCGAAATAATCTCTTATAAATTTATTGATCACTTCTAAAGAATCAGATCCGTATACTTCCGGCTTGCGCTTTCCCAGCATGTTTAAATTTGGTCCATTAATTACTAATATTTTCATTGTGTTCACCTAATCGAATAAAACCAGTTGATCATGTAACTTCAAGAATTTTAAAACTATTTACAATTAAATCTTTATCATCCATCTGTTTCTGGCATACCTGGCCAATCTTATTGATCAATATTAAATTTATTCTACCTCCTCGTACTTTTTTGTCTTTTTTCATTATATTATAAAGTTCTTCTGGATTGGGTAAAGGTACATTAGCTGCTAACTTTGCATTATAAGCGTCTAGTAAATTGTTTATTCTACACGCTTCCCGGGCATCCAGTAAATGAATACTCTGCGAGGCTGCAACGCTGCATTTAATTCCCAGCAAAACAGCCTGGCCGTGTTTTAATCCCTGATAGTGGTAAAATGTCTCAAGCGCATGGCCAAAGGTATGTCCCAAATTTAATACAGCGCGAACTCCAGTCTCTCTTTCATCCTGTTGTACGATTTCTGCTTTTATTCTCACGCATTTTATGACAATCTCACGGATGATTTGGGGATCTTGGCGAAATACCACATCCTTTTGTTGCTCCATCAGCGAAAACAGATCTGGATCCCCGATAATTCCATACTTAATAACTTCACCCAGACCGCATGTAAACTCCTCATCAGGTAATGTATTTAATACTGAAATATCGCTAAAAACCAGTTTTGGTTGATGGAATGCACCGATTAAGTTTTTACCTAATTCATGATTGATTCCAACCTTACCGCCTATACTGCTATCAACCTGAGCAAGCAGAGAAGTAGGAAAATGAATCAGATTTATCCCGCGTAAAAAGGTGGCTGCGACAAATCCAGCCAGATCACCGACAACTCCTCCACCCAGTGTTATAATTGTGTCCTTACGCTCAAAATTGCTTTCGATTAACCAGGTATATATTTTATTAACAATTTCAATCGATTTACTCTGTTCTCCATCGGGAACATCATAGTGATAAGTTTGCCAATCGTTTCCAATTGCATCTTTAACCTTCCTCAAATAAAGACTTGATACGGGTGGTGTACTGATAATAGCGCATTTACCTCTTATCCCATGTTTTATTAAAAGCTGCGCAAAATGTGATAATATTTTCTCACCTATATAAACAGGGTAACTGTAATGCGGTAATTTAATTTCTACTATCTCAAGATCTTGCATAACACTTAAAAAATAAAGTTGTGCTGCTTAAAAACGTGAACTACCATTTTCATTGGCATAATTCTCTGGACATTGATTTTATTTTTTGCACAATTAATTCAATTACATCATGTACTTCTTTACCATCACGATCAATTATAATATGTGCACGATGATACCCTTTTTCGCGCTGCTCTAATAAGTGGTTAATTCTATTTATATAGTCATCCTTTGTCCATTCCTCACCATTACCTCTTAATAAAGGTCTGCGTGTGGAATGCCTGATTCTTCTCCAGATTTCCTCGGGTTTACTTTTTATATATATTAGAATACCGTTATTAATTGCCCACTGTAAATTTTTAACAGAAATAAGCGCTCCCCCACCAAGTGAGATAACATGACCTTTGCGCTCTTGACTGAGCTGCGCTAGCATCTCTTCTTCAGCTTTTCTGAACCATGCTTCACCTTGTTGGGCAAATATATCCTTTATCGCCGTATTATATTTACGCTCAATTTCATCATCAACATCAATAAACTTCATACCTAATTTTTCTGCCAATTGCACACCAATGGTACTTTTCCCACTACCCATGAATCCTGTTAAAAAAATGTGTCTTTTCATAATGTAATAAATAATAAAAAACCGTTTTATATCGTTATTTATGTTTTTTGATCATTGAATATATCTTATTAAAATTCTCTAGAAATTTTTCCTTTACCTCTTCAGAATAGGGATTAAAGTGATAAAAATCCTGAAACAATTCCAGCGAATCATTCATTACCACTTGTGAAATCTTATTTATATTTTTTAATCCGGACATCATCAAGGGTAATTTATAAATCTGCAGATCGTAAAACGTTCGTCCTATATGGTGAACCAGACTCAGGTTAAAAGCCATCAATCTGTCATGTTCCTCGGGAGATAAATTAAGGACAGTCAGTTGCATTACATCTGCAAATATATGAACTAAAGTATTATATTTATAATATGGGATGTGACCTGGAATTATGGATATGGTATGTCCCTGTATACCCTCCCTTGCCGAATCGGGACCGAACAAAGGATGACTGGCCGCATAATAGATGTCTTGGGGTAAAAATTTTTCAAACCATTGAAGTACCGGAATTTTTACCGATGCGCAGTCTATAATAACGGTTCCGGCCTGGAACTTATTGTTGTTTTCTTTCAGAAATTGTGCCAGGCGCCCAATAGGTATGGTTAAAAATATATAATCTTTCTTCAAACACGTTTCTAGACTCTCCCATGCACCAAATTTCTCAATATATTTGCTTTTACTGTTAATTTTATCATAGAATGATACTGGATAGAATTTACTGATATGAGATCCCCAAAATATGCCGAAACGGCCTGCACCGATAATCGCAAATTCAATTTTTCCTTCCTTACTTCTCACTATCAACACCTGCCTGAATTTGATAAGATTGGTGCAAAATCTCCTTCCAAATTGTAGAAATAAAATTCGCATCCAATCCAATCTTGGTACATAATGTGACTAAACGATGCAACAATTCTTTTTCACGGTCATCGTTGATAATTTTGATGCGCTGTTTTCTTTTTTGCTTGCCAATGGCTCCGGCAATATCGAGTCGCTCTTTTAGTAGGAGTATGATTTGATAATCAATTTCATCGATACGTTTGCGCAAATCTTCAATATGATCTGATTCCTTCCCCACGATTTTCCCTTTTATAATTCTATACGATTTCTTTCCAGAATGAAAAATGCTGCCAAAAATCTGGATACGATTTATTAACGCAGGCAGGATTTTCGATAATTGTATCTCTAATTCGTGTACCGGCTACCGCGAAACTCATAGCTATGCGATGATCATTATATGTCTTCATTCTTGTACCATGATACTGCTTTTGGGGATAAATAGTTAAATTTCCATGGCTGTATTCGCTTTTTCCTCCTAAAGCAGCAACATTATTCTGAATCGCTGCAATACGATTACTTTCCTTATATTCCAGATGTTTTATATTCATCATCTTGAATGGTTGCGGAGCAAATAAGGCCAACACACTGAGGGCCGGCACCAAATCCGGAATCTCAGAGCAATCAACGGATAATCCTTTATTAACTGATCCTGAAATCTCAACCCGGTTTGCATAAAGCATTACCTTACCCCCTATTTCCTCGGCGATTTGCAGAATTCTTTCATCTCCTTGAAGCGAAGGTAATGAAATGCCCGGTAGTATTACTTTTATATCATTAATCAAACTGAAAACAACCCAATATGAAGCTGCCGATAGATCTTTTTCCACATCGTAGTACCAGTCATAATTCGGCACATGGCTTTTTATCCAGATACAGTTATCTTCATAAGAACATTCTAAACCAAGGCGTTTCATGAGCTGGAAAGTCATATTAATATATGGTAAAGAAGGGGTTTTTTGTGGCAGATATAACGACAAATCGTTCTTCATCCATAGACCTGCGAGCATTAAAGCGGTGATAATCTGCGAGGAAGGTAAATTTTCAAAACGCACAGTACCGCCCTGCATTTCACTGGGATAGATACAAGCTGGTAGTAGAAGCTTGTCAGCTTGATAATGTACACTCAATTTTTTCAAAGCCATGAATAATTCGGCAAAAGGTCTTTGATGTAACCTGGGTTCACCATAAAAATAGACTGGTTTATCAAGCAGAGCTCCAAGGGGCACTAAAAATCTGGCAGAGGAGCCTGAATTACCCAAATATATCTTGTCCTCATTTACCTTACCGATGGCATTCTCGCATACGAAATCTTGATCTGTTGTGCAGGCCTTTATGCCCATGTTAACAAGTGCTTTAAGCGTAATGGAGGTATCCTCCGCTTGCAAGGCATTTGTGATTGTTGTCTTGCCCTTATTTAATCCTGCTAAAATATAGATTCTATGGGTAATACTTTTTGATGTTGGAAGAGGAACATTAATTTCACTGCAGTCGGGAATGTTAATGTGATACATCTTTTTGTACGTCCTCTAATTTTTTCTTACGAATGGTAAGAATAGATTCGCGTATGGTATGCCAATCATCAAGCAGTTGCTTAAACTGAATATAATTCAGAGATTGACTGCCATCTGACCAGGCTTCATAGGGTTTGGGGTGTACCTCCACCATCACCCCATCAGCTCCGGCTGCCAGACCGGCCAGGGTCACTGGAATGATGATATCGGTTCTTCCTGTAGCATGGCTGGGATCGATAATTATGGGTAAGTGTGATAAATTTTTTACCATCGGTACAATATTAAGATCGAAGGTATTACGCGTGAATTCAACAAAAGTGCGAATACCGCGTTCGCACAAAACTACTTGAGTATTGCCTTCATACAAAACATACTCCGCGCTCATCAATAATTCATTTAAGGTGGCAGACAAACCGCGCTTAATAAAAACAGGTTTATCCGATTTACCTAATGCCTTTAGCAATTTAAAATTGTGCATATTGCGTGCCCCAACTTGAAAGATATCCACATAGGGATAAAGAAGCTCCATATCATTAATCTCCATTACTTCTGAAATCACAGGCAAGTTATAGTGATGTGCGGCGGTATTGATCCATTTAGCACCCTCGATACCCAATCCTTGAAATGAATAAGGGCTGGTACGGGGTTTAAATACACCTCCTCTTAGTATATGCCCGCCAATCTTGGCAACCTCCTCAGCAATACTCCAGATTTGCTCCTCTGTTTCTACAGAGCAGGGTCCGGCCATAATAACAGGCTCAAGAGCACCAATCTTGACGTCCATTACTTTCACAATGGTATTTTTGGGGTGAAATTTACGCGATGCTAATTTATAAGGCTCTAATATTGAGATTACTTTTTCAACACCAGGCAAGGCCTCGATGGCATATTTATCAAGATCACGTTTATCACCGATTACACCTAATATGATCTTCTCTATTCCCTCTGATTCATGGATTTGAGCACCTTTATCAATAATATACTTTTTAATATTTTCATAATCTTGTTTGCTAATATTTGATCTTACGACGATGATCATTATTCCTCCATTAAAAAAAATAGACTTTGAGGTTTAAACTAAAATGAACCCAGAGTCTGATTATTTATTCCTTTAAATATTCTCCGGTATTATTGTAGTTTTAATCCCCGAGAATTTTCTTAAGAAAAGTATGGCGATGATATGGAGAGGGGCCAATTCGTTTAAGAACTTGGATATGTTCCGCTGTTCCATAGCCTTTATTTTTAGCAAATCTATACTGGGGATATTTCTCATCAATATTTCTCATGAGATTATCGCGTGCTACCTTGGCAATAATCGAGGCAGCAGCAATGGTAAAAGACTTTTGATCACCCTGGACAACACCCATCGATGCACAGGATGTATTGGGTATATTTTCTCCATCTATCAATAAATAATCCGGTTTAATAATCAACTTTTCTATGGCACGATTCATTGCCAGGATCGTCGCCTGTCGGATATTAATCTCATCTATCTCCTGAACCGATGCTGCACCAAGTGCGTATGAAATTGCATTTTGGCGTAAAAAAGGATCCAAATATTGACGCTGTTTTTCAGTAAGCATTTTGGAATCCTGAACCCCTGCCAGAAAAAAATGTTTAGCGAAAATAACGGCACAGGCAAAAACA
>SMTZ1_10024971_pt1 | contig 10157 bp, 10 predicted proteins | sample DeeMarSWOR136_30_FD_25667 | JGI IMG/M metagenome (IMG submission 25667) | reverse complement strand
AATTGTATAATCGAATGATCCTCAAGATCCCCATTACGGGGAAGCTGTTAAGGATAATTGCAACAACTCGTTTCGCACGGACATTGGCGATTCTCCTCAACAGTGGCATCCCCTTACTTCAGTCCATGGATATCGCGAGGGCCGTCGTCAACAACGCGGTCATTTCAGATGCAATCGAATCGGCGAACGAGGGTATTCGAGAGGGAGAATCCATTGCGGAACCCCTCAGAAGGAGCAAGGTCTTCCCACCCATGGTTACCCACATGATCGCCGTCGGAGAGAAAACCGGCGAACTGGAACAGATGCTCTTCAAGGTCTCCGAAGCCTATGAAAATGAAATTGAAACGACGATCTCAAGAATAACCTCCCTTCTCGGCCCGATTGTCATTGTACTTCTGGGCGGCATCGTTCTCTTTATCGTATTAGCCATTCTCTTGCCCATGATCGAGATGAACCAAATTATCCGATAACCATTGGAGGTCACATATGACGCCGAAGGTACCGAAAGGCCAAGGGGGATTCACCTTAATCGAAATTTTGGTCGTGGTGGTGATCTTGGGGATATTAGCGTCTATTATCGTCCCCAAAATCATGAAACGTCCGGAGGAGGCTAGGCGTACCAAGGCCAAAATGGATATCAAGGCCATAGAGACGGCCCTCAATCTCTATCGTTTGGATAACGGGGTTTACCCCTCAACCGAACAGGGTCTGGATGCCTTGGTGACGAAGCCCACCACCGGTATCATCCCCAAGAACTGGAAAGAGGATGGATATCTGGATAAAGTTCCCAAAGATCCCTGGGAAAATCCCTTTGCCTACCTCTCCCCCGGTTTGCATAAGGAGTTCGATCTGGAATCCTACGGAGCCGATGGAGTCGATGGGGGCGAGGGAAAGGATGCCGACGTAGAAAATTGGAACCTCGATTGATCTCCTGCACGGTGGACAACACGGTGATGCCCTCCAGAGTCGACAGTGTGGAGAGGGGCTTTACCCTTATAGAAGTCTCCGTATTTCTTCTTATCGTGGCCGTGCTCCTGGCATTTGTTACCCCTCGATTTCGGGCACTCACCGAGTACGAGCTCAAAAGCAGCTCCCGTCGATTGGCGGGTACCATCAGATACCTATTCAATGAAGCCGTCATCCGCCATACCCATTATCGCCTCAACTACGACCTGAAGAAGGACGAGTATTGGGTGACCTACCTGGATGAGGCGAGGGAGTTCAAAGAAGATCCCTCCACCCTCTCTTCGAGGGTGAGGCTCCCCGGCACTATCCATTTCGAGGATATCGTGACCCAACATCGCGGAAAGATTTACGAGGGGGAGACCTTCACCCAATTCTTTCCCAATGGTTGGGTCGAGGAGACCATCATTCATCTGGGGGATACGAGGGAAAGGCACTATTCCCTCCTGGTCATGCCCCTTACGGGAAAGGTCAGGATCTATGACCGCTACATCGACTTTGCGGAGAAGAGATGACGGGGCAACTTCCCGGGGGTTCACACTCCTGGAGGTACTCATCTCCCTGGCGATCATTGCCATCGTTTTGCTAACCTGTCTCAGGGCTCAAAACCAGAGTATTCGCCTTTACCACCTCTCAAGGGGCATGACTGTTGCCACTATCCTTGCCCGCCAAAAGATGGGTGAAATCGAATTGGCGGGATTTCCCGAATTGGGAGGTGAAGAAGGGGATTTCGAGGACAAATTCCCCGGATTTACCTGGCAAAAGACGGTCTCCATGACCCCCTTTGAGGAAGCGAGGAGGGTCGATTTGTCCGTCATATGGAAGGAGGGAATGAGGGAAAGAAGGGTCGACGTGATCGCCTATATCACCAATACCAAAATGGAATAGGTATGCATTCTAACCCCTTACCGCAAAAGGGACTGCGCGATCCTCCAGCAAGCGGTTCCCTTCTATCGACCACGGCGGGGTTTACCCTCTTGGAGATTGTAATCTCCGTTGGAATCCTCGTGGTGATCCTGGCCATCATCTATAGCACCTTCAACTCAAGTATGAAAGTCTTTAGCGCAATGGAAACCCGGGAAGATGCCTATGGCCAGACAAGGGTCATATTGAACAGAATGGCGGAGGAAATCGGCAGCACCTATTGGTCAAATGCCAACCCTAATACTGGCCTTCTCGGCGAGGACAAAGAGGAGGATGGCCTCCCCTTCGACTCCCTCCATTTCACCTCCCTCTCCCATATTCGATGGGTAAGGGATAGCAGGGAATCCGAGCTCTGTGAGATCGGATACTACCTGGAGACGGACCGGGAGATGGAAAAAACCTTCCTCTTCAGGAGGGAGGACTGGAATGTCGATGGAACACTCGAGGAAGGGGGAATAACCCTTGAACTAGCAGAAGGGATCGATGGACTCAACTTCAGGTATTACGATGGAGAGGAATGGGTTGACGATTGGGATTCAAAGGCGAAGGGTGGACTGCCCAAGGCCATTGAGATCGTTCTCCTTGTGAGCGATCCGACGAGGAAGCGGATCGCATTTTCCACCATCATCCTCACTCCTATTGTAGGGGGGTAACGTGATCGATCTTTTGCGAAAAAGTGAAACGGGAGTTGCCCTCGTATTGACCCTGTTGATTACGGCCATCTTGGTCACCCTTATTATCGAGACGAATTATTCGACCCAGGTGGATCTGAGGATTGCGGGAAATTTTAGAAACGACCTCCAGGCCCTCTATTTAGCCAAATCCGGGGTCAATATCGCCATCTCCTATCTCAAATACGATCTTCAAAACACCGAAACCGATGACCTCACCGAGGACTGGGCCAAGTCCTATCCCCCTATTCCCGTTGGTGATGGGTTCGTCAAGGTGGTGATCGAGGATGAAAACGCGAAGATCAACCTCAACAGGGTCGTGAAGGAGGATGGTAAGGTAGACGAGAAGATCCGTGACATCCTAACCAGGATGTTTGAGGCCGCGGACGTGGACGTGGAGATCATCAGCGCCATTATCGACTGGATAGATCCTGACGACGATCCCTTACCGGACGGGGCAGAGGACTCCTATTATGGGAGCCTCGATCCCCCCTATGCGTGTAAGGACGCCCCCTTGGACACCCTCTCAGAGCTCCTCATGATCAAGGGCATTACGGATGAGGCTTATGAGAAGATCTCCAAATACCTCACCATCTACTCAAAAGATGGGATAATTAACATCAACACAGTGGACCCGGAAGGGCGCCCTGAAGTCTTGATGTTCCTCGATGAGGGAATCGATGAGCCGATGGCGGAAGTGATTATCCAATTTCGAGAGGAAACGCCCTTCGGGGGGCAAAACTGGCAAGAAGCGCTCAGGGACGTGATTAACAACGACGACGTATACAACGCAATTAGTCCTATTATTGGCGTGACAAGCAACGCCTTTAGCGTAACCTCTACGGGACAAGTTGAAAGGGTGGAGAAAATGATCCGGACCATTATCGATCGCGAAGGTGGCCAGATTTCCTACCGCTACTGGAGGGTTGAATAATTCGATTGAAATCGGCCTGGCCCCCTCTGGTGCCGATATGGAGATAAGTGAAAGAATTAGAAAGGCCCTGTCCGACCGGAGAAGAAGAATTGTCGCACCGAATAGGCTGACCCGTGCGGCGGTGCTCTTCCCCCTCTTCGAAAAAGGAGGAAGATATCACGTCCTCCTTACGAAAAGGACCGACAGGGTGAAACATCATAAGGGGGAAATTTCCTTTCCCGGAGGGGTGGCCGATGAGGGGGATGAAGATACGGAGGCTACTGCCCTTCGGGAGACCTTCGAGGAAATCGGCCTGCCCAGGGAAGGCATGGAAATCTTGGGAAAATTGGATGATGCCGTCACCGTCTCCTCGGCCCACCTTGTCACCCCCATTGTTGCCAAAATCGCTTACCCCTATCCCTTTTCCGTAAACGAAGAGGAGATCGAGGAGCTTATCGAAATTCCCCTTGAGGCTTTTTTGGAGGAGAATCGATGGATGGAGGAGCCCCATTCAAGTGGGGACAAAAAGGTCCTCAGTTATAGCTTTGAATATGAGGGAAGAATCATCTGGGGCGCAACGGCGAGAATCATAAGGCAATTCCTGGATATCCTCTTCGAAGATCAATGAAGGGTGTCAAAACAAGCTATGAAGCGAAATAAGGGGTTGGGGTGTCCCTTTTCAGGGGCCTTATCATGCCGGATCTGGAACCATTTTATATGGACCGCTATTGAGGCAAGAAAACGAATTACAGCGTCGCTCAACCCAGCCATTTCCTGCGCTATTCTTATACCTATGGATGAACGAGAACTACAGGAATGACCCAATTACACGAAGAGCTCCGAATTGCAGAGCGAAGAGAGAGAGATAGCATATGGAAGGCGCGCAAAGGGGCAAATTGATCCTAGAGGCAGTACCCAACCGAGAGATCGAACAAAACGTCGCTGTCTATCTCTCAAGGTTAGCGAGGAACGTCCCCCCTGAAGTCCTATCCGCCAAAATCAAGAGGACGCCTATTATTCTCAGCAAGAATATCCTTGCCGAACAGGGCGTAAAGATTGTCGCTGATCTTGAAAAACTTGGGGCCTCTGCCGCTTTTATACCTCACGGGGCCCGTGGGACAGGTGTAAAACAGACGCTTGCGAAATTATCCCCGGTCCCTCCGCCACCCCCCAAGCATGGAGGGAAGAAGTGGGGTCGCTATGTTCTCGCTTCAATCTTCTTGGTATTCTCACTGTCATTTTTGACATGGCGGCTCTACCTCTACCACCAAGCTCATAGAGGCTATTGGCACGAGAAACCCGATAAATTACCACAAATAGCTCGCATAGATTTCACGGCGTATCGACCGGTGAGTGAAAGGGCACCCTCGGTGGTGGAAGTCGCTCCGCAGGATATGTATCAGGCCTTTCTTTACCAATACAGGTTGCGTCCCGACACGCGTTTCATCAAGACGTTTGAAATCCTCGCGGAGCGTTTCGGGGAATACCACAGCCGGTCAAAGGTCAAGAGCCCATATAGGATGGGGGAGATTCTGTCTAATGGAAAAGTGATAGTTGTTCCCTTGTTGAAAAAGAAACAGCCCATAGCCGAGGTCAGGGTACCTTTGCCCATGACTTTCCCCAGGGCCATGGCGGCCTTCAATGAATGGCTTGGGGCGATGGAGAATGGGGTTGTGCAGTCAAGGGCAACGACCTCCAAGATCGCTTTGTGGCAAGACTTAGAAAACGCACATGGGGATATCAATATGGCTGACCCCCGTGCCGTCACCAATGGGTTGATCCAGCTCGAGAATCTCTGGCGCAAGGTCGGCCCCGAAGCAACAATTTTTCGCGCCGCGACCAGAGGATACGCCATGCTGCTCATGGTGCTTTACCCGGATAAAATGGATTACACCGACATCCTTGCCGCTTATGCACTGAGCTTTCTTGCCCTGGCCAAACGGTTAGACCCCAACCTATCCCTGGTTAGTGAAGAGGCGCTCTTGGCCATGAACATGGGGTACACTGCCCATGCCACGGATCTGCTCCAGAACGGCTCCAAAGCACCTCCCGATCCCGTTGACAAGACACTTGAGGCCTTCATGCGCGAGGATCTGGAGGCCCTAAAAGGACTCAAGGGGGAGGGATCTAGGGTGCTCGGTTACTATCTTCTGGCGCGTCTCTACCGGAATATGAGAATGGCCAGGGAGGCCGAAGATGTGGCGCCTCGCAGTGGCCAGGAGATTGACAACTTTTTATCCCCTGGACATCCTGGCCCACTTGGAGAGCAGGGTCTTCCCAAAATCCTTCAAGGATGAAGAGACCTGGCAGGAGCGGGTAAAAAGTTTTGCCGGGGAAGCAAGTGAGGGCAATATCTCCTTATCCCAATTTGAGACTTTGATGAAGAAATGGCGACCATTGGACCGAGATAAGCGGCGGGGTTTTGTCATCGATGAAGAACGCATCAAGACTATTTTCAGGACACTTTACTCCGACGCACTTTTTCTCAAATTCTATCTACTCTTAGATCAATGGGGCGTGGTGGAGAAGGCCGAAACCTATGTGCAACTGCTGGCGGCCGAGGATGATGATCACCCGTTGGTCATGGAGATGCTGGCGGAGGTCTCTGCCAAGTTGGGCAGGCGCAAGGAGGCCGATGAAATGTACGGGAAGGTGATTAACCACCCAGATGTCTCGGACCAACTTGCGATGGCGGCTTTTTATGATGTGGATGACCTTTTGAACAAGGTTAGGCTGGCACCGGCCGTGGCACATACATTGGACGGGCGTCCGGAAAACCTATTCTCCATGGGGAAGATGCTCCAGGATTCTGGGAACTATGATCTGGCAGTGAACTATTATACCCTCGGGCTCAACCAGAATCCTCACTATTATGAGATCTATCAATACCTATCCACGGCCACGGGAAACGACGAACCCCTGTCGTCGGCCCGCAAGAGGTTCCCATACAGCTACACGCTCATGGAGGTGGCTGGTGATTATTACGCGGAAAAAGAAGAGCCCGCTTCCAAGCAAAAGGCATTGAAATACTACGATATGGCGCTGAAGCTTGTGCCCAGCAGGATGAAGCTCCCTCGGAAAAAGGCCAAGATGCTGCGGCAATTGAGTCGCCACAATGATGCCGCTCAGTTCTTGAGTGCATGGATTGCGGAACACGGCCGCAAGGACCTCGCCACAGCGGGTGACAAGGCCCACCTAGCAAACACGTATCTTAAAATGGGAAAACCCCAACTGGCATTGGAGACCATAACCGATTGGATGGACTCCTATAAGGCCGAGGTGCTGATGGTCGGCGCAAGGGTACATGAGCATATGGGACACATCGAACAGGCGGAAGGGATTTATCGTAAAGCAGTTAACCGGTATACCACATCGCACTACGTGCGCTCCGGCGTGGCCGCCTTTTTGTGGCGTCAGGGCAGGCATGAGGAAGCGGCGCAGATGATCGCTCTGGGGCGTAAGAGCGCGGGGCAATTTTCCCGGTGGTATTTTGAGGATTTTTTCGATGTCTTCGTCCAGGGTCCTGAAGACCAAATCCTGGAGGCCGTAGGATTCTTGATCAAACATGGGGCTACGCCCTGGGAGATCAGGAGCTTGGGGGTCCGTTTTCACCATAAGAAGAGGCCAGAAGTTGCCTTCCGTATCATCCAAAAGACTGACGTTCAAGAACAAGTGAGTATGGAACGTTTGCAGAAGAGCGTATCCATGTATAAAGTGCTCAAAGACTGGAAGGGGCAAGAGGAAGCCACCAAGTATTTGCATAAAGCTACTCCGGAACACTTGAAGGCGCTGCTGACAATGCTTTTGTTAAAATCAGGCCTATTCGATCTTGCCTTAATTGAACTGCGTGATCCGCAGACGTATCCTCCGCGCCATGGAGAATACTTATGGTTACAGAGGTTGATAGCCTGGCAAGCGCTGGGGAAAAAACCCTCAGGTTTGGAACGGGAAATGATAGCCCACTATAAAGGGAGTTCCTCAGACTATTACCACGATATCGGACGATACCTGCTGGGAATGGTTTCCCGGGACGAACTGTTGAGCTCGATGAAGATCTCTAAGCAGCGCTGTGAATTCGCATATTATATCGGTCTTTCAGAGCGCCTGAAGGCCAACTTCCCGGAAGCGGCAAATTGGTACCATCTGTGCTTAGAAACTCTCATGCAGAACAATGGAGAATTCCATCTGGCTTATAATGAACTGTGCTGGTGGTCGCATATGGGAATGGAAAAACGCCATCGGCTGTTGAGTGATGATATCAGGACCTACAGACAACTTTATCAAGGAGTGGGAAAATAGTCATTGCAACCGACAAGCTTTGTCACCAGTCGAATTCCGCCATTGGTTGGCGCCGCTGTTTCGGCGATACGACTGTTCCCCGCGCGGCAGCTGCATACGAACAGACCTTCCCGTGGACTGAGAGCAAACCCCCTCTGTAGCTATCCCCTCTTTTGCCCGGCAGTGAATATTGCCTTAACCCCCTTCTGATTAATCCAAACCTCGATCGAGAGAATTGGTACAGATCGCCGGACGTTTAAGCTCAGTGGCGACAAGCATCATAGCTGGTTGGCGTCCACTGCAGCGTTTTGTCAGCCCTTGGACTCAAAATAATTCGATAACAACATTTGCCATTCACCGATGAATTCTTGGTAAGCACTCTCACTGAACTCAGAAACAAACATCTCCCCAGTTGCTGAAAGCGCTATATATTTGTATGTCACCTGGACTTTTGTTCTTTCAGCTTCCAGTTCCGTACACTTCACCGTGACCACGCCAATTTTATCTTCAGGCTCTATTTTGTAGAATTGTACGAAATGTGATTTGGCATCATATTTCTTTACGATCCAAATCGCATCTGTTGTTCCGTGATCATGAGTTTTAGTCAAGAAAACATAGTCCTCGGACAGTTCGGTTGTTCCCATCATATTTTCGTAGTCCCAACCTGGCACCCAGTATTTTTCGCCTTCGGGACTGAACAATGGGAACAGATCTTCGATAGGAATAGCCATTTCGAAGGCCTTAGCGTGGCTAATTGATCTCATCTCTTTTCTCCAAGCACTAACGTCAAATAGTCGATTCTCTCCGGAAAGGGCTTGGATATCAGAGACGTTTTGACTGCATTCCATACAACCCAAGTACTCACCGTCCTTGGTCCGGAGTGCGAAGTATTGAATGAGGATCTTCTGTTTCTGGCCTTCTGGTCCGATGGGCAGATCGATCCAGAATCTTGCACTGTCACGAGTCCCCGCTTTCATCTCACTGAGAATCGTCTCGACTTTGTCGATGCTTTTCTTGGGATGACAATTCGTAACTTTCCGGCCGACAACCGCTTCAGGCCTCTTGAATATTCGTGTCTCGTGTTTGTTCCACGCCAGCACTTCGTCCTTTGCATCAACAACGGAGAACTCAATGGGAATGGTCTCCAGCATGGCCTCAAGCACTTCTTCTGATACTGAACCTATCATAACATCTCCTCCTTCTCCTTCTTATGCACCGAACCAACCAAGCTCACCGGCGGCAATGGAGTGTAGCGGAATTGCCGTTCGTGTGCAGCGCCTTATTATGCGGCAGGACCGTACAAACCATCATCTCTTGTCGGGTTGACCTCTAGCAATTGACCAGTCCGTGCAGTCGGCTATCGGCGGTATCAAACAGGGATGACTCCGATCAATGTGCAGCCGAGAGCCCGCCATCAATCAGATAAGACTGGCCGGTGATGTAAGAGGCTTGTTCAGAGGCAAGAAAAGCCATAAACGCGCCGAACTCATCCGGTTCCCCCAGGCGCCTTAGTGGAATTTTCTCAATCACAGCGTCCAGATTAGGAACGCCCTTCAGTCTTTCCGTGGCAAATACACCTGCGAGTACACTATTAACCGTAATATTGTGCTTTCCAATCTCCTTACTAAGGCTTTTTACCAACCCGGGTAGCCCAGCTCTAAGGCTGTTACTAAGCGTGAACTCAGGGAGGGGCTCACGCGCTGCAATGGAATTGATGATCAGGATTCTTCCCCAATTCTTGCCCTTCATCCCAGGTAAGACACGATTGATCGCCGCAATGGGTGTCATCCAAAGACTTTCGAATGCATCCCGCCATTTTTCAGAGGAAGTTTTTTCAAATGTGCTGTTAGGTGGTCCACCGCAATTGATCACCAGTATATCGACAAGGCCGAGTTTCTCTTCGACATCTGAAATCACAGATTCGGCCGCGCCGGGTTGATCTAGATTCTGGGAAATAAATAGTTCAGCCCCAATTTCTTCTTGAGTTTGCCTCAGCTTTTCAGGATTCCGAGAACAGATGCAAACTCTCGCTCCTTCTTTTACAAGGTGGCGAGCAGTGGATTTTCCCAGACCTTCCGAAGAAGCGAATACCAATGCAACTTTGTTTTTAATCGCGAAATCCATTGGATTACTCCGTCTATAGCTTCGTGGGATCAAGAGGGTTGCTGCAAGCGGTGCCTACAAACGCTTTCCAGTCCCGTATTTCGTGCTTCACGACTTGCCCGTTCAAAACAAAAGGATCGCGCTTAACATAAAGATCAGCGGGAGGGACCCAAGCCCGTTAAGGCGCGGGTACCGATCCGCTGGATCGCCTTGATACTTATTAAGGCCTCCTCCTAAGGTGTAGTAAACTATGGTTTGCGCCACAAACCATTTCAACCAAAGGAGGAAGCCCAATGAGATTCTAC
>SMTZ1_10008668_pt1 | contig 10157 bp, 1 predicted proteins | sample DeeMarSWOR136_30_FD_25667 | JGI IMG/M metagenome (IMG submission 25667) | reverse complement strand
CTCAGTTGTGAGCGTCCTTCAATTTTCAGGTCAACACTCAAGTTGAATAGCATTTTCTTGACCGAGCCATAGTTGAGTCTCTTCCATCCGTGACTCTTGCGATTGTTCATTACGAACAGAGCTTCATGGTCATCTTCTCTGCGATTCAGATAGCGATTCAAACTCACAAAACAGTCAGGAGTCACCACTGTAATCAGGAACTTCTCCCGCTTCTGACTCGTCAATTTGATTACAGCCCAGCCATCTTCCATTTCCTGCTTATCGGTGAGGTTCAGACTGAGAAGATCACTAATGCGAAGTCCAGTTGACCAGAGCATATGAATCACTGCTCTATCTCTGAGACTCTCAGCATTGTTGTATGCTTCGAGTGCCATCTCTTTTGTCAGTAGTGGAATATCCTTGGTGATGTGCTGTTGTGGCATTTTGAAGTGCCGTGAGTTGAGCTGAATGTCATTGTAGCTGTAGAACGAAGTGATGTAGCTCATGTAGAGTCGCAAGGTGTTGTGGGAAACCGAGTCTTGAGCAAGATGTTCCCTGAATGCTGACAGTCGATTCTCAGCAATGTAACGAATATCGCGTGGATGTTCCCGCTTCTTGTCCTCGTGAGCTTCAGTCACGAGTTTTTCAGGTGTGATTCGGTTATGAAGCAAGCAGAATCGGCACAGTATGCTGAGATACTTCCCGATTGCCACTTTCTTGTCAGCTGCTTGTGACTGCCCGAGATATCCTGAAACAAACTTCTGAACAGCCCAGCTGAACTCCCTTGTCTCCTCATTTGCTACCCATTCTGGTAGCACATGACGTTTTAAAAAATTCCAAACATTTTCCTTCATTTTTCATTTTCCTCATTTTTCCTGTGATTTGCTTGGTCAGAAACAATTCACCGATGTTTGGAATTGATTCTTCACCTGTTTGGGGTGAATATTAGGGTTCTCCATTGAGTACCGTAAATAGTGTTACCGGTTATTCGTTGAAAAAACCAGTTACTAAAAGGATCCTAGTTCTTCACAACTATGCGATATCAAGCACTGGATTCAGTTAGGAAGCCTTACTTCGGATTATTGACGAATATCCGTTGAAAGTATGGTTATGCCGATCGATTACTCCGCATCCTTACCCTCATCAGCCTCGGCTTTCTTCTTTCCACTCGTAAGCTTTCCCTGTGCGGTTTCATCCGTGCGCTTTTCACGGAATACGCTAAGCGCTTTCTGCCTTTCCTCAGCACTGAGGTCTTTCAGTTCTTCGAGTAATTTTTCTCGTTCTTCTTTGGTGAGAGACGGAAAATCGGTGGGACTTAGAATTTCTTCCTCTTCTTCTACTTTGATGACTTCTGGTTTCGCAGCAACTGCGAGTGTACTAAACACTTCATCCCATTCTTCTGGGGGAAGATTGCGAAGTTGAGTGGTAATGCGGTCCTTTTCGGCGTCACTTAACTGTGGAAATTGTTTCAATCGTTTTTGTAGTTCTTGTTCTAGCTCTGGTGTAAGAGCAGGTTCTTTGACCTTTCGTGCAAATCGAGTCCCATCGGCCATTTGCTGTTTCAAGTCTTCAAGGAACCACACACGCTCGGTGGCAGGGATTCGCTTCATCTCTTGAAATAGTTCAACTTTTTGATGATATTCAAGCCGTGGAAGATTCTTCAGCTCTTCCCAAATGGCTTCGTCTTCTGCAAACCGTTCTTCATAATCTATGGTTGCTGGAAGACGTGCGGTAACAATTGGGATGTTGATCGTCTCATACGCGGGTTCTGCAAGATGGGCTACTAGATCTGATCGCGAGCCTATTCGTCCAATATCACCTTTTGAAAGACTGGGTGTTTTCCCTCGATCGATAGCTCGACTCATTCCTCGCATTTTTCGGACAAGCCAAGGAATCGCTAAAACCCGCGTATATGCTAGCCACATCACAATCATAATAATTCCAATCACTGCAACCCCAAGACCGAGTTGAAGCGAGCTTATGAACACTTGATGAAAGGTCACTGGCACAACGACATTCACGGTGACGGAGCTGTATTGCAACCCACCAAGGGCACGAATTTCAATGTGAAGAGTAGTTTGAATAAAAGCGGCGGGAACTGGGAATGAATAAAACCCATTTCCAATATCAACCATGTACATATTTTCAATGCTTAATTCTGGAATGGTGACAGTAAGATTTCCGCCAGTAATTGGTAAATTATGGTAGGTGTCGTTGTAGAATACTGTGAGAGGCCATGCTATTCCAGTTGATTGTCCTCCGAGGTCAGTTATGACTTGAATAGTACTAGGTACTCGGATAACGATTAAATCGTAGTAGGGAGTCTGTCCTGTCTCATGATTTTGTAAGGTCAATGTAATTTGAAGAGGATAGGTGCCAGGACTTGTTTGCGAAAGATTTAGTGTAGCCACATATAAACCGTTTTCAAAAGTAAGTAGACCGGTGCCATAAGTCCAGCTATAGGTACCTAAAGCCCCTGTTATAGTAGTACTAGCTGCATCTGTGAAGTTGAAGTATAGGAAGAGAACTTCGCCGCGAGGAACAGTCCAGGCAATTCCCGTGAGATTTGTGGTGATATCTTGGGGCGCGAAGTAAGTTTGAATTAAGACGAGATCTAGTGTGGTTGGTTGGGGGCGGACAATTACTGATACGGAGTTTATGGCGTATTGATAGCCTTCGAAATCTGCAGTAAGGGTGATGGAATATGTTCCAACGGGGAAAACTGTGGTGGGGAGTGAGACATTGTACCAACCAGCCGTTCCATTGGGTTGTAATGACCCTGTGAGGGGCCCCCAAATGTAGGAGACATTAGCGCCTATTATGCCTTGGTTGTTGAGGGTGTCATTGAAGAAGACAAGGAGTGTGAAATCCAGACCGTAGTATACCTCTTGGATGGTTGGAAACGCTTGGAGCTCTGTCGGAATTAAGACCAAGACCACATTGATGGTCGTTGTCCGTTCAATGACATTCTGACCACCTGCGGTGACATAGACAATGTATTGACCTGATGGCAATCCGGAACTATCGAGTGTACCATTGAAGACATTTCCACCAACAAAAGAGAGGATTCCGGTTCTATTGAACGCCCACAGGTATGTTACATTGGCATCTGCAATTCCAGTGCCATAAATTGTCGTGAACAGAATGGAAATATCGAAAGTTTCACCTACAACGGCTTGAACGCTGGAGGTTACTGGATTCAAGATAGTATCCGTGGGGAGAATGTTAAGCATAATGAAGTTAATGCCTATTTGATAACCCGTGTTGTTCGATTGAATAGTTACTACATAAGCACCAACATCTGCACCTGCTAAGAACGAACCATTGTATACGCCAGCCCCGATAAAGGAAAGAGTTCCACTTCCTCCAAGCCAATGGTAGGTCGTGATAGAGTTATTGATCAGCCGTCCATATAGATCTCTTACGCGCACAGTGAGTACGACTACATCGGTCGAATTATATTCAGTTGTCACTGGAGATTCGGAGAGAACTTCCACGGACAAAGGAATCTGAACAAGGGTTAACGACACGATGACGGTTCGTTGGGCATAATTATCTCGCCAGATCGTAACATTAACTGCGTGCGTTCCCACTCCTCGACAAGTTGTGTTGAGGATTAAATCGTAGGTTCCATTACCATAGTAAATAATCATGTAATAACTTGCATTCCAATCTGTTTCCACATTAGCAAAGGGCACTTGTACTCCATGGTCATTATCGTAGTAATTGAGACGAAGGGTGAGGTTGAAGCCTACTGGCCAATTGGGAATGTAATCCGGGTTGACATCTAGCACTGTTTGGATTTCTCTGACGACGAAGTTCTCAATGATTGAGAATTCTTGATAGTGTGTTTTCGTGGCACTTATCGTGACTGTGTGGCTACCTTCGTCACAACTATCGGTTCGGATGACAAGAACATAAGCTTGTAATGTCGTATTATAAGAATAGCTCCAGTAGAACTCGAACCAATCACAGTCGATAGTCGCTCCAGAAATTATCGAACCACCATCGTCTAGATTAGAATAAGTGAATATGATGGTTAGAGTATCGCCCCTGGGTACGGTCGTCCCTGGGTCGAGTGATTGGCGCTGAAGAACCGTGAGGTTATCCCGCACTTGGAAGGATGTGTAAACATCAGAAGCATCGTAATGATCCTTACTTAGCGTGACGATAAGTGTGAAAGGTTGCATTCCTGTGCCTACTCGCGTTGTGTTAAGAATGAGCGTGTAGGACCCATCTGGGTTGTACACCAGCCAGTAATCGATGCCTAATACATCAGTTGATGAGTTGAAGAACCCATTTGTAGAAACAAAAGAAATTGTGGCTCCAGAAACCGCAATACCACCGTGATCGGTGTCGTTGTAGGATACATTGATGGTTACATTTTGCCCCCAAGGAACTGAGACGGATTCTGCGAGACCAATAGCCGTAGTATGCATTGGACGCACGGTGATTTCAAAGTACTTGGATTGACTTGTATAATTTGTGCGACTAAATCCGACAGTGACATAGTATGTGGTTTCAGTAACATCTCCAAAAAAGGTCGCCGTATATGTCCCGTCCCCATTGTTAACCACCGAATATTTTGCACCCGGATAACCGGAAACGCTGCTTGTGGCATCTACTATTCCAACTGGAGATCCCGAAACGAGATCGTTGAATGTGAAGATGACGGTGAAATCATCATCGTAGGGCAAATCTACGATGGAACCAAGATAGTCTTTGGTGAGTTCAGTTTTTCGTGCTTCAACAATTAGTCGAATTTGAATGGTTTGGGATGCGTAACTCAACCGACTTGCATTGACATACAAGTCCGTGGTCCCAATCCCAACGGCGTTCGTATCTAAGGAGTAGGTGAAATAGCCAGTGGGTATGGCAGTCATTGTCTTTTTGTTAACCCCATAGAGAAGAGTGGCACTCGCTCCACTAATCCCTGTGTCGTTTTCTGCGAAATGGTAAAACACGGTGATATTGAACGCTTCATTCCAATAGAGGCGGGCTTCGTAGGTATCGGTGTTGTTGTTGTATTGCGTCCATCCATCACCTGTAGGGGGATATTGAATTGTTGTTCGAACCGCATCCAAGTCGGTTGCAATGCTCACTACTTTGATGATGATGGTGAAGTTTTGTTGTTCAAAGTCCCACGACGCGCTGACAACGCGCATTGTCACTTCATACTTTATTTGAGTCGTACCTGAATATGTGGAATCAGCTTTTTCGAAGATCGTAGGGTTAGATGCATTGGGAGTAAAGCTTCCGACTGAATAATACTGCCAGGATCCAGTCCAATGATAACGCGTGAAATTCACTCGGATATTTCCGTTCCAGACACCAGTGTCGTTTCGAACATATGCTTGTTCGTAAAGGTCATAAAATCGAACTTGACTAGTGTAACCGGCATCACTGGTGGTTTCACCCGTGTATTCATCGGGACCTGTTAGTTGAGTTGGCTTCACCATACTATAGCTAAGATCATTTACGAGGTTGATTGTAAATGTGAGTTGAGTGCCCGTAATGTTCACATACCCATAACGGAATATTTCGACGTAGAATTCTGCAGCACGGTCCGGAATCATCAAATTCGTGCCCAAGGCTAACTCATAGGCGCCAAACCCATTCGCCGTCATATTCTCATATCGAGTTTGCAGATTACGGTCAATGTAACGAATCCTGGCCGACGCATCGGTAATATAGGCCCCCGAATCATCATTAGTCCATGTTATATTGACGAATACGCTTTGTCCCCAAAGAACAGTAGCGCCATCGCTAGGAGCCTCCTTTGATGCAGTAGCCTCTATAACTATAGCAAACGATTCGGCACGCATCCCACACTGTGTATCATTATCAAAGGATACAGCCACTTGCCATTGACTCCCTGCGTTATCCGGATCGATTTGGGTAACCTGCCATGCTGTACTCGTGATTGAGTTGCTAGCGGAGTCAATTGTGGGTGAAGCATCACTATTCCAAATGGAACCATTGGGACGGAAAATCGTCACATCGGCGGTATTACTCGATGGTCCAATTGGCTGTACTGTAGCGAGAATCCGTAACCAGTCATCCTTTACATAGTAGTCACTGGCGGATAAATTGGTCCAAGGACCAGATCCTGAACTACTCTTTTGAGGATAAATTTCGAGAATATAATTGAGACTTGAGGAAATTATCCGGAATTTGTCACCAGTGGAACCAACACCTTCCTTAAGTTTGAAGAAGCGGGTAGTTGTGTTATAATCATATTGGGTCGTCGAGACGAGGGCATCATTGATATCTCGAACTTCAACTAAAGTCCATGCTGACCGCAGGTATAGGCCATAACTATAACCTACATGCCCACCTGGAGGACGGGACCCGGGAATAGTATAGTTCACATTCCAAGTTGGAGATGCGTCAGCTGCCGCGGAGAAATCAGTGGATGCAGCAGCGGGATTTTCACTTTTTATGTACATGGAATACTCATAATCGAAGCTGATATCTGAAAAAGACGGAGATACAAATTCAAAGGTTTCATCCGTATTCCAGCAATTGGCGAGTAGAGCCTGTTCTTTTGAACTCGGATCAGCGTAGACATCTACCTCGCCAGCGCTTCCCGTAGTATCAGTGACCGGCGTTCCATCAAGGGTTAGCCCGACTTCACTCGGTTTACTATCGGTTCCAATCACATAGCGGAAATTATCAAAGTAAATATGTCCCTTAGTATTTCCTCCGCCTCCACCTTGTTTTTCAATTATGATGCGAATGGTTACAGTTCCGTTAACCGCAGCAGTTGAAAAATCTCGATTGTCCCAACTAGTGGGATGATAGAGATCTGTTGTATTGGTCCAACTGCCAACTTCTGCAGCTTGATATCGGACGGCGACTTTGACAACCAACCAGCCAGCCATAGTAATGTCGCTGGAAAATTGAATATCGAAATATAATTTCAAGCTGTCTGGCGTGATCGACGAGGTATAGGTAAAGTCATTATCAATCCATGCGTAGGCTCCGCTAGGAACATTTCCATATTTGAGTTCGACATCGAGACAATCGCCCGGATTACCGCCTGAGACATTTCCAATGGACTTCACTAACCCGCCTGTTGATGCGGTCAAGGTCCAGTTATTATTGGGTTCAGCGTATTGGTCAAAATCACCGTTGGGGACAGGGTCTTCGGTGCGACGAAGGTTCGATACCGAGGTTTGTAAATGATACCCCCGATAACCTGGAGGATACCAACCCCCAAGATACGAAAAAGTGGTGCCGTTTGCACCGTTTGAGAAGATGGCGCTATCATTGCGTGCAAATTCAATAACATCAATAGCATCACCAACTCCTTCGTAGGGTGAGTTGGGAGGCGCGGCTCTGATACTACTATTCAGATTCATCCCAGTTGGAGAAAAAACAACAACAATGGTTAGAAGGACGAATAATGTAAGAAGGTTCGTTTTTTTGCTCATCGCACGACACCACTTTCTCGAGTTGGTATACTATCTCTAACAAGTATCCCCGCAACACTACTAGCTCTCCGATGAGTATATATCAGTTTTTCCTGAAATGTCCATTTAATGAAAAGTTATTGAGAAAATCCCTCAAAAGAAAGATGGAGAGGTCACATGATATGCCCTAACAAGAAATGCTACTCGGCTTTGCATTCGATATCTTCGGGGCTTGCGTTAATACTAAGGCGAGCAGTATGCTTGCGCTATTATCCTCTATAGTCTGCCACTGTTATCTTATCTGAGAGATCACTGGCAGGAGGTTTTACCAAATAGTATTATCGGTTATTCCTAGATGAGGTGGAGAATCTGTTGATTTGGTGGAAGCAAACTAATCATTTCGTTTCGTCTGAATCGTCGATAACAAAATCATTCTTGCCTTTGACCAACTTCTTATCTGCTGGTTTTACATCATGCTTCTCACGGAGGGTTTGTAGGACTTTCTCACGTTCCTTTTCACTGAGTCCTTCAAGTTCGGATAGCACTTTTTCTCGTTCTTTAGGAGTAAGTGTTGGGAATTCATCAGGTCCAAGTACTTCAACCTTCGGAACTGGCTTCGATTCCGAAACGGCAAGTGTATAGAAGATTTCATCCCATTCTTCTGGTGGAAGTTGACGTAACTGTGCAGAAATCCGTTGTTTTTCTGGGATACTCAAGGCAGGAAACTCCTCGAGCCGTCGTTGAAGTTCATCCTCAATTTCCGCAGCTAATTCGGGCTCCTTCACTTTGCGTCCAAATCGTGTGCCGTCAGCCATTTGTTTCTTAAGGTCTTTGATGAACCAAACACGCTCGCTGGGTGCAATTCTTTTCATTTGTTGGAAGATTGCGAGTTTTTGCTCGTATTCAATTAATGGCAAACTCTTCAACTGCTCCCAGATAGCAGTATCTTCAGCTTCATGTTCTTCCCAGTTAACTTCCATTGGCATGACAACTGATGTGGCAGTCATTCCAACGGAACCGTAATACGGTTCAGCGATTTCGGACATTATTTGAGAGCGATCTGAGATGCGAGTTCGTTCCACTTTCGAAAATGCGGGAGTGTCACCACTTCGAATGGTTTTTACCATTTTACGCATCTTCCGGACCATCCAAGGAACAGAAAAGACACGAACATATGCCAACCAGAGTAGAAGGATAATAACCACGATTACGGCTGTAGCCGCTACATAGTATCCGAGATTTTGCATGAGCGGGTTTGGAATTACTTCTAAGAAGAGGGTAAGTTGACCAGGAGTTTGGTATTGTGCTGGCGTGGTTGCTTCGATCACTATTCTGAAGTTGCCAGGAAGCAGTCCACTCATTCCAACGAAATAGTAGGTTCCGTTGTCATAGCTCATAGGTTGTCCGAGTATGTTCAATTCTGGAATTGTTATTGTTAGGTTTGCACCAGAAATTAACAAGTGGTTGTGCGTATCATTTAGTGTCACTCTTACTGTAAACGGAGAGTTGGTTTCGACTCTAATTGGGTCGACGAGACCACTGAGAACAGATGGTAGTTTCGTTAGAGTCAGTTTGAATTGGATTTCCTTTTCACTCATTGTAACCCTTGCAGCAGTCACAAAAATGCCGTACTCACCAAAATTAAGCCCTGTGGTATCGATTGTTGCATTGTATATTCCTTCCTCAACTTCGACTAATGAACCATTTTGTAACTCAACACCGCTCCGAGTTCTTAGCACATACAGGACCGTTGCTCCGCTGATCGGTGAACCATCAAGAGTAGTAAAATTAACACTCAAAACGAAGGAATCACCGAAAACAACCTCTAGGTTTGCATCCACAACATTCTGAAGTACGGTTTCAGTTGGGTTTATTGAGATGAGAATTGATGTGCTATTAGTTGAATATTTGAGGGGGTTTGAGGCTTGAATGGTAACCAGGTGGAGAAATCCAACACTAGCATTAGCAAGAAAGCTAACATTGTAGAGGCCATTTCCAACAAAAGTTAAGTTCATAAAATCTCGCCCTGCCCATCGATATTCAACAATGGCATCATTGATGGGATTACCGAGATAATCTGTAATTCGTACTGTGATGTTTACAGGAACATTATACTCTACATTCCACTGACCAGATATTGGGTCAAGGACTTCGATGCTCAATGGTATACGAGTGAGTTCTAGTGTTACAAAAACGGTTTGCGGTTGACAATATTGATAGGAGAGATCGATTTGAATTGGATGGGAGCCAATGAAACTAATTGATGTGTTCAAGGTAACTATGTAGGTACCTAACCCAGTATCGGTTACTGAAAAATAACCAGGCGTCCAGGCCACACTCACACTAGCCAGCGCGATCTGAATACCAGGATGATCTAAATCATAATATGTAATGGTAAAAGTGGCATTATCGCCAATTGGTACGCTTTGATTATCGGGTGTCGCCTGAGCAGTTGTTCGAATTTCCTCAATCCGGAAAATCAGAATGTTGGTACCATCACGATGGTGTGCTTTAGTTGCCCATATTTCTAATTGGTAGGTTCCAAGACCACTAGACCCAGTTTGAATCGTGATATTATATACTCCAGCACTAATTGGAGTCACACTATAGAAGAACGAATTCCAATTACAACCAACAGTTGCCTCAGATATCGGGGTATAGGGGAAGTGGGAGGTATCATTGAATTGTAAAATTATTACTAATCGATCTCCATGTGGAATGAAGGTACCATACGGTGTGTCGGTTATCAAAAGGATAGTTTGA
>SMTZ1_10033344_pt1 | contig 10158 bp, 10 predicted proteins | sample DeeMarSWOR136_30_FD_25667 | JGI IMG/M metagenome (IMG submission 25667) | reverse complement strand
CTATCTTACACCGGACGTAATGCTACCACTGCCGGTCGTGCCGATCGTGCCTGCTGTGGCAGGGGCTTCTTGAGCCTTTTCCAGGATCTTCACTACGTTTTCGGAAGGCATGCCTGAGCCACCCGGCATTCCGTCAGAGATCGCGATTCGTTCTGCTTCGACTCCTGCTTGCTTGAGCGCATCAAGAACGTGATTTACCCGGGCCTCGTACATCTCCGCCGACACGCTGCCCCTACGAACATTCAGAGGGCCGGCATGTTCCACGAAGTGGTTGGCCAGCACGCCCAAATCTCGCTGTCCGAGCTCGTTCAGCTCCGCGCCGTTCTGAACGAAATGGTAGGGAAACAGGGTATGCTGAGAGACGATCGCATTTTCAATAGCAAGGTTGTTAACGGACTCGATAAGTTTGGCGTTGACCAGCCTCTCGTTCGGCTTCGGCTCAACTTGTTCTTGTTCGCATCCCGTTAGCACCATACAAAGGATGCCCATGCTCGCTATCAGGTATTGTCTCATTAGTTAGCCTCCAACGAAAATGGCTTTAAATATGTTAATGCCGGCCGGCCCGGCGACTATGATCATCACTGCGGGGAAAATAAACAGCACCATGGGAATAAGTAATTTGACCGCCATTTTCTCTGCGCTTTCTTCCGCACTGAAATGGCGTTCCTCTCGCATGGATGCAGCAAACTCCCTGAGCGCCGCCGCCACGCTGGTCCCAAAGCGGTCTGTCTGGATTAGTATAGCGGCCAACGAAGACAAGGCGTTAGCCCCCGTGCGGGTGGCCATGTGCCGCATGGCCTGGGCCCTGCTTGCGCCGAGGTGAATCTCGAAGTTGGTCAGGGCCATCGCGGTGGCCAGCACGGGACTGACTCCCTCGATTTCGTCGCCTACCATGTTCCAAGCCATATCCAGTCCGACCCCCGAAGAAACACAGATCTCAAGCAGGTCGAGGGCCTCCGGGAGGTGTTGGCATACTTCCTGGCAACGTTTCTTCTCCTGCATCAGCACTACAAAGTTAGGAACGAAGAATAGCACTGTCCCTGCCAGACAAATCAAAGTAATTTTATGTGTAAATTCCAGCTCGGTAGGCAGAAGCAGTATTCCGCCGACGACAAATCCGGCAATAAACAGCAGCATTTTGACACCCGTGTATATTGCCGGTGCATTCTTGCCGAGATAGCCTGCCCTAACCAGTTGCTCCCAAAGATTAGTGCTTGCATGGCCGTGAGAGACGACATTGCCGATCTTCTCGAGAAGCTGCAGAAGGCCTGACTTCCTGCCCGAAGCGGAATCTGCCTGTCCCATGGCTATACTCTCTTGGATCTTCATCTCCACGATCCTTTTCTTTTGCCTGAGTGACAGCAGAACCGAGATCCCCACGGACATCACGGCGAAAAAGGCCAGTAGAGGGATTATGACCACCTCACTTCCGATATTCTTACTCCATAACAGTAGCAACTGCATAACTTTCAACCTCACTCTAATAACGTAGTACGGATAACCGCCCCATCATCCATGAGCCAAACAGAACGCTGACGGCAGCAGCGGTCAACATGAATCTGCCGGGCCACGTATCATAAAATACGTGCATGTATTGCGGCGTCAGAACGTTCAAGGCGAAAAACAGCAAGATGGGAATCGCGATGAGTATCTTTTTGCTGAGTTGTGTTTGGGCCGTTATTACGCGCACGCGCCTATTCAGCCTGGTCCTGGAACGCATCACCGCCGCCAGACTATCCATCAAATCCGCTAAGTTGCCCCCGCTCTTTAGCTGTATGGCAACAGCGGTGGCAAAGAGCTTCAGTTCAGGGTTATACGTGTTCTTAGCCACCTTGCGGATCGAGTCCTTCAAGCTCAAGCCCAAAGCTTGCTCCTGGCACATTTGGTAGAAGATGGGCCCGACCGGATCTGCGGTCTCCTCCGACACCAGCTGGAACGCTCCGACCAATGGGTGTCCGGCCCGAAGCGCCCGCGCTGCAATGCCCAGCGCGTCCACAAGCTGCCTTTCGAACAATACGGCACGCTTGCCGATACGCCTCTGAGTGTAAACCCAGAATATGACCACAACTGCCGCGGCAGACGCTGATCCCAACATTATTCCGCCGCCCACCGTATACATAGCCAGAAATGCCAAACAGGCTACTCCCGCCACACCCAGCATGACCGTATGCGCGGGCCCCTGCCATCCTGCATCGCTTCTGAGTCTTTCCAGGCGGTCTTTGAAGGTTGTTCTCTTGCGAGACTTGGAGCGCTTTAAGTCCTCATACGCTTCACGCCAAAGCCGCAATACTTGTGATTCACTCGTATCCCTGTCCGTAATGTCCAGCCGTTTTTGCACCTTCTTCAGACGTGTTATGTATTGTCCCACCCAAAGTACGACGCAAATGCACCAACTGCAGAAGACCAATACGAACACGGCTCCCATCACGATAATGTCTGTCAGCTCACCCGGCTTCATAACGCCTCCTACGGTACTACTTCTCATACCAGCCCTGACAACAAACGCCTTCATTCACGGTCTGAGATTTCTTCCTTTTCAGCAGGTGTTCTTATCTGGAGAACGCGTCGATGGAACATGTCATTTGGTACTTCCACGCCTTGCCTTCTCAGTCTTTCCACCAGTCGCGGGCGGACGCCACAAGCCTCAAACTGACCATAGGCGTTGCCGTCACTGGCCACGCCGGCCTGATTGAATCGGAAGACCTCATGGAGGCAGATGGTCTCGCCCTCCATCCCTGCTATTTCCACAACCTGTACTATCTTTCTGCCACCTCCGGTCAAACGCGCTACGTGAACAAGCACGTCCAATGCGGAGCTGACTTGTTCCCGCATGGCGTGCACAGGATAATTGATTCCGGCCATACTAACCATATTCTCAATTCGCCTTAGAGCATCCCTCGGACTGTTCGCATGTACGGTGGACATCGATCCTTCGTGGCCGGTATTCATGGCCTGTAACATGTCCAACGTCTCGCCGCCCCGGACCTCGCCGATAATAATCCGGTCCGGTCGCATACGCAGACTATTCCGCAGCAAAGCCCGTTGAGTAACCTCGCCTTTGCCCTCGATATTAGGCGGTCTGGTCTCCAGTCGTATGACGTGCTCCTGCTGTAACCGCAGCTCGGCAGCGTCCTCTATCGTGACCACGCGCTCACTGCCAGGAATCCAGCGGGATAACGCGTTAAGTAACGTGGTCTTGCCGCTTCCCGTACCTCCCGAAATCAGCATATTCATCTTACATTGCACGCAGCATTGTAAGAAGAAAGCCATTTCTTCCGCCAAAGCTCCCATTGCCAGCAATCGAGCCATGTCGATCGGGTTGGTGCCAAAGCGCCTGATACTCAACGCCGGACCGTCAAGAGCCAAGGGAGGTATGATGGCGTTGACACGAGAGCCGTCGGACAGACGCGCGTCCAGCATCGGCGTGCTCTCGTCAATCCGGCGTCCGACATTTGTGCCGATGCGGTGAATAACACGCATCAGGTGCTCAGTGTCCATAAAAGAAGCGTCTGTGCGCTCGAGCCTTCCGCCTCGCTCTATGTAGATTTGACCGGGGCCGTTCACAAGAATGTCGCTGATGAGCGGATCGGCCATGAATTCGTCCAGTGGCCCAAGACCAAAGATCTCACTCATCACCTCTCGAATAAGCTGCTGCTTCTCAGGACCGGACAGGGGAATCTTCTGTTCGCCCAGTAGATTGTCCACCTTGGCGGCACACTGAGAGTGTAACTGTTCGAGCGGGATTCGCCGGGCCGTATTAAGGTCCAGCGATTGTATCAGGTCCCTGTGTACCTTTGCCTTGATCTTGTGCAGCTCGCCATCGCCGTCACGTTCATAGTTCAATGATTCAGAATTTTGCTGGGTTTGCTTGTGCATTACTAATCCCCCTACCTTGGTTTTCCATCGCCGTTTATTGCGGCAGTGTGTATCCTTGCTGCGAGGTCCTTAAAATCGCGCCGCAGACGGGAGCTTCGCGCCACTTGCGCCAGTGGCTGACCATGGTTCAGGGCCTTCATCGCCCTCTGCCAGTTGCTGCGAATCTGGTAGAGGCAGTTCAGGCCTATAGCCCTTTTACTGTCCTCCAGCCTGACCAGCGACGCCCTCTTTCTGACGCGGTTTGCCACGGGTATAATTCGATCACGTGCGACGCCGCTTTCGACCAGAAAGCAAACAAGCTCTCGCGCCACTTTGAGATCCTTTACGGTAAGTTGAAATACAACCAGCGAGAATTTGCTTACCGCGGCCAATTGTGCCGCGACACTCTGTTCTACCCGGGGAGCATCGATCAGAGTGTACCGGTATACCTCTCTGCAAGCTTGAAGCGCCTCAGTGAGGTTTTGGTATTGGACCAATGTGGCCCCGTTGCGGCGAACGCTTGCCGGGCTAAGCAATACGTCAAAATCTTTTAGGTAACTGTAGGCGCTTGTTTCAATAAGGTGCTTGTCGATTCGTTGCTCGTCCTGTAAAACGTCAGCGATGCCGTACCTGCCTGCAATTCCCAAGTAGGACGAGAGTGTCCCGTAGTAGTCATCCAAGTCTATAGCCAAGACCCTCTTTGACGATGCGAGTCGAAGCTCGTTGGCCAGGTTGATGGTCACGGTTGTGGTGCCGCAACCACCCCCGGAGGAGAATATAGAGACCACGTCTCCCAATTTCGTACCTTCTTTAGCCCCGGCATATAGAAGGCCTTCCAACACTTCATCCAGCTCGGCAGGCACCGACTGCTTTCGCAGGAAATGCCGCGCTCCTGCCTGCATGGCTTCAAGGATCAGCTTCTCATTGACCGTGCTTGAGAGCGCGACAAAGCAAGACTGGACGTGAGCAGATACGACCGGCCTCAAGTCATAGAGGATGCGTGAAGGATCAGGGTCTATGTCAACCAGGACGGCCCTGGCGGCTGTCCGCGACAGATGAGAGTCTATTTGTGAAACCTCCTTGCAGACAGATGCCAGCGCAGCGTGCTGACTCGAGCTAAGAGCGGACCTTACCGTTTCGGCTGTTGCACCGTCTTTCGTTACCAACAGCACGTTAGGTTTAGCCGTATTGTCAGCGTCCATGGCAGTCATCCATCTGTCTCCGGCGCGACACGAAGTTTGCGTGTCTGCGCAAATCACGGTTGTTAATCGACCTTCGGCGTGCTCGTTTCCGTGCCTTCAGCCTCTGTTGTTGTGGTGCCTTCTGTCATTTCAGCCTGACTCGGAAGAACCGGCTGGTCATGCGCATCCCAGGCCCCCGGACCGACAAGGTCGTCAAGGCCGAGCTTCTTGAGCCAGTCTGCAGTAGTCGGGTCGATCTTCGCCGGCTCCTCGCCTTCAATGCGGCCGTCAATGTATAATTCCCAGTCCTTGGGTGCAACGTGTAAAAATCCCGGCGCAGGAGGCAATTCAGCTACTGACATAGGTTCTACCAGCGTGGCCGTCACAAGCACAATCAGTTCGGTTTCGTCTTGCCTATAGCTTATAGAGCGAAAAAACGGCCCGAGAACAGGCAAATCGCCAAGACCGGGAATCCGAGAATTAACTGCTTGAGTCTTGTTCTTAATCAGACCCGCCATGGCAAATGTCTGTCCACTTTTCAGTTCCAGGGTAGTTGTCGCTTTTCGTGTTACCAATGCCGGAACACTAAAGCCCTCAATGACAACAGCACCAACATCAGTCAGCTCACTGACCTCCGGGGACGTATATAAACGAATGGTGCCATCACCAAGAACGATTGGCTGGAATGACAGCCCAACACCGAATTGCTTATACTCGATTGTAATCGCAGTTGCTCCCGTGGTTCCTCCGCGACCACCCTGCACTACCGGAATTGGAAACTCTCCACCAGCGAGAAAAGAGGCCGTTTCACCACTGAGCGCTACAAGTGTTGGATTAGCCAGAATCCTCAAGTACTGGTTTTCAGCAAGGGCTTTAAGGAAAAACTCGAAATTGGTGCTTGGAATGCCAACGAAGGTTGTGACCGCCGGAGACCAGGCCACATCCGTACCGTCAGGACCGATCTCCAGAGACGAAATCAGAGACGTGCCGCTCGAAGGGCCGATGGTTATCCCACCCCAAAGCTCATCGTCAGCATATAGAGTGTTAATAGACAACGCCCGCAGTGCTACCCGACTGGCCTCTGCGACCCGGACCTGCAACTGAACCTGCTGCACCCCCGCTACGCTGGTCATATCTACGTATGGCACCTGCATCTTGTCCAAATAATCGTGGAGTTGTGTTGCCTGATCCGTTTTTCTCAGCAGACCTCGAACCAGCAGCACCTCGCGTGACTCACCGACCTCCACCGAGGCATCGGGGAATAACTCGCTCAGCTTGGCCTTATAGTACTCAACGTCGATGAGCACTACCGCCTTTCGCCGCCACGTCTGCTTCTCGTCTTCACTCCAGAAAATGACGTCCGTTGAACCCACCTTAAGACCCTGAACCAGTACCTGATCAGGAGACAGGACCTGAACGTTGGCGATCGTCGGATCGGTCACAGCTACGCGGACGACCGGCCACGGCGCTTCGACAACGGTGGACTCTCCCTGTACAATGGTGATGGCCTCCGATTGTTCGGCCGCACTGACAGTACTTGCTGAAAAATAGCCGCCCACCAATACACAAGCGGCCAGTGCAAGCACCAGCCTCCATCCCATCTGATGACCACAAGGATTTGTCTTTCTCTTTGATCTCATATTTGCTCCCTTCACATTTGGACCGGAACAGTCCCCAATACCGGTCGCCGTTGGACGCCAGCCGGCTATTTCTGTACGTGTGCCGGGCCGGCAACCTAATCGTTCGGAACGTCGAAGGATTCCTCCTTCGTTTCCTTGCCGCGAACGCTAACAAGCCAGGACATCTTCTGCGAAGCTGAGCCGCCGCTTACAAAGGGCGAATCCTGGCCGAACAGCGAGTCCTCAGATGAATCGCCGGGGTTGTCATTTTGGTTTCTCAATCGGTCTCCGTTGCCGGAGGCGAAGACCGTCGGATCCAGCAGCTCGCCCAGCTTCGCCAATTTACCCTGACTCAGTACGGTTGCATCGGTGTCAATCCTGCTCTTGTCCAGAGGATTCCTTATCGCCAGCGATACTTTGCCGTGCTCGGCCGCGAGCTGTAGCGCTTCAGCCTGTCTCGGATCAACCATCAGTGTAACCATCACGCGTCCATAGGTGTTGCGAGCAGGCGCCAATCCCAGCGAACCCTTCTTCTTGTCCTCAGGATCCTTCTCTCTTGAGACCACGGTAGAACCTTCTACCGCCAGCACCTGGACCTCACGCAGAAGCGTAGTTGAAATCGCTTCGGCTCCCTCACCTGAAGGTAACCTGAAAGTAACCAGTACGTCCACGATGCAGCCTGGGTACAACAACCCTCCCGTTATCACGCTGCTGGCCAGAGTAACACTGACCGCCCGCATTCCTTCAGGAAGTGACGCTGCTAACTGCGCCCCGGTTCCTTGCGTTACAAAACAGGACTCGGTCAGGATCTGGCCCTCGACTATGGGCACGGCGAGCACTCTACCGATAGCCTGTATCGGATTGGTCAAGTAGTTCTCCGGCAGTTCGTTCTGCGGAGCGGTGCCTCTTACCACCAGCGACGCAGTCAGCACGGACATCGCCGGCAGTGATTTTGCCGCCACGAGAACATCAGCGTCAGCATTAGAAGAGCGGCTGGCGCTGGTGGAATCTGACGAACGCAGAGTATTCACCAAAAGCGAGGCGGAAAGCGCCGCCAACAGCCCAAGCGTTATTAGGATCACAACTGCCCATTTCATTTATTATACCTCCTAATCAACTTAATCATTATCGTTCTATTCGTTGGCAAACTTAACCGGTTACGGACCTTCTTTGGCCATAGTGATGCTGGCCACAACATCCACCCCTGCTAGCGGGTTCAGGAACAGGTCTCCTGTGATAATGGCAATATTAGTGGCCGGCACGCTTATTGTGCAGTTAAGGGGCTCGCCGGTCTCCGGAGCAGAGATGTCTGCGGGAGTGAATTGCACTACGTATCCGCTATCCCGCACGACAGGCACGTCCAATAAGTTGTCGATTGCAGCTCGGATTTCCGCTTCAACTGCATCCGGACGTACCGCCATCCGAGCGCCGTGTCGCGCTGCGTTGGTTATCTCCTGCGTCTTCCAGTACAACCAGCCGTAATGAATAATCCCCAGCGTAAAGATCAGTAGAAACGGAAACACTATTGCCGCTTCCACCAGAGTCGTTCCTCTGTAACGAGTTTTCTTGTTTCTCTTTGACCTTACCATAGCATCACCATCCCTCCCGCCGCACAGACGCCCGCAAAAATTGCCACGCCATACGGCAGCGTTAATGACTGACACACGTCGGTGTCTTTCCGGTCGTCTCGGTATTGTTTTGGCACGTACCCTGCAAAAATAAAGCTATAAGCAGAAATAAAGACATTTCCAAGCACAAGAAGCAGCCGCCTCTTCACTATGGCCTTTACCATTGCCAGCACAATCCCTGCTGTAGCCACACAGAATAGAGCTATCAGACCCTGTTCCAATCCCAGCCAGGCTCCGATAGCCGCCATGAATTTCGCATCCCCGGCTCCTCCGTGGGCGAACAGAAATACCAATACGTACGGCAGCGCCAACAGGACGCACGCCCCCAGTGCCTCAAAGAAACCCGACAGTCCTGCTTGCAGGGCGGCGGCGATTAAGCCGATAACCAGCAGAGGCCCCGTAAGCGCATTAGGTATTCGCCTTGTGCGCAGATCGAACACGGCAGCTACCAGTGAGGCGCCGATAACGACGCCCCACTGGATAGCCATTGTTCTCGCGTCTGTAGTTGCAAAAGGCAGCATATCAGTGTGTCGCCTGAATAATCGGTCTTCCTCGATGCGGTCGCTATGACCCTGCTGCGTTAAGACCGTTGTTCAAATTGTCGAATTGGGTCTTCACCCATCCGCCAATCGACACGATCGTGGCAATCGCGGCAACGGCGATGATGCCAATCATAATGGCCCATTCCACGGTCTCTGTGCCTTTCTCGTCGCTGAGAAATCTCTTAATTCCGTCCATCTTGCTGTCCTTTCGATCAATTTCACCCCTTGGTTAATAAAACACTGGTTAACAAACTGCTTTTCCCTAAACAGTAAGCGAGCTTCATGCCCGCAGTTTCCCGTTTTCACGGGAACGTGCCGCCCTTGAGCGTGGCGCTACTCCTGCGACACACTGCAACGCTGCACGGACATTTCTGCCGCTTACGCTTGGTGCGATTTCACTCGGTCCTTCGGGTATGTGGTCCCATGTCCACCACCCTTAGGGCCACCCCCAGTCCCTTGTTGAAGTGGCTGCTCCCATTAATCCTTAATAACGTATTATAGCTTCACAGCGAGCGTAAGTCAAACCAAAAACGCAAGAATTTGAAAATTTTTCTCTTCGCCTCCGCAAGGGGCCGCGACCAGTCCGGCTTCATGGTTCCCGCCGAACTTATCGGACTACCTCAAATGACAGGTTCAGGACAACGGTTTTTTTCTCGCAGGTTGTTTCTCTTGCAAGGCTTCTCCGGTCAAACATCTTGACAGGGGCGCGGCGCCGCAAGCTCGGAATGTTTGAGGTCGTTGGTCCCCGCCGTTCTGTCGCCAAACCTGCAACGTGCACTGTGCCGGACAAGCGAAGCGCAGGATTATTCACGGCAACTGAACCGTTTTCTCTACCTTTCTCCAACAACTTGAACAGATTCTACAAAAAAGACTTGACATTTATGTCTCTGCGTATAAAATATCAGTATAAGAAGGAGCGTTATAGGACAAACCTAACGGATTTTCGTTAGTGGGTCGCAGTTAACAGGGCGATGTCATTCTCGCAAAAGCGCGGATCAACAGTCACCAGGTCAGGCGCTATTTATCTAACGGCGGAATGACATCTCGTTGGACTGTGAGAAGTAGAGCAATTATGGTGAACATATAGGTTATAAGGGCACGAAAATGAGACAGACAGATAGGGGAGAGTCACAGCGGAGCAAACGAGCAAATATCGAACGAAGAAAGAACGGCAAGGCCAAACATAATCGGTCCGGGGTGGCGATGATTTGGACGGCGATCGTGGGGATGCTGCTTCTGCTGATCATTGGCATATGCGTGGACACGGCCAAGGTTGCCCTGGTTGCCCACCAGTTACAGAATGCCGCCGACGCTGCCGCGCTGGCCGGCGGAC
>SMTZ1_10030067_pt1 | contig 10158 bp, 9 predicted proteins | sample DeeMarSWOR136_30_FD_25667 | JGI IMG/M metagenome (IMG submission 25667) | reverse complement strand
GCCAGATCCAACTGAATTTTTCGATGAAAACCAGAGCGTACATGCCAGCGATACCAAGAATAATCACAATTCCCCACACCAGGAAAAACATCCATGATCCAGAGGTGATCTTTTTTGTTCTCTCGATCATCTCCTGGATCAATCGAATCTCGTCTTTAGCCTGCATTTCGTTCATTTTGCCTCCTTTTTATTTTTATTTATTCAAAGTACTTTATTATATAAAGTAATTTAATCCTAAAACCTCTATTTGTCAAGCTTTTTTTTAAAATAATTTTTAAAAATAACTAACCTGGGTTATTCACGAGTCGAGGGCGCTACAGATGTCGTTACGAAGAAAGAAGCGAATGTGGTGATCCTATTTAAAACAAAAGAGGGATAACTTGATTTATCTTTATGAGATTGCCACGCTTTGCTCGCAATGACACTTTTATCCTCTGTATCATTAATAAAAATGTTACTTAATTACTGAGCACAAACAACAGTCCCCAATTTCTACAAATTTCAGCTATTCAGGGAGCACCCCCCATTATTATTTCAATTCTTTGATACGGATGTTGCGGAACTCCACACGGGAGCCGTGGCCGAGGAAGCCGATGTGCCCCGCAGCCCTCTTCAATCCCGGATGCTCGCTTCCATCTATCGTGCCCTGCTCGATAGCTTCCTGGATATCCGCATCAAGGATAGCCACACCGTTGAGAATAACAGTGATCTTCGTTCCGTTGGCGATGACTTCCTGGGTATTCCACTCCCCTACTGGATTCTGGTAGCCTCGCTTGGCCGGGACCACACCATAAATAGAACCGTGATACTGATAAGGCTTAAGGTCCTTATAAATAAGTGCTGTATTGTCCAGGATCTGGAGCTCCATCCCCACATACGCGGCATCACCCTCCAGCGGAGCACGGATCCCCAGCCCGTTGTTAGCACCTGGAGTGAGTTTGAATTCGAACCGCAATACAAAGTCACTGTATTCTTTCTCCGTATACAGATTCCCGCTCCCACGCTTGGGGTAAATGACAATCTTTCTCTCTTCAGCCACATAGCCGGTTGTATCCCCAATCCATCCTGTAAGGTCTTCGCCATTAAACAACGGCACAAAACCCTCGGCAATCTCCTCGTCGCTCACAATCCGTGGCTTTTCATCAGGAGTGATCTCCCGGATGTAAATATTCCGGAAATAGAGCGGAGTGCTGTGCGCCTGGAGTTCAATCTGACCAGTCGTGTAGATCGGTTTGTCTCGCTCCCAGTAATTCTCCATCACCACATTATCCACAACCAGCACATTATTCAGATAGACCGTGACTTGTTCACCAGCCATCTTGATCCGGAAGCTGTTCCATTCACCGATGGGATAATCAGCTACGGACAGTGGCTTGTTCGGGCCTTTTTCATTATTGTAAAGCCCCCCGGAACCTTCGGGCCACTGGGCTGTGTCCCAGATTTGGACCTGTGGTGACCCGCGCAGGTATATACCGCTATCTCCTCCTTTTTCAATCTTCCAGTCGACAAACATCTCAAAATCCTTGTAGTCTCTGGCTGTGCAGAGGCTGTGGCCCTTGCCGTCAAAAACAAGGACTCCGTTAACAGCCTTCCAGTGCGCCCGCATATCCTCATCCGCCTCTGCCTGTGCTTTTTCCAGCTCCTCTGGCGTCATCTTCGCCCGGCTTGGCGGGTCCTTAACTAATCCCTTCCATCCGGAGAGGTCCTTCCCGTTGAACAGCGGCACGAATCCTTCCTGTTTGAGCAGTGTCTCTAGGTGTCTTTCAAGCCGCTCTTTGTCATAAGCGTCCTCGATACTCTCGATTGCTTTCTTCAGGACTGTTATCACATCAGGTCCGGTCAATCCAATATTCTCTCCTCTCCGAGGAGATACGATCCTGAAGGCGGCGATTGCCGCTTCCGCTTTCAGCTCTGGATCATCTAAAAATGGCGCCACTAGATTCAAGGACGAACGGATTTTGACATTTCCTAGACCGGCAAGAACTATCTTTTTCTCCTCGGCTCCCATCTGGATCTCAAGGGCTTCCTTTAGCATAGCGAATTTTTTCCAATCATCCAGGTCCGAATCATTCACCAGGCGGACATAGCCCTGGATGGACATCTGAATGTGTTTAGTGTTTTCCGTGCTTTGGCAGATAGCAAAAAGCTCGTCTGCAGCGCTCAAATCAGGCCATTCTGACAAGGTAAGCACAGCTGCATCTCGAATCATTTCATCTTCGCTTTTAGTTTCCTGGACCACTGCTTGAAGAGCTTCTTCGCCTCCAATTCTCGACAGAGGCCTGAACAAATCCACTCGCTTGGCCCCTTCGATAGCAGCCAATGTCCCCAAGAACAAATCAGCCCGCAACTCAAGGGCTGGAATCTTGTTGGCGCTGACCACGGCCGCATTCTGAATGAGTGATATCTCTTTACTGTCATTGGTTTCAACAAGAAGTTTGATCAAGCGCGGCAGGTCACTCTCGCTGACCAAAGGTTCAAGTCCGGCCAAGGCAGCCATGCGGACCCCTTTATGCTCGCTCTTTGTTTCAGAAAACAAAACATCCACATGCTCTATGGCCGCCCGCTCTGCAAGAATCTCAATCAAAACTACGCGGCCAAGCGGAGGCATATCGTCGATGACATTGACTGCCCGAGGAATGACCCGAGCCGCCGAATAACCCATGAGAGCCTGCTTCACGACTCTGGTCTCGTCCTCCTGGTCAGTCTCCAGACATCCCATCAAATCTTCAAGGACCTCGAGTTCGCCCAATTGAGCTGCGGCTGGAATCGCCGCCAGGCGGATGAGTTTTTCCTCGCTTTTGAGATCCTTCAAAACAACAGGAAGCGCAGCAACATCCCCCCGCAGCCCCAGCATAGCTATGATCTCCGCCTGAACTTCAGGCGATACATCTTCCATTTTTCTTATCCAGACAGCGGTTGCCTCCTTCCCCTCTATCGTATTGGCAAGCTCGAGTGCTCTCCAGCGAAACTCTTTATTGGGACTGTGTAAAGCAGCCAGCAAGTCATCAAGGGCATTTTCTCCCAGAACAGAGACAAGAATGCTCAATGCGGAACTCTGGATATGGCTTTCTTGCGGGGCCGTGTAGTTTTCAATCATCTTGCGGCAGATCCTCACGCACGTCTCATGGCTCCCTGACTCAGCCAAACGCTGTGCAAAAAGAAGATACAGAGAAGGGGCCTTAACCCTCTCATATGTGGGAGCGGTCACACTCACACTATCCAGGATTTTTTCTGAGCGAGGATCGCCGATGTTTGCCAGCGCATATAAAGCCACCTGGCGAAGGCTCTCATCCTCACTTTCTGTATATTTAATGATGCTTTTAACCGCGGCTATGCTGCGCAGCTCACCAAGTGCCTTGATAATCGTCGCTCTGTTGCCAGCAGAAACTTTTTTCAAAGACTTCAGCAAAGATTTCTCTGAAACAGGTGTATCAATCGCCAACAATGCCTGGGTAGCCGGCTCACACAATTTTTCATCCATCAGAAACTGGCTGAGGGGTTTGACTGATTCTGCTCTGCCAGTTATTTGAAGCTGACGGATTAAAAACGCCTTGACTTCATCATCCTGCGTTTCTCCAAGAGATTCAATCAGCGCGAGAGCAAACATCTCGCGTTCTTCCTCCGCACTCCCACGGTTGACATACACCGCTACGCCGTTGAGTGCGAACTGAACCGGCGTGTCATCTCCGGTTCCTGGAGGCACAAGCATCCGGCAGATTTCCTTTATACCAGCTGATCCAAGCTGAATAATTTCAGAGGCCAACTGATTTCGTTCCTCAGCGCTCTGAGCGGGAAACCTGGCCAGCGTGTCAGCCACCTTGGTCTTCAGAGTTCTCAAATCCTGTTGACTCAAGGCTGAAGAAGTGACAAAAAACAAAGCCAGTACGAGCACAATAATTGACGCTCTATATCTCACTAATCTAGGATTTCTCATTTCAATTTCTCCTGATATGGATGTCATTTCTCAAATCTGCCATGGAGCCCGCATGGGCTGATGAATGAAGCGGTTGGCTTCCTCATCATTGATGAACAGCTGTTTGACCGGGTCAAAACGAATAGGCCTGCCCAGGCGCACAGCGATCTTGGCCAGATTAACGATGGTGCAGGAGCGGTGTCCGTTTTCTTCATTCAGAGCGAATTTTTTCCTGGTTCTGACTGCCTCGAAAAAATTTGTGACTTGAGGCTCTGGGTCCGGAAGTCCGTTTAATTTTTCCTTCAATCCGGGTATATCTGACTCGAATCCTCTGAACAGTTTCCCTTCAGGACCTTGGATAAAAGGTGCATTTTTTTCCTTGTTCTCTCCGTCGAGGATGATTTCGCAACCATCCGCATATCTCAAACGAATCCAGCGCCAGGCTCCGCAGGCATCCGGATGCTGCTGAGGACAATCCGTCTCAATCTCAACAGGACTGGTGTGGTCTTTATCCAGGAGGTACTGAACCGGATCCAGATAGTGCATGCCCATATCTCCAAGGCCGCCCCCATCATAATCCCAGTATCCGCGGAATGAACCGTGGACTCTGTGAGGATGATAAGGTTTATAAGGAGCCGGACCCAGCCAGAATTCGTAATCCAACTCTTTGGGCACAGGCTGAGGCTTCAAGTCAGTCTTCCCGCTCCAGTAGAATTTCCAATCAAAACCAGTTATGCCGCTGACTGTGACTCTGAGCGGCCAGCCCAGCAGACCGTTTTGAACAATCTTTTTGATCGGCTTGACAGTCGTGCCGAAACCGTAAAATTGGTCTCGAAATCGGAACCAGGTGTTCAACCGGAATATCCTACCGTTCTTCTGGACTGCGTCCACAACCTTCTGCCCTTCACTGATGGTCCGTGTCATCGGCTTTTCACACCAGATATCCTTTCCGGCTTCAGCCGCCGCCACAGCAATGAGGCCGTGCCAGTGGGGCGGAGTCGGGATATGCACGATGTCAATATCAGAACGCTCCAGAACTTCCCTGAAATCTTTATATCCTTTGACTCCAGGCCCCCCGATCTCCAGCCTGGCTCCAGGATAATTCAGGTGTCCTCGACCCATGCTGCCAACACCGATGACTGCCTTAGTCAACTGGTCACTCGGCGCTGTGTATCCCTGTCCTCCAAGGACAGAGCGCGGAACGACTGTGAACGCAGCCGTGGCCGTGAGCACCCCCTTGATGAAGTGCCTACGCGTTATTGTTTTTTTACCCTTCATATCCCTCTCCCGAATTTGGAGTTTGCTGTTATGGCCTTTTATAGAAGGCCTAATTCTCAGGCGCTCAATTATACACCAATTACAAAATAAATTCCTACGGAAAAAGCCTCAATATGAACGTGATTTTGGTGATAGTGAGCTAAAGCATGTCAAAGCATCTAAAATGCAAAAAAATTTAAGCTGTCTATAATTTTTTTTGCTTTTTCGCTTTTTCCGTTCGAGGAATCCAACGCGGAACAGAATCACAGTATTTTCTGTAAGAATCTCCAAACTTGGCCCTGAGAGCGGGTTCTTCATAAACAACAACAAACAGGTGAAAACACATAAACACTAATACTGTATAAATACTGAGTAATAAGGAGGCAAAGAAAAACGCCTCTCCGATAAGGATGAACAGAACTCCAATGTACATCGGATTCCTCGCATACCTGTACATCCCCTGCACGACAAGCTTCTTTGGAGGATCGATTGGAGCTGGAGTCCCCTTCCCAAAGGATGCAAAACTCCAGGCACACCGGATATACACGAAGATCCCGAAAAACAATGGAATTAAACCAATGGTACGGATGCGTCCGATATCCACTGCAAATCTGTCTCCAAATGAAGACAGCAGAAAGTACGGGACCAGGACTAAAAATGCACCGGGCAAGAGGAGAGTAAAAACGAGAGTTTTAATAATGACCATGCTTTATCAAAGCAAGTCTAGCAAACATACAAGATTCTTCCAAGAATTATGAAAAATTTCTCGATTTTTTTTGACTCAAGTGTTTTGAATAATTGGGGAATGTTCCCCATTTTATTTTGTTTATTACGTATCGGAAAATCTTTTCAGCAATTCTATCAATTCCGACAGGATCATAGCTGTAGCGCCCCAAATCTTATGGCTCTTGAAAGAATAAAAAGGGACTTCGATATCCCTTCCTTTATAGTGCCACATTTCTCTTTGGATATTCTCCGGATCAAGCAAGTGATCCAGAGGAACTTCGATCACTTCCTCCACCTCGTGCTCTGAAGGATGGAAATCCGGCCGCTCGTCTGCAACACCCACAACAGGATAAACACAGTAGTTGCTCGGAGGGATATAGAGCGGCGTTAGCTCCCCGAGAATCCGGACAGCATCCGGAGGAAGATTCACCTCCTCGTGAGCCTCCCGGACAGCCGCTTCTTTGAAGCTTTCGTCTTGTTCCTGCTGTCCTCCTGGGAAGGAAATCTGAGCTTGATGGAAATCGACTCGAGATGTCCGGCGGGTGAAGACGACATGGATTTTATCATTCAAGGGATAAAGGAGGATCAGGACTCCCGCTTTAAGGCAAGAATCTTCAACCTCAGAGTATATCCTGTTCCCCGGCCTGGGGTGAGGCATCATTACCAACTGGGCATCTAAACCCGGCTTCGGACTCTGTAGTACTTCCTCGAGAAATTGAATTGTATTTCTTGCGAGAGGTTTTTTCTTCATTTTTTTAAAAAAGATTTCTATCCCCTTTTCAATTTATTTGGGCAAAAGAATATCAATTCATGAGAAAAAATGCAAGATGGAGCCGTTTGATGAATAGAGATACCATGAATAATATGATGAAATTATCATAATTAATTGACAATTATATGAAATTATCATATTATATATGCGGAGCTATTAAAATGGTGAGAAAAACTGTGGCTATCGATGATGATTTAATCAAGGATTTGGATATTTTCGCAAGAAAAGAGCATCGTGATTTTTCAAGCGCGCTGAGATATGCACTCCGAATCGGACTTCTCGCGATCGAGAATCCTGATCTCACGGTCCAGGAGATAAAGGATATTATTGAAGCCATGGTCGATTATGAAATGGGAAATGTGTCGGAACTCGATGTGAAGGAACTGTAAGTGCGGCTTGTAGAAACATCCAAGTTCAAAAAATTACGAAAAAAAATAAAAGGGAACCTCGAGAAACAGGCTTTAAAAGAATCAATATTAAAAATCCTGGACAATCCAACAGCAGGAAAAAAACTCAAAGGGGAATTCCAGGATCTTCGATCCTTCAGCTACTCAGTTAAAGGACAAAACAGAAGACTCATTTATAAACATGAAAAAGATTGCCTCGTTCTGCTATCCTTTGGACCAAGAGAAGGAATTTATAAGTAAGGAAGCCAATCCCCACGAACCAAAAGCCAATTTCTTCCGTATTAATATCTACAAAGATTTGAATAAGGAGAAAGAATATGCATAAGAAGTTCTCAGTGAGTTTAAGAAGTCACACGCTCAATTCCATGACTTTGAGTTTGTCCGGGATAGTACTTTTGTGTGCACTCCTCAATTGGTCCTGCAGCTCAATCATCCAACCAGTCTCTGTAAAGGGAGAAGAAACTGATATGGCTTTGCTCACAGGTGAATGGAAAGGTGGATACTACAGCCAAGAGCTGGGCAGAGGCGGATCTATTGAGTTCAAGCTTATTGCAGGCGAAAACACGGCTTCCGGTGAGGTCATCATGATCCCTCGCGGCTCTCAGGTGCCTCTTCAACCAATTTCTCAAGCTGGCCAGCCAAGAGCCGCCGCACGCTCCCTGGAAGTGTTGAAGATCAACTTCGTCAAGATCAGCCGAGGAAGAGTGAGCGGAAAGCTCGATCCTTACTGGGATCCGGATAACAAAGTGACTCTCCTTACCTTCTTTGATGGAGTGTTGAAAGGCGACACCATAGAAGGTACATTCCGGTCCCGCAGAGAACAATCCGGATATTTTTATCACGGTCAATGGAAAGTCAACAGGAAAAAATAAAAGACAAGAAATATTAGAGTATTAAAGCATAAATCCTCTTTCCTTCTTATTTAAAAATTATCCCGCTCAAATATTTTAAAACAGAAACCTTTTCCCGGAAAATCTCCTATTAGTGGGGAAAAATTGAAATTTAACGTGAGGAAAGATAATATATCTGAGAGATGTTTCAAACTATAAAGATATTGCCAGGACTAGTTAATATTCCCTATAAGAAACAACATTATGACATTTCTAAGTAATCCTTTTTTTTGGGCCTTGATCAGCATGTTTGGACTTGTAGGAGCTGGAGCAGCGGTGAGTGGGAAAAGGCTAGGAAGATACCCATTATTCGGTATCACAATCGTTGCAATCTTCATTTTGGGACGTGTGATACTCGTACTTCCCTTTTGCTCACAGCCACGTTTTGAACTCGACGGCTGGCATGTTATTGTTGGAGGTATCGCCTTTATTGCTGGATTGATTTTTTGCACCCCAGGGCTAGCCATCAAACCATTCACTGCACCAGAGGATAAAATGAAACTCAGAACCTCCGGTTTCTATAGTATCGTCAGAAATCCCATTTACTTTGGTGAACTTTTATGGTGTCTAGGCTGGGCCATCATATTCCGCTCTATCATAGGCACGGCATTAGTCCCATTGTGGTGGGCCGGACTCTTGATTCATGTCGTGATAGAAGAGGAAAGCATGGAAAGGGAGCTTGGAAAATCCTATCTCGAATATAAGAAAAAAGTAAGAGGCCGCATCATCCCAGGATTACCACTGTAAGTTCGGGCCAAACATTTTGCAAGCAAAAGGAATCTCGAACGCATGTGGAAGACAGAGACCTGATACTTCTTGTAAAGAATCAATTGCTACGAATCCGTTCCCAATCGGATAAAGCCCTTTGTACAGAGTCCAAGAATCGATCGCGGTTGCTCGGTGATACTCTAATATTCCCTCTATTCTTCCTGACAATTTCTATTTGTGTCCTGTAACATGTGATGGAACTGCAGTAACTCCAGGCAGCTATGCCCCTGGACGCTTTGACTGATTCGATCGTCTCAAAAGGAACATTCCAGAAAAACTGGCCAAATTTCAGCCTAATCCTGTCTTGAAGAATAAAGATCTTTCTCGGAAGAACCATCCAATACACAAACAGAATAAAAGGAGCCGAAGCAAAGAGAACGACAGCTCCCAAGTGTGAATCTTTTGCAGGCTCGTGGGGGATCACATCTTTATAATGGGCGTCGATAGTAAACAATAATCCCATTGCAATTAGCAAAACTACCGGAAAGACCAGAGCAATCTTCACCCAGAAGTCATATTTGATATCGTCTTCGTAGAGGACTAAGTCCATTTCCAGTCACCCTCATTCAATCCAAACCGATAATTACGGTATTTCTTTCCATCTTAAGGATTCTTTGGCAAAATCTTGAGAGCGTGAGCGAAAATACTCTTTAGCCCCTTTCAGAGGCAGCCAATCCCATCGATCCATTCAGGTATGAGTCTGCCAATCATCGTTTTTTTATCCTGTCTTGGATAATCTCCACCTCAAAAACATGAGGCCACATCTTTCCCGTAACAAATAACCTCTTCCCTCCGGGATCATAGGCAATGCCGTTCAGAACGTAATCTGTGTGACCTCTGTATTCTTTGGGAACAATATCACTCAAATCAATTGTTGCTATCACCTGTCCCGAACGCGGGTCTATTTTGATTATTTTTGGAGATTGCCAGACGTTTGCATAAATGACTCCTTCGATATACTCCAGCTCATTGATGTTATGAACAGGTCTTTGGTTGTCAACCACCTCAAGCGTTCTTCTCACCCTAAAAGAATCCGGATCCAAGAAGTAAAGCCTGTTCGAACCATCACTCATTATCAAATGCTTTCCATCAGTCGTGATTCCCCATCCTTCCATTCGAGCCGGATACCGGAAGGAACCAAGAAGGCGAAAGCTTTTTTTGTCATACACGAATCCAATTTGAGACTGCCACGTCAGCTGAATAATTCTGTCTTTGTAGATCGTGATTCCCTCACCGAAAACTTTCGGAGAAAGCGGGAATTCCTGGAGAATTTCTCCGGTTTCGAGCCTTATCTTTCGAAGTTTTGAGAGGCCGTAGCGTCCGGTGCTTTCATACAAGTAGCCGCTTTCAAAAACTAAACCCTGGGTGAAAGAACCTGGTGGATGAGGATACTTGGCGACAATTCTGTACGGGATATCCTGGGGA
>SMTZ1_10022433_pt1 | contig 10158 bp, 8 predicted proteins | sample DeeMarSWOR136_30_FD_25667 | JGI IMG/M metagenome (IMG submission 25667) | reverse complement strand
CTTCGCGGCGATCTCGATTTACTTCTATACAGAGAGCTTATCCCACTGGTATATCGGTGAGATCGTAACGGGGATCAACTTCGGACCCCTCATGGTCCTGGGGGGATATTTCATAATGACGGGACACTACAGCGTCGAAGCCCTTGCAGCAGGGGTAATTCCAGGCATCCTTGTCGGTACACTACTGTACCTAAACGAGTTCCCCGACCTTGAGGCCGACAAGGCTGTTAGACGTAAAAATACCGTGATCGCCCTCGGCTTGAGTAAGGCCTCTAAACTCTATGTCGTCCTAATCTCTGCGGTCTTCATCTGGGTCCTAGTGGCAATTGCTTTAAATCTCCTCTCATTCACAACCCTCGTCACGTACCTGGCGCTACCCACGGCGTTGAAGGCAACGAGTGGTGTGCTCTGCGACTACGGCGATATAGGGCAGCTTATACCTGCCATGGGAGCCAACGTCACCCTGACTTTACACATGACGGCTTGGACAACCATAGGCCTTCTCTTGTCCCTCTTACTATAATCGTATCTTTACAGGGATAGCTTAAACGGGGATTTCTCCGAACACACTTGAAGTCGGAATATTGTCAAGCAACCTTCCTGCTTCACCTAGGAGAATACTCGGGTGCTAATCACAGTAGATAATCGTTGAAGGATCGGCTTGTGTTCCAGATGAGACTCAAGAATGCCAAGGTCTGCGTTGTATACATGAGAATCACCACGAGAAACACATGAATGTGTGGCTTACTTTAATGGGTCTTTACCGCGATCGCTACAATTAGTCCCCCTAACGAGAGCTGCTCAAGGTCTGCCTTACCGATGGATTCTCTCATCATCCTCTCGTAGTCCCTGTTGACAGGTAATGAGAGGTACGTCTCATGAAGCATGCACCACGGGTTCCTGAAGCCGTATCCGGCCATCAGGCCTCCAATGATGGGAACGATGTACTTAATGTAGATGTCTAACCCCTTTCGCACTATACCATTGTTAGGTCTGCCGATATCGACCACGAGAAGGCATCCCCCCTCCTTCAACGAGAAAAAGATCTCCTTCAAAGCGACTGCCTTATCGAGTGTGTCCCTTAGTGCGAAGGCTCCGGCCGCGAGGGAGATGGTCCTCTCTCTAAATGGCAGTGCCTCGAAGACAGCCAGAACGAACCCGACATCATCTTCACAATTTCTTCTTCTACCCACCATTAGCATCTTGTCTGAGTAGTCCAGGCATACCAGGAACCCTCGTAGGATGTCTTTCAGGTTCGGAGTGAAATTACCGGGTCCCGAGCCAAGTTCCAGGCCGACGCCCTCGTGGTATCCGGCCATTCTTAGCCCCTTCCTGCGGGCATTCTCGTCTTGGAAGAAGGATATGATGTGGTTCACCCTCTCGTATTCGACGATTATTGACTCAAGGGCGTCCTCAACCTCCCACCAGACCGACATCTTCGCCTCAGACGCTCTCATTCATACCCCCTTTGCGCCTCATAAATGCGTCGAAAGGACGGCCTGATAAGATAATGTACCTTTATCTAGAACCATAGTCGAGATATGGTGATTCCATGAACTCCGATAGCCTCGTCTTCCTGGAGGAGAAGAAGCCCCGGATAGTCATGTTCTGCGGGAAAGGAGGAGTCGGGAAGACGACCTGTGCCTCCACGACTGCCCTGCACTTTGCCCTTAGAGGGAAGAGGACTCTCCTTATCTCCACCGATCCAGCTGGACTATGACAGAGTCGTGGAGATGTGGAAGGATAGGTTCGGCGACGAGGTCTACGAGCTCATCTCCAGCTTCCTACCCGTCGAAGAAGAAATAATCGAGTACGTGGCAGGAGCCCCGGGAATAGACGAGGAGTTTGCGCTCAGCTATGTTTACGACCTCTATGTCAGCGGGGAGTACGACGTCATAGTCTGGGATACGGCTCCCGCAGGGGGTACGCTAGCCCTCCTAAAACTAGCTCGGGGAGGCGGCGAGGCTCTACATTAAAGTTAGGAGCGCCCTGAGCGCCCTCTCTGAGGGCCGGGCAAAGCGGGATCCTCTGAAGATCATCGCGAAATGGGAGCACCTCGCCCAGGTCGTACTCGGGATGATGAAGGATGAGGGCACACTGGCCATCCTTGTGACGATACCCGAGGCCCTCGGTGTGAACCAGACCCAGAGGGTGGCGAGAGATCTGGAGAAATTCGGGATCCACGTGAGAGGGATCATCATTAACCACGTTCTCACGGAGGCGGCGGCGGATTCGGAGTTCAATAGGAGCCGGAGGGAAATGCAGCAGAAATACGTGGAAGAGATCGACAAGACGTACAGCAAAACCATGCCTGTCGTACAGCTACCCCTTCAGTCCTTCGAGGTGAAGGGAGTCGACGCCCTCCTAGAAGTGGAGAGACTACTCTTCAGAAAGCCCGCTAGTTCCTCGTAACCCGCTTTATAAGGTATTTCAGAGCACCCTTTATCCTGAGTCCAGCTGTGCCGGGCATCCTGAGCTCCCTCTTGGCGAAGTCCGTGTTCTTCTTGGCCTCGTCTATCTCCCCCTTGAGCCTCCTATACCTCTGAGCCCTCTCAGATTCGTCGTTGGTGGAGGATATGATGACATCGATCTTGTTCATTACGTCCTTGGATAGGTTCAGCCCAAAGTCTATCTGCTCCGCCTTCGCGGGGTCAGTGATGCCAGCTTCCGCCTTCAGCTTGTTCATCTGGATCATCGCTTCGTAGGTCGTCTCGGCTATCTGGTCCCTGTTCATCCAGTCGGTCTGGTAGTTGAGGTACAGCTTCCAGCTCGGCTGGTAGAGGGCTTCCTTGTGATCCCTGAGAGTCCTGTAAAACACCGTGAAACCGTATTTGTTAGGGGCCTCGAAGATCATGCTTCCCGGGTCGAGGAAGGGAGCCATGGGGGCGATGAAGGTGTATATCCTCTCGTCGTTGTCCATTTTCCTGTAGAGGTGCCTGCAGTACTCCACAGAGCCGAGCACCGACTCGCTGCTTTGGCCCGAGAGCCCCGTCATGAAGTAGACATCCAGCTTGGAGCAGCCCTTCTCTAGGGCATTCTCAACTGTCTTCTCCATCTGAGAAGTGGTATAGGGCTTCCCCATGATCTCCCGTATCCTGTCGTCGTGGGACTCAGGGGATATCTCCAATGTCCAGGACTCGGTGCTCTTCTCAAGCTTCCTCATGTAGTCGTCTGGGACTGCGTCGAAAAGCTCGTAGGTGATTGTGCTGTCGAACTCCTCCGCCCTTATCCTCTCTAGGACCTCCTCGGCCCACCCCATCCCGGCCTGCCTCAGGTCCCCGATGAGGAATAGGGGGGCTTTGAAGTACTCACTTACTATGCTCATCTCCTCGACTAACTTCTTGGGGGACTTGAACGCGGTCTTGTCACGGTTGAGAAAGCGCTTGAATGCGTAGTTGGAGCCGCCGCAGGTCCTACAGTTATAGTTACACCCCTTACACGTGAAGAGGGCTGTGAATGGGTATTCCATGAAACTCTCGAAGGGGAGGGTGCTCTCAAGGTCCCTGTGCCTGACGACAAGCTTGACGACCTCACCATAGTCGGTGAAAAGGTCGTCGATGTCCTCGGGTACGTAAGAGAGAGGGTTTACGTGCTTCCGACCGTCAGGATCCCTCCATGTTAGGTTTTCCACCTCCTCGGGTTGCCGGTCCTTTCCTATGCATTCCATGAGGTCAAGGAGGGGCTTCTCTGTAGAGTCGCCTCGCAGTATGTAGTCGATCTGTGGGAAGTGCTCGGCTATCTCCTCATGGAAGTAGGTGGCGGAGAAACCGCCAAGTATGACGGGCTTTTCTGGATGATGCTTCTTCACTACCTCAGCGAGGTCGAGGCTACCAGCGGCGTGAACCAGCCAGTGGAGGTCGAATCCGAAGGCCTGGGCGTCCAACTTAGATATCAGCTTCTCTACGTCGAGACTAGGATTCCTCAACATCTTGACGGCGAGATTCAATATTCTCGCATGGTAGCCGTGCTGCTCGAGGTATCCGACTAGGCTGACAAAGCCGAGGGGGTACATCTCGAAGACGGGGGTGGAGGGAATTACGTCGCTGATGGTAGACACTTGGAGCGTGCAGCAGTATCAGGTCGAGCTTGGGCAATCGGGACCACTCCTATCTCAACCAGAACCGGTGTATTTAATGTTGATTATGTAAGGTGCTGCAACTCGGAAAATATTAGTTACGCCTTGAACTCAATACCTAATCTTTCTGCACTATGATTACACAGTGCCCTGCTTCATATCATCTTGTACTTGAGTTCTTTCCAGAAGCTTTATTGATGCCTGTATCCCCCTTTCTAATACCTCGTCCACAAACTCTATCTTCTTAACGCGACTGAGAATCTGGATGGAGATCTCGTAGAGGATATAGAAGGGCACCGACATGAGGAGCATGGAGAACGGTGTCGGGTCGGGTGTCAGGACCGCCGTGGCGACTATTAACCCCACGAAGATCTGCTTTCTACTGTCCTTTAGGGTCTGGACCTCGATTAGATCAGCCCTGACGAGCATCCAGATGACGATGGGGAACGTGTAGAAGAGCCCTGAACCCAAGAGCCCAATGGCCACCATGTTGAAGAAGTCCTTTACGGAGAAGAATGGCAGCACTCTGCTCTGGTAGACGAACCTGTAAAGGACGGTAAATGTGGTGGGGAGTAGGATAAACCATGCGTAAGCTGCGCCAACGGCAAAGAGGAGAGTTACGACGATGACGAAGGAGTAGACTGACTTCCGCTCGTGTGGGTATAGGGCGGGTTTGATAAACTGGTATAGCTCGTAGGCGAGGAAAGGTAGCGTGACGAGTACACCGATAGCGATGGCGACAAGGAAGTAGATGTAGAACGTGTCAAGCCAGTTGAATGCGATCAAGTTCACGCCTTCAGGGAGCAGGGCTTCTTGGATGACCTCCATAACTGTCGATATGAGTGGTCGGTAGTTAGAGAAGTTCATCCTGAGAACAGCCTGAACGTCAGTGGGGAGTGCCGCGACCGCTACCGTGGCGACGACGACTACGAAAAGTGCCCTGCGAAGCCTCTGCGCTAGCTCCTCCAGATGGTCCCAGACGGACTGCTCGTCCTCAAGCGACATCTAGGGACACCAGGGAGTTATGGGGCGTCCTTCTTTTCCGTTGCCTTCACGAGGTCTTGGGCGATATCGTTGAGGCTCCGCCCCTCTGTCTCAATACCCATCTTCCTAGCGGCGTCGAGGATCGCTTCCCGTTCCTCGTCCTCTTTTGACTTCGCCTTTTCCTCGACGTACTTGGCGGGCTGTGTGGTCGCTGAGGAGTACTCTCTGACTGCTGTGCCCATAGAGCGCGCTAGCTCGGGCAGCTTCTTCCCACCAAATAGCAGTAGGATGATGAAAAGTATGACTATTAGTTCAGTCTGACCCAACACGGCGATTCAATACTCCTTCAATTGGTATTTTAAAAACCTTCTCGATAAAAAGTTTGCTAGATATTAACAGGCTCGTGTTTTTCCCATTTTTACTAATTAAAAAAGAATAATTGTTTACGAGAAATAAACGGGGGAAAGAAAGGTTTTTTAAAAGATTAGTTGACCGCCTATGAGGACGACGTAATGCTATAGGCTCCGCCTAGGAGCTCTAAAACCTGACCTGCCACCGCGTGAAGTAATATATTACTGTGATGCATCCTTAGGCGAGCGTATTCAATGACCTAACCACTATTAATGTAAAAAAACACTGGCACAAAACGATCACGCTAGTTGAATCCTATTATATACACACCCTGGTTGAGGAAAAAAAAAGAGATTTAATGGAATATCTGTCCAGCGGTCAGTATAACATATCTCAGCAGGAACCCACCAAAGAGGATGAGAACATAGCTACTTGTGCTGAAGAGTACGACAGAACCATCCTTGTCTGAGGTCTTTAAAGTACTGATGTAGTATGAGATCCCTAGTGGGATAAACAATCCTAGCAACAGATAGGTGTAGAACGTCCATGAGAGAGTTCCAGTGAGAAGTAAATTCACTGCTCCATGCCCTGTAGTAAGTTCTAATACGACAAGCACTAATTCAGTTAATATCAGTACCGTGATGTATTTCTGTGTGTGGCTCAGCATCTCGGTGAATTGTCCTTTTCGTTCGTACAGTAATACGAAGCTCTGGAAAGCCTTCGGCATGAAGATTGCTGCAACAGGGATCATCAGCAGGGCCATTGTCAGACCAGTCAGTGTTCCCGAGATAACGAACGTCCAAGGCAGGAAAGGCGAACCCCAGAAGGGCACTCCCCTAGAGTAGGAGAGTAATATCCCAGTGTAGGCCGCCGTCGAGAGGCCGAGGACTATTCCCACGACATCGACGATCTTGCGGACTAGCCGGTTGCCGCCGAGATACCAGAGGACGCATGTCACCAGCGAGACTAAGGCCAGCCCCGTAAGTACCCACGTGCCCACTGTGACCATCGACGCTGGGAACCGCCTGTAGGCATTCAATATCACCAGCGGCGCGACCTCGAACCTCTTGAGGTCTAGAAGCAACAGCACGATGCCTATCACGACTGAGAACAACGTCACTAGGCATCCGGACTTTGACAGAACCTCGTAGTCGTCACCCTTGAAGAGGTCGGCCAAGGCGCTTACCACATAAGCTCCTCCGGCGAGGCCACCTAGGAACAGGTAGCCCGCCATCATGTAGCCCCATGTCAGCTCCGACATCTCAGTCACCTCCCTCCTTGGCGATGGACTCACGCCTCTCTACGTACAGCCTGATGGCTGCCAGCAGAGCTCCGCCCACGAAGAGGCCCGCACCAGCAAACTTCACGAGAAGGTCGGTCTCGTAGCCCTTCTGTGTGACGGAGGTGTACTCAGGGAGCCCGAACTCGTGGAACGGTATATCTGAGATATAGATCCAGCTGGTGCCGCCCACCTCGTCGAGGCCGTATGTGTAAAGGCCTGAGGCCTCCGCTTCGGTAGCGGTCTTCTTTGCCTCCTCCAGCGTCATGAACTTCAGGGCGTCCGTCGGGCATACTGATACGCAGGCGGGCTCAAGGCCCTGGTCGATACGGTCGTAGCACATTGTGCACTTTCGTATCGCGTGGATCTCGTCGTCGAAGTGGGGTACGCCCCATGGGCACGCCATGGTGCAGTAACCGCAGCCTATGCATCGGTCTACATCGTAGAGTACTGGTCCGTCGGAGCGCTTCCATAATGCCCCGGAGGGGCAGACGGAGACGCAGCTAGGTTCAATGCAGTGCTTGCAGTTGTCTGACAGCATCCTCCACTTCAGGCCGCCGGTTCCATCGACCTCGTTATCGTAGTCGCCGATCTCCTTGAAGTGGACGATCTTCCACGTGATGCCTGAGAAGTAGGTTGGATTAGTGTACTCGCCATCCGTGGTGATCTCGGTCTTCTCAGCTGGCAGCTTGTTCCAGGCCTTGCATGCGACTTGGCATGCTTTGCAGCCAATGCAACGCCGGACGTCGACGACGACGCCCTTTTGCTTCCCGAGCTCCTGAACAGGTGATCTTTGACCTTTCTCCAAGCCCTCCAGTGCAAGGGGGGCGACCATCAGGGAGGCTCCAGCTGCCTTGAGGAATTCCTTTCGAGACATCTTTTCGGTCATCTAGTACACCCCCTGGTGGTAGCCCTTCTCCTTTATTGCAGCGATCTCATCATCGGTTGCCTTCATCACCTTGCACATACAGGCCTTGGTCTCTGGGATCTTGGCGTGGGGGTCCACGGCTCCGATGGATACGAAGTTTGCGATGGATCCCTTGGCCAGCCCCTTAGGGCCGAAGTGGAAGGGCGTCATTATCTCCCAGTAGTCGACGTTGTTGATCTTCAGCTTTCCGACCCTGTTTGTCGCCCTAACCTTAGCGATAACCCAGCCCCTCTTGGACTCGATCCGCACATAGTCACCGGAGTCAACCCCGAGCTCAGCTGCGTGGCCGGGGTTGATCTCGATGAAGTACTCGGGCTGAGCTTCGTTGAGGAGGGTCATGTTCCTGGTGAAGGTGTGGAAGTGCTCAGTGAGCCTGAAGCTGCCCCACACGACGTTATAGCCTTCCTCGGGTGAGCCGACCTTGTCCCAGTCCCAGAGCTTGTCGTTTCCCTCGTACTCGGAGTCCCTGTTGGTGTAGAGCCAGCCGTAGCACGGATAGTCCTTCGCCAGCTCTGTGTTGGGGTACTCCATGGGCTCGAAGTGCTCGGGGATGCCGATGACCGGTTTTCCTTCGGGTCCCATGAGCTTCCTTCCTGTGAAGTTGTCTCCCGGGACATCCGGCTTGTCGCCGGTCCATCCGTTGTAGGCCGCTGTGGTGTCCTTTCCAGCGCTAGCTATGTCTTGAGCCCAGATCCGTGCCATACCAGTCCTCTCCTTGCCCCACCAGAATGTGCTTCCTTGTCTCCAGTAGGGCCAGCCGTTGGACCTCGCGCCCGAGGGTGCTCCCCACGGCTTGTTGTCAACGGTCTTGAAGGTGACGGGGTTCATCGTGTCGTTCTCGCCACAGTCGTCCTTGTTGTACAGTATCCTCTGGTTCTTCGGCCAGCACCACGCCCAGTTCTTCATCATCGAGTACTCCTTATCGATTCCGTCCCTCAGCGTGTTGCTCCGCCTCTTAGCCAGCATCTCTCCCCTGCCGTCGTCGTAGGCGTGGACCGAGGACTTGTAACCGACGTGTCCGGCCCTGTACTGACCATCGTAGAGGCCGACAGCATCGTCCATCTCGGCGTAGACTTGGTCAGAGGCCTTCATATTCTCTATGTCAGGCTCGGCGTACCACTCCCAGTTCAGGTCGGGGCAAGGCCTTCCGGCCTGACCCTTTAGGGTGCCGTTGAAGCCCCAGATCTCGTCGCCTGTGATGTACTCCATGCACTTTCTGCCCATCGGGTCGACAGGGAAGTCCTCCTCGGGGTGGTCATCCATATAGAGCTCCGAAGGGAGCCTAAGGATGCCACGCTGCCTCCACATCTTGTACATCTTCATGAAGAGGCTGAGGTCTGACTTAGAGTCACCAGGCGGGTCGCTGGTCTTCCATCTGTATTGCACCCACCTCGGGGAGTTGGAGACTGAGCCGTTCTTCTCGTAGACTGACGCCATCGGGAGCACCAGGTCCGCCAGGTGGGCGGTCTCGGTGTCCCAGATGTCGGCGACAACCATCTTGCCAGGAGCCTCGGAGAATTCCATGTAGACCGAGGCTGCACCGCCGTCTGTGACCACGCCGTTGTCCCCTATCTCGAAGTAGACCTTGAACTTGCCATGCCCGAAGGCCCTGTCAGCGTCGATGATAGGATGTCCCACGTTGTAGGGGATGTCTGAGATGACCGCGCTATTCTCCGGGTCGCTCGTTGGCCACGTGCCGATGAAAACGCCCCAGGCCTTTTCATATCTCCGCCATCCGCCGTTGGTTCTCGTGGTGCCAGTATCCATGTACCAGATATTGTCATACTCCTCGCCAGCCACGTAGTCGACGCCATTCCAGGTGAAGTCCACGATGGGCTTCATCGTCCTTGAGAGGTCGGTAGGCCTACCGGCGTTCTTCCAGGCTTGGTATCCCCTGACCTGGACGTCGCTGCTGGGTATCGCGATGTATCCTGGCAGCAGGTGGCAGAGCACCAGCATGTCGGTGGCACCCTGCACGTTATTCTGACCCCTGATGGCGTTCACTCCGCCACCGGGCACGCCCATGTTACCCAGGGTTAGCTGCATGAGGCAGAGGGCCCTGAGAAGTTGGGCACCACAGGTGTGCTGGGTGAGGCCCATGGCGTATGTGACGGTACCCGGCTTGGTACTGGTGTAGGTGTCGGCAATCTCCTCGAACTTGGACACTGAGAGCCCAGTGATCCTAGAAACCTCCTCGGAGGTGTAGTTGTCTAGCACAGAGGTCAAGACCCTGTAGACGGTCTGTAGGTTCTCCCCCCCCGGACCAGTGGTCTGGGCCAGGAGCTGCCTGTCCTCGGGTGGCACCTCGGGCCAAGGCTTGATCTGCCCTGCCTTCGTGAGAACTGCGTGGACCTTCACGCCCTTGAAGAGGTTCTCGTTGCCAAGGTAGTCCGTGTTGGCGGTACTCTCCACAGTGTAGAGGACGTGGTTGTAGACGCTAGTGTTGAGAAGCAGAGGGGCGTTGGTATTCTCGACGAGGAAGTCGACATTGTGACGGTTGTTGTCGATGGCGTATTTGGTGATCCCATTGAAGACGGCTGC
>SMTZ1_10008667_pt1 | contig 10158 bp, 9 predicted proteins | sample DeeMarSWOR136_30_FD_25667 | JGI IMG/M metagenome (IMG submission 25667) | reverse complement strand
CCCACAAATTGCATAAGATACATCCGTAATGATACACCATGGTATACCAGACATATCCACATAAACATAAATCAAGCGTCTATAAGGATCATACGATAAATATTTACTATAATAATTAATGTATTTTTCCGTTTCAGGATTAAATTTTGTTAAACTCACATATCTAGCAATCCACATATCAGCCGATGCTGACCCACTAATTGCTGAAACATAATTAATTCTGCCAAGATTATACGGAACAAATTCCTGTCTCTCCGCTTTAAATTTATGCAACCCACCTCCAAGGGTTCCGATCCAAAGTACGTTGCTAGCATCTTCATAAAACGTAACGACCATGTTATGCCTCAGGCTGAAAGGATCTTCAGGTCGGTGAAAGAAGTGCTTAATTTTTTTTCTTTGCGGTAACAATTTATTCACACCATTACAATATGTGCCTATCCAGACGACTCCGGACTGATCTCTATATACTGATGATATGGCGTTGCTGTTGATATTATCTACTTTATTAGGATCAAACTGGAAAATAGTTAATCGGTTGCGCGGTTTATTTAGTTTAACAATGCCAGCTCCAAGTGTAGCAATCCATAAAACCTCTGTATCATCTTCATAAATATACCATATAGAAGAATTGTTAAGAATATTCAAGTATCCGCCTTCAAATTCATGTTGTATAAATCTATCGCCTTCATGCTCATATTTACGCAGGCCTCCATCCGTCCCCACCCATAGCACACCCTGGTGGTCTTCATATAACGCATAAACTGAATTCGAAGGTAAACTGTATTGCTTTTTATTATCAGATAAATAGTGAATAAATTTAATCTTTTCTATTATGTTATTACCTGAGATTTCCCTTTTTTTTAAATTAATTATCTCTTTCGCTTCAAGCTTATTTAAGCCAATCCACTCTGTCGCGACCCACAGATTACCTTGGCGGTCACCGCATATAGAATAGACGTTATTATGACTCAGGCTATATGGATCATTAACATCATTTTTATATGAGACAAACATTCCACTCGTTCTATCGAACCTGTTCAGACCTCCCCCTTCCGTACCGATCCAATACAAATTTTCATTTTCTTTATAAATACACTTTACGTGGTTATGACTTAGACTGAAGGGATCATCTGGGTTGTGGCGATAATGATAGAAGCGTTCCGTTTCTAAATCAAACTTATTAAGTCCGCCGCCCCACGTGCCAACCCACAATACTTTCCCGCTATCTGCCGGATCTTCATATAACGTTCTTATAAAATTTGAATTAATACTGAAAGGATCTGTTGGATCATATTTATATTCTTTTAAGCTATAGCCGTCATATCTATTCAATCCGTTCTCGGTCCCGATCCAGATAAATCCTCTGCTATCCTCAAGAATGTAGCTAATACAGTCATGGGCGAGCCCTTGCCGGTTTGTTGTAATATGCTCAAATCTATATTCTTCTTGTTGGGCTAAAAGGAATTGAGATAGGATAAAAATTATCGAAATGGTTTTACCGATCATGGCAACATTACCTATGATTTTTTAAAAACAAAGTATGACCAGCAATACCAGATTCAGAAGGCAGTATAAAAATGAATAATTTTAGATAATTATGAAATAAACTACATATATTTATATCAGATTGCAACACAAGTCTGTCATAAAACTCCCTCCATTCCTATTATAATTTAAAGGGATATAGTTACTATCCGTTATTAATCGTCAATCTGGTGAGTAACACTATCTTCTTTTAATTCTCGCCTATTTTTTTGCTGTCAACTTTGAATGTAACTCAGACAGTTTGGTATGTATGATGCTACGAAAATATTCCTCATCTTCCTGTAGTGGACGTACCGGAATGAAATCAAGAACTGCCTCTGATGGATACCTGGATTTAAAAAGCAATTTGGCGGAGCCGTTGATCATCTCATATAAAGCATTCATAATGTCATCCTTGCTTAGCCTGAATTCTTGACCCAAACGATATAATTCCAGCCATTGAAACCAGAAATAGGTTGGGCCCATCGCAGTTAATATTGCATAAGCCTCAAGATGATCTTCTTCCGCCTCAGGTGTTTTACCCCAATTGGAGAACAGTTCTAACAACTCACTTTTTTCCTGTATAGATATTGAATCGGTAAAGCAAACAGGATTATACCCTTCACCAATGATGGAAGGCGCATTGGGGATCATGCGCACAATACGATCAAATCCATCTAATAGCTGCTGTAAAGCGCTAGTCTTTATCACTGGCACTAACGAGATCAGAATAGAATCTGAAGTCAATTGATTTTTGATTTGCGGCATAACTTCTTTAACCAGCGGTGGATGTACAGCTAAAAATACAATGTCTGCAGAACTCTTAAAAACATTATCTTTTTTTAGCTGTAATCCTGGAATATTCAGATTTTTTAGATTATTGTGTATTTTATAATCCGGATCACAGACAATTACTTTTTCCGGTAAGGCATTGTTATCCTTTAACCTCTGAAGAAGGATACGCGTAATGCGCCCACCTCCTACAAAACTCCAATATAGTTTGTCTTTCATTGTTATCTCCTCACACATGATTTATTTCCTTTGACTCATTATGTCCTGCTTATCCTCTGTAAAAATTCATCCTCTTTGGATGTGTTAAGGGCTCCTTCCTCTACTTCTCCGCTAAAATATTTTTTTCGGAACCACAACGCCACATTGACCAGACTGATTAGCACCGGTACTTCCACTAACGGACCTATTACCGTGGCAAATGCAGTGGCCGATTTTAAACCGAATACGGCAATGGCCACAGCAATGGCCAGCTCAAAATCATTACTTGCCGCAGTAAATGAAACAGTAGTGGATTGCGGATAATTGGATTTTAGTTTTCTCGCTATATAAAAAGTTAGAAAAAACATAGCGGCAAAGTAGAATATGTAGGGAATAGCAACACGTATTACATCCAATGGTAAACTCACGATTATTTCACCCTTAAGTGAAAACATTACAAATATTGTAAAGAGTAATGCTACCGGAGTTATAGGAGAAATTTTAGGAACAAAATGGGCATGGTACCATTCTTTATCTTTGATTTTGATTAGAATCGTTCGCGTCAGAAAGCCGCTGATGAAGGGGATTCCCAGGTAAATTAGAACGGTTTTAGCAATTTCTCCTATGGAGACTTCAACAATCGCGCCACTCAAACCAAACAATGGGGGCAACAAGGTTATAAAAATATAGGCGTATATGGAATAAAAAAAGACTTGAAAAAGAGCATTGAAAGCAACCAAACCAGCAGCATATTCTGAATCTCCACGCGCCAGATCGTTCCATACTAAAACCATGGCAATGCAGCGAGCCAAACCGACAAGAATAACGCCTACCATCATTTCGGGTTTGTCGGGGATAAATAGTATGGCCAGTAAAAACATCAGGACAGGACCAAAAATCCAGTTCTGAATTAATGACAGAATCAGCAGACGGATATTGCGAAATACTTTGGGCAATTCTTCATAACGAACTTTCGCCAGCGGTGGATACATCATCAAAATAAGCCCGATAGCGATGGGAATATTGGTAGTCCCGATTGAAAATTGATCCCAGAAATTTGAAATGCCCGAGAAAATGTATCCCAACATAACACCGATAAACATGGTAAGAAAAATCCACAACGTTAAATAGCGGTCAAAAAAGGATAGTTTCTTTGATACTGAATTCATACGAGCCCTCGTTCTGTTACTACATCACAAACTTATTTTTCAGCATTGCTGATCCATTCAATTATTGCCGACTTTGTGGGAATCTTACCTGAACTGACCAATTTTTCATTGATTACTAGACCCGGTGTCATCAAAAGACCATAATCAACAAACCTGTTAATGTCTGTAATCTTTTCAATTTCAGCTTCAACTTTTTTTTCGGAAACGATTTCTTTACATAACATTTCCAATTTTTCGCAATTGGGACATCCTGGTCCAAGCACTTTAATATTGACCATTAATACTCTCCCTTCCTCTTTTTTCGGGATAACTTTATTGTTCACATTAAAGTTTTTAATTAGGTTTAATTAGATCAATTTTATCTCATTATCCTTTCAATTTTTGATCATACAATTTACGGAAATCTCTTTCAATTTCATCTCTTACCCGCCGGAATACTGCGATTACCTTATTCTCTGTCCCGGTTGCTTTAACCGGATCCTCAAAACCGATATGCAGCCTGTGACCCACTTTACCTATAAAGACGGGACAGGTCTCCCTGGCGTGATCACACACTGTAACAACATAATCAAAGCCCTTATCCAGAAATCGAGTTACATCTTTGGGATGTTGTTTACTCAGATCAATGCCAATCTCATTCATCACCTTAATTGCCATGGGATGCACCTGACCCGATGGATTTGTTCCAGCTGAAAATACTTCCAGGGCTGAATCAAACGATTTCAAAAATCCCTCTGCCATCTGGCTACGGCATGAATTACCAGTGCACAGAATTAGAATTTTAGTCATTAAATACCCCGCTAAAAAATAGAGCCGTAAATGAAACCGCTTATGGTTGCCATAATAACAACAAGAGTTACATATACAATTGTCTTTTGTGTACCAATAACCCCGCGGATAACCAGCATGTTGGGCAGCGACAAAGCCGGACCGGCCAACAACAAGGCTAGGGCCGGGCCCTTTCCCATGCCACTATTAATTAACCCCTGCAGAATCGGAACTTCTGTTAAAGTGGCAAAATACATGAATGCACCAACTACAGAAGCAAAAAAGTTAGCAAATACCGCATTACCCCCTACCAGCGATGCGATCCATTCATTAGGGATAATACCATTACCCCCATCTGTAGATCCCAATAAAAACCCTGCAGCTAATACACCTGCTGCCAGCAATGGCAGTATCTGCTTGGCGAATTTCCAGCTTTCTGACATCCACTCCTGCGCTTCAGCGGAACTGATTGAAAGAATAATGCTCAAAGCTACCACGGCAACAACAAAAGGAATCACCGGATTACCCGGCCAGATTAGCGTGGATGCAAATACACACACAGCACCTGTTATTACGTACCATTTATTCAGTTTTAACACATACATTAGAGATAACATAAAAAGGAAACCAAAAAAAGTTGTTATCAGCCATCTGTTATCAAATACAAAATACCAGATATCGTTTTTCGTATCCGCTTTTCCCCAATTGACGAAGACAAGAATGAATACCAGTACAAAAAAATGAAAAGCGGTCTGCCACATTGGACGAATTTCATCCGGTTCGGGTATTGCTAATTCGCTATCGGCTTTTACTTGTTCTTCTTTACGATATATTATATGCATAATTAAACCGATAACCACTGCAAATACCACCGCGCCAATAATCCGGGCAATACCCAGTTCCAGTCCTAGAATTCGTGCAGTCAGGATTATCGCCAGAATATTGATTGCCGGTCCGGAATAGAGAAAAGCGATAGCCGGACCCAGACCGGCACCACGTTTATGAATGCCTGAGAATAGCGGTAATATCGTACAGGAGCAAACTGCCAATATGGTCCCTGATATCGAAGCCACGGCAAAGGAAAGCCATTTTTTAGCATTAGCGCCAAAGTATTTTATAACTGCTGCCTGGCTGACAAACACAGCTATTACACCGGCAATAAAAAAAGCCGGAATCAGGCAGAGAATAACATGTTCCTGAGCATACCATTTAGTAAGAGCAAATGCCTCATATATAGCCGAATTAAACCGCTCATTGCTCAGAGGCAAAAAATAGGCAAACAGAAAAAATCCCAGAATCCATAAAAAAGGTTTATATTCGCTTTTCCAGTCCATTATTTATTTTAAAAAGATATTTCGAAACATATCGAAGTATGAACATAAAAAAATCATAGGCCGCAAATAATGTTACGGTCTACTTGTGCAACTTTTTTCCTGTCTGCTAAAACTTTCTTATCCTCAGGCAGCCATTTTTTAATCAGGGGCAAAAGAACCTCAACATATAGACTTTGCTCCATCTCATTCAGGCGATAATTTACCCACTTACCGTCTTTTTCATCAATAATAAAATCTGCATCGCGCAAAATGGATAGATGTTTGGAAACAGTAGAATTAGCCAGATTAAGTACTTCACGGATTTCGCAGACACACATAGGTTTTATTTCCAACATTTTTAATATGCGCAAACGATTCGTATCTGATAATGCTTTAAAAACTTTTGATAACTTTCTCATCGTAATATCAATTCGTTGTTTTTCGAAATATAAAAATTATATGAGTTTAATACAACTTTAAAATAGCACAATCCACGATGGATGCTCAGTTCTGAATTTACAACATATTACTCAATACCAAATCTTTTCTGAATCTGTTCCAGCGATATACCTTTTGTCTCAGGCATTAAATAGATCACCCACAGAAGCTGCCCTACCATGCATATTGTATAAAAAGCAAACGTATGGCCTCCTGATAATTCGGCAACCATTGGGAAAGTCCAGGATATAACAGCAGCCATGAACCAATGTGTAAAACTGCCAAGTGCTTGACCTCTAGCTCGTACCCTATTTGGAAATATTTCGCTTATGAAAACCCATATTACTGCTCCCTGTCCAAAAGCGTGTGATGCAATAAAGATTAAAAGACTGAATAGTACAACCATGGAACCAGTGGTGTCAAAATCCTTACCGTAATTATAAAAAGCCCATGCAGTAACACCTAGACTTAGAATATAACCTACAGAACCCACTAACATAAGTTTTCGGCGACCAAAATGATCAATGACGGTTAGGGCGGCCATGGTAAGAAGCAGATTGGTTCCGCCGACTGCGACCGTTTGCAGAAGAGCGGATGAGGAGGCAGCACCAGCCATTTTGAAAATATGGGGAGCGTAATACATAAGTGCATTTATTCCGGATAGTTGATTAAACATTGCGATTGCCACCGCTAGCAAAATTGGCTTGATATATTTCTTTTGCAAAAATGATTCCTGTAAACTGTGATGTTCGAGATCAAGAGATAGTTGAATTTCCTGGATTTCTTCTTCAATATTTCCAGAATCTGTCCCGCATACACGCAATACTTCCCTTGCTTCAGCAAGACGATCTTTGGCAACAAGCCAGCGGGGACTAAATGGATTAAGAAACAGCAGCAAAAAAAAGGCCATAGCTGGAAACGCTTCAATCCCAAACATCCAACGCCATTCATGTTGTCCAAGATTCATTTGAGCAATTACATAATTAGAAAAGAATGCCAGGAGAATACCCAGCACGATATTAAATTGCGTTACCGCCACAAGCCGACCTCGATATTTTGCCGGTGATATTTCGGCGATATACATGGGTGATACGACCGATGCCCCACCAACCCCAAGTCCACCCAGGAATCGAAAGAAAAGAAACGAGTACCAGTCCCAGGCCAATGCACTTCCCACAGCAGATATAAAATAAAAAACAGCCAATATAACTAGTGTATTACGCCTGCCAATTTTGTCTGCCGGTCTTCCAATGACAATAGCACCGATTATCGTTCCAATCAGAGCACTGGCAACAGTAAAACCAAGCCAAAATGACGAAAGATCAAATATATTTTGAAGCCAGTGTGTAGTCCCGGAAATGACTGCTGTGTCAAAACCAAAAAGAAGTCCGCCTAATGCGGCAATAATCGTTGCTCTGATAAGATTTGCTTTCATTGATTTCCCATCATATTTTAAAAATTAGCTTGTATCATTTATCAACTGCTGTTGAGCAATTATTATTAAAAGGATATTTTACTATATGAACCTCTAAACTTTAAAGGAATTAATTCCATATCATATACATTTGTTAAATTTTGTAATATTAAATATTTTTTTTAAATAATACCAGGTAACCATTTCAGATAAAGGGGATCTTTATGTCAAGAATCAAACTCAAGATGCCACAGCATTATCTTTTCTCGACGCATGTGGATATCAGAATTACGGATATCAATTATGGCAATCACCTCGGTAATGATTCACTCCTCTCAATCATTCATGAAGCGCGTCTGCACTTTCTGAAGAGTATGGGATATTCTGAATTTGATGTTGAAGGTGTGGCTACTATTATGGGTGATGTAGCGATTATATATAAGTCACAGGCTTATTATGGAGATAAACTAAAAATCGATATTGGTGTTGCTGACCTTGCTAAAAAAAGTTGTGATATTTATTATCGCGTTACCAAAGATGCAAATAAAATAGTTGCACTCTGTAAAACAGGTGTCGTTTTTTATGACTATCAAAATAGTAAACCTGTTAATATTACTCAGGCCTTCATAGAAAAAGTAAATCAGCAGAGCGCTTACTAAATTTTGTTCTAACAAATTTCTCTTTAAAACACTAATATCAATTTACATTACTGTTACCCTTGCTTTCTAGCAGCATGTTAACTATTTTTGGATCCATAAAGTTTATCAAACAAAATGATTCTCTTGGGAGGATAGATCCATGTGGGTATCCCTGGCTATTATTTTAATTATTATCGTATTTATTTTATTTGAATACCGTATTCGCAAACCAGATCAAATTGTGTTATTTGAGTCGGCCGGAAAGGTGAAAAGACGTAAAGGTCGTCTGTATCCACGCCATCTGAGTATGGCTGTCTCAGCTACAGTACACTCTATTATCTTAAAAGTGGACGCCGATGCAAAAGGAAGATTACCATTAAAGGTTGCTTTAGCTCTGACCGTCGCGGCATCTTTAGAACATCTCTCCGCTCTGGTGAGAGTAGGGGGATGGAAAGGTGACATGGTGATTAAAGCTACCCATGAATTGGATGTTTTAATTCAATCTTATGTTAAAGAACTATCGGAAAAATATGAAATAGAGGAATTAACATCTGAAACAATATCGCAGCATCTACAGAAAAAATTAGGTAAGACGGTCGATACATTGGGACTAGATATTTTATCTCTGAGTGTGCAATCCATAGATCCGGTAGATGATGAAATATCCGAGGCTATGCAACAACAGGAAACCAGCCGGATAATGGAGCAAACGGAGGAGGCAAAACAAAACGCCAGGATATCGGCCACAAAAGCCAGAATTGTTGCTGATGAAAAAATTGCTTTATCCGAACATGCTTTAAAATTGAAAAAACTTGAATTGATGAAATTGGAAGAAGAGAAAGAGGCAATTTTGGATCGAAGCAGGGTGCAAGAAGAATTAAAGCGAAGGGAACTGCAGCTTGAATTTGACGGCAGAGAGATTGCACTTGTAAAAGACAATCCTGAATTAATGATGTTAAGCCCTCAATTAACGAGACTGGCAGAAGCAAGTCAAAATTTGCGTAATGCGCGTACCATCGTGACACTTTCCCCCCAGGATATCAGTCATGGATCTCAGATTTTAGAAATGTTACAAACATTTCTCCAGAATATGATTAAGACTTCAGCTAAAAATCCAGGAGCAGATCGCGATTCAAAGGAATGATGCTAATCCATGATAGATCCCTTGGAATATTTTAGACTACGCCCCTTAAAAGCGGCTAAAGTTTCCGAAATCAGCGAAACCACAGCCACTGCGCCAATTCCTGATAATGAAAGGGTCGATTTTCATATTGGACATCCCGTTCAGGATAAGCGCTTACATAAATTGTATTTTCAATTAGTAAGCGGATTGCAAGTTTGTCCCGACGAAATAGATCGAGATGAATTTGAAAAAATAATATCCGATGCGGAATGGCCCGCAGACAGTGTCCCTAAATTACAATTCCTGTATAGTGCGATTGTCAAAGGTACACCCTATTCACCCATAGGTGGTTATGCCCGCCAGAGCAGTGGTGAATTGCTTAGCTATTTTAAAGACTGGCTAACCATAAAACAACAGGAAGCTCTTTCTTACGATTTTGGTGAGACTTCGGGACGTAAGGAATGTATTCTGGCAAATGGCGGAATTTGGGAAACATTAAGAATTTTTCTTCATACATTTTCGAGATATCTGGTTTATCAACCGTGCAATATATTTTTATACGGAATAGACTTACCTGATTACCTCTTCAATATACCTAATATATCATTTTTTACTCTTTCTGATAAAGAAGAAGATGCATTACCAGAATTAGAATCAGGTATAAGCGCTCACAGCCAGAGTCCATCCTTTCTGTGTATCGCTAAAAATACATCAGAGGCTATGCGGCGAAAGATGAGGAGGCTAAGCTTAACTCATCCCTTATTTTTTCTGGAAGTAAATA
>SMTZ1_10021793_pt1 | contig 10159 bp, 7 predicted proteins | sample DeeMarSWOR136_30_FD_25667 | JGI IMG/M metagenome (IMG submission 25667) | reverse complement strand
GCAGTGAATCCATGGTGTTTCTAGGTGATTTCCTGGGATGCTTGATGCCGGGCCGCCGCAGCCGAACCGCGAGTGCCACTGCGTCAACTGTGCCGCGGAGCCATGCCCAGAGCCATCCGAGCCTACTCGTGCTTTGAGCAGTCTCCAATGCCTCCGCGAACAGGTCCTCCATTTCCGAGGCATGGGCGGCGCGGAATCGGGCTGGCAGCAGCCGCAGCAGGAATCCGTATGTCTGGCGGCTCATCGTGCCAGCTTGCCCGATCCAACCCTGTCCAGCGCAGCGCGGGCCAGGGCCTCGAGTCTGCCGGCCTCGGCGGCCAGAACGCGAGCGCCGGCCCGCGTGATGCGATAGAACCGCTTCTTTTCACTCTCGCCCTTGGGGCGTTTACCCAGGTCGGTCAATTCCTCGATCCAGCCCAAAGCAACCAGGTCCTCCAACGAGCCATACAACGTCGCCGGCCAGAGGCGGAGCTTCCCGTTGGTCTGCTGCAAAACCGAGCGTACGATCCCCGAGCCGTGTTGTGCCTCTTCCGAGAGGGCAAGCAGGATGTGGAACCACTGCGATTTGAGTGGCAGGCGTCGGTCTGTGTCCTCGGCACCACGGGCGCGATCTCGCATGGCGACCCTCTCGTATTGTATTGTGCGATATAATACGGAAGAGTAGCACAGGAGGTTTCAGGGAGGCTCGACGATCACGGAAGACTCCGGAGGCCGCCGCGCTCGTCTCGGGAGTAGCCGATCGTCCACCACGTCAGGCCAAACATGTGTTTCGTTAGCGGATCGCTACTCCCGCCTGAGCGCCTCCACAGGATCAACACTCGCCGCCCGGCGCGCAGGGACGAAGCTCGCCGCTAGTGCCGCCACGGTGAGCAGAGCTACCACCGAGAGCAGCGTCGCGGGATCAACGGGATCGACTTGAAACAGGAACCTGTCGAGGGCACGGACGGCTGCCAGCGACACCGCCAGTCCAATCGCGACACCGACTCCCAACAGCATTAGGCCTCGGTTCACTACACCGCGAATCACGTCTCCGGATACGGCGCCCAGCGCTATCCGAATTCCGATCTCGCTAGTGCGTTGCGCTACGGCATAAGCGAGCACACCAAAGATCCCGACCACAGCCAATGTCGCCGCCAGTGCGGCGAGGGTGGCGAACAGTACCGTCCTCACTCGAGGACCCGCGACCGATGCGTCGATGGTCCGCTCGAGTATGCGTAAGCCGACTATGGGAATGGCGGGGTCAACAGCTCGCACTGCCGCGCGTACAGCGTCACCAACCTGTGCCGGATCGGCCGCGGCTTTCAGTACGATCGTTGGGTTACCGTAGAACAAAGGATAGTATGCAGCGGGGTAAGGGTCGTCTTCCAGACGGCGACGCACGTTGCCGACGACTCCAACCACAGTGAGCCATGGTGAAGTGCTGTCGACTACCGCTTCTTCCCAGATGATCCTCTTACCGATGGCAGATTCGTTTGGCCAAAACGCCCGCGCTAGCCTTTCATTCACAATGACCACCGGAGCGCCGCGAAAGCTCTCATAAGCATGGAAAGTCCGCCCCGCGAGGAGTGGGATCCCCATAGTGCGGAAGTAGGAACCCGACACGAAATCCATCAGCGGGCTTGTCCAAACTTGCCCTGTGGGGGTCTCCACAAGCACTTCGTTGGACCATCTCGACAAGAACGGCCCCGCCCTTGTTGACCCCACGCCGGTCACTCCGGGGATCGCCCTGAGGCGCTCATATAGTCCTTCGAACGCTGCACGTTGCTCCTGGTCCGACGCATACCTGGATGTGCGCATATCGATGTCCAGCGTCACAATCCCCTCGGCATCGAATCCGCGCTCGACCGACGTGAGACGAGCGAAGCTCTTGACGAGCAGACCTGCACCGACCAGCAGCACGAACGTGAGTGCTATCTGAGATACCAGCAGCCAGGCTTGCACCCGGTTACGGTGTCTGCTCCCCGATGAACCGCGGCTCGTGTCCTGAAGAACGGTGGTCAGGCGGGTGCGCACTGGTCCAAGGGCCGGCAGAGCCCCGACCGTCATGCCGGTTAGAACCGTCAGAACGGCAGAGAACCCGAGGACGCGGACGTCCACCCCAATCTCGCCCAGGCGGGGGGTGTCGGATGGGAGGAATGCTATGAAGGGATCGGCGCAGACAATGGCCACTAGAGTACCGAGAAGACCACCCGCGAGCGACAGAGCGAGACCCTCGGTGAGCAACTGCGCCAGCATGCGCCCGCGGCTTGCGCCGAGCGACAGCCTTACCGCCAGCTCGTTGCGCCGTTCTGATGTTCTCACCAACAGCAGATTAGCGATGTTGGCACAGGCTATGACCAGAAAGACCCCTACACAACCAAGGAGTAGCAGCAGCGCGGGCCTCACGCTGCCGACGGTCTCGTCGTGGAGGTACACGATATTGACGCCATAGCCTTTTCCGGGAATCGGATGGATCTCCCTGAGATGCTCAGCCAGAATCTCCATCTCTCGTTGAGCCCGCTCGAGAGTGACCTCGGGGCGAAGCCGAGCAACCGGTTCAAAGGAGTTGTGGTCCCGGTCGAGAAGATGCTCGCCGGCATTGCTGAAGTTCGTCCAGATCTCGCTACCGGCCGGGAACTGGAACCCCTGAGGCATGACGCCGACGATCATATGCGGTTGCTCGTCGAGGATCATGGTGCGGCCGATCACGCCCGAGTCCGAACCGAAACGCCGTTGCCACAATCCGTAGCCAAGCACAACTCGATTCGGCCCGCTGACCCGATCTTCATCCTTGATGAAGTTCCGACCGAGAATTGGTTGTACGCCGAGGGCGGCGAACACACCGTGGGTGACTCGCGCTCCACCTATACGCTGCGCCTGGCCATCCCACGAGGTCAGGAATGTGCCTCCACTTACGGTATGAATGCCGAGGTTCTCGAAAACGGTGTTTTGGCCCAGCCAATCACGGTACACTGGATACGACAGTGAGAATCTCTGCCCATACGCTTGGATATGCGGTCCGGGGTCGTCAAGGAGAGTCAGGTCGGTTTGCCATGGAACGACGAGACGATCCGGTTCGGGGTAAGGCAGCGGCCTGAGCACCACGCCGTCCACAACGCTGAAGATGATCGTGTTCGCACCGATGCCGAGCGCAAACACCAGCATCACTACCGAATAGAACGCAGGTCGGCGTTTCAATGACCGGACTGCGTAAGTCAGATCCTGCACGAATGCGCCACCTAGGTTCCGCCCTCTGCTGCGCTTGTCGCGATGTGAGAGCCGATGTCGACGAAATGAAACAGCCAGGTTCGGTACAACCGACTTCAGCACTTGTGACCAGTACCAGCGTCGCGCCTCGGACCGTCCGGCCAGCTCCTGTAGAGACAAGAAAGCCTCGCGCAGGTCGCCGAGCTGTTGCTCTCGGTAGCGGTTCGGCAACGAGAGACTCAGGAGAGACTCCGCAAGCCTTGGTGGCATGCATTGCCTTCCCTTTCTCACGCTTCCACCTCGGTGCCTCACTGGTGCGCTCCATCGTCCAACACAAGACCGTCCCACAGTCGAGCGAACATGTCGCGTGCCCGCTCCAGAGCCAGAACCCCAGCCCTCTCCAACTGGTAGTAACGCTTGGCCTTCCCACCACGCTCCGAAGTGGGGTCACCTAACGTTGAGGAGATGAAGCCCTTCGCCTCCATGCGATCGAGCGCGGAGTAAACGGAGCCGATACCCACATCCCGACCCGTTCGGTCGGCGATCTCCTGGCGAATGGCCATCCCGTACGCCTGGTCCTTCAGGCGCGCCAACGAGAGCAGGACGACCTGCTCAAACTCCCCCGGGAACTCCCTCTGAGACATGGCCGGCTCCATTTATTCGGCAATCTTGATAATATTAACAACTAGGACTACGGGTCGGCACTAGGAAGGGTTTCAGCGATGTGTCCCGGACGAGGTGAGTCCCGGACGATCAGATGCTTTACGAGTCCCGCCCCTGCGTGCATCAGATCCCCAGCCAATACGTCATCTTGAGCAGGAAGATGTTGTTGGAGACCGCGCTGGTCAGTGCGTCGAGATCGCGGCCGAAGTCGAGGTTGCCGAACGGGTCCGTCGCGTTCCTGTCCTGGGTCCACACGAAATACAGCGTGGAGCCGGGCAAGTACTCCCAGCGGAATACCAGATTCCCTCGCAGTGAGCGGAAGTTGAAGGTCGGGTCTCCTATCGAGAACTCCTCCGCGGGACCATCTCCGTCCGGGTCGATGAAGATCATCCGCTCAAAGCCCTCTCCCTCAGCTCGGATGGTTCCCACGTCAACACCGTAGATGCTCTTGGCGAGCTGCCGCGGCTGGTCGAACTCTTTGTAGTTGGAGAAGTCGTTGGCCGAGAACAGCGGCTGCACGAACAGCTCGAGCGACATGGTGGGCGTGAACGTCACGTTGAGCCGTGTAGTCATGGAGAGCGACTTCTGGTTCAGCTCCGCGAACACATAGCGCCGTCCGAAGAATGCCTCGGCCGTCGGATCGTCTACGGCGGCCACGTACTGGTCAGGGTTCCTGGACACGCTGTAGTTGGGGCTCAGCGACAGACTGATGTTCGAGGCCGGCTTGATGGTCACGTCCAGACCCAGGTCGTAGGACCGCCCGCCGTCTTCGTCCCAATAGTATGATGGCTCGAGCCCGACGATCACCGGCTTGCGGCTGTCAGAGCTCACGAAGCTGGCCAGAAACGTGGAGGCGGGTTTCCTCACCACAGGCCCTCCACGCGTGAGCCGATCGTCGAGCGTGGACGGGCGGTGGATCCCGAAGGTCATGATGTCCCAATAGAACCGAGTCACTAAGCCGAAGAACCCGTGGAACTGCCTGTCGGTCACGTCGCCGTCGAAATTGTACTGCTGCTGCGCTCCGACCGTCGTAAAGACCTGGCGGTACCACGATCCCGGCACCGTCCACTGCCGCGACAGGTTGGCGTTCATCCAGATGAAATCGGTGCGCGTGAGAAACGCGATGTCATTGTTCTCGAACCCGGGGCTGCGGACGTTGAGCGCCGTCTCCCAATTCCAGTCTCCCGCGTCCTTCGCGATCCGGGAGTAGAGCCCCCAACCGCGCATCGAGGTGAGGGTGGAGTCGAGGCGGTCGGTGAACAGACCGTTTCCCCCGTGCTGTCGATCGGGTCGCTGGAAGTAACGCGCGCTCGCCTGCTGCGCCCGAAGAATGGCGTCGGTCGAGCCCGAGATGTTACTGAACGCCGAGCTGAACAACAGGTGGTAGGTGCGGTCGCCCCACCAGTACTCCCCGTCCAACCCGAACCCCTCCGAGTGCTGGTTCAAGAAATCCCTGAGTTGGGGATCGTCGAAGTTGCGGTACACCGAGGTTCCTATCGCCCCGAGCTGCAGGTCACCGTCGAGCAGGTCCTGCTTCACCCGCCCGACGAAGTAGCTGGTCAGCGGCTCCACCTCCTGCTCGAACCGCTCGCCGGGCGCCCCCACCACCCGAGCCATCTCACGCTGCGTGAGTGCGCCGAGGACGCCGACCGACGTACCGGTGGCGGTTTTGCCCGTGACCTTCGCGGCACCAAGGATTGTGCTGGCCGTAGGCACGTCGGAGTACTCCCCTGCATCTTGCGCGAGGAATCCGCCCTGTGGCTGACGCCCGATGCGGCGGGTGAACAGCATGCTGAGAGACGAGGTGTTGCTGCAGAATTGGCACCAGAAGTCGCCGAAGCCGAAGTTGCTGCGGCCTTCTATGAAGAACTCGCGCTTCTCAGGGAAGAACGTCTCGAACGCGCTCAGGTTGACCACCGCCGGGTCGACCTCGGCCTGCCCGAAGTCCGGGTTTACTGTGGCGCTGAGTGTCAGGTTCGAGGTCAGCAGATACTTGAGGTCCAGACCGATGCGGTAATCAGTCTGTGCCTTGCCCGTGAACGGGTTCGCCTCATCCACCTCACCGCCGGCCACACCCACCTGACTCACCGCGTAGGGAAGCGCCTCCAAGCGATTGGTGCGGGCCTGGATCTGGCCGAACCCGTCGAGGTGGCCGAAGCGCGAAGGGCCCCCCGATTCGTTGAGATGCCAGAAGGACCAGACAGACACTTCATTCAGGCGCTGCACAAACCGCTGGATCTGCAGCCCCCACACTTGATCTGCGCTCCTGGGGAATCGCAGCTGTGAGAAGGGAATCTCGAGTTCCGCCGTCCACCCCAGCGAGTCGACCTGCGCGTGGGCGCGCCACACCGGATCCCAGGAGTCATCGTGGCCGAACGCGTCGCTCCTGACTCCGGCCGGATTGATCGAGAACATGGTCTGACCGGTGTGGTCATGGAATGTGTCGAACGTGATCATGAGCCGGTCGCTTTGCGCATTGGCATCGCGTCGCACAAGACGAGAGACCACTCCCTCGGCCCCCAGCTCGTCGTACATCCGCGCACCGATGTACAGGTTCTCATCATCGTACGCGAAGCGGATCTCGGTGAGTTGTGTTGCGGGCTGCCCTTCATTCGGCTCGCGCTGCGTGAAGGACGTCACTGCCGGCGCGGTTTGCCAGATCGACTCGTCGAGGCGGCCGTCGAGCTTGATCTCGTCAAGCAGCCACACGATGGAGGCGCGGGGAGCGAGCAGGTCGTGCTCCGGCGTGCCAGCCGTCGGGGTGACCAGCGGCTCTGCGGCAATCGAGGCGTCCGGTGGATCGGTAGTTCTGTCTTTTTCCTGGGCGGTTGCGATCCCTGGCAACGAAATGAGGACAACTAGAATCGGAATGAGGTGTGCTAGGCTACGGCCGGCGATAGTGACCATCGTGCGACCTCGGTCGACGAGATACGGTTTGGCTATGCGTCCCCTCCAGATAGTCCGACGCGTTAGACGCCCAAAAGGTTGCATTGGGCCGGCAGCACGCATCATTCTGCAACGTTGGCTTGATCGCTCGAAGAAGACCGCTGGTATTGCAGACTTCAATATTCGGGGCAAGAACTCCAGATCACGGACAGTCCCGTCTCGTAATCTGGAAAGAGCGGATTCATCTCAAGAGCACCACGATTCCGGCCAGTAGGAGGGAGAGAACGATAATCAGGATAGTGCCACGAATGTGGGCCCGAAACTGGTGGCCGAAGTCTTTGTAGCCTGCGAATCCTTCCGTTCCCGGAATGACAATGAACCTTGGCGTGATCCTGCAGTAGATGAGCCAATCCAGGATGAAGAGATCGACGAGGTTGAAAACGAAGATCACGCCGAATATGTGGATGAACAAAGTGAGAAACGGAACACCGCCGTCGCTGGGAGACTGCAGCGTGAGAGCTGAGACTAAAGGGATACCGACACACAGTGCGAGGAAGGGGGCTGCGAACGCTAACGCTTGGAGCTTCTCTTTTTTCGTCAATGGAGGGGTCGCGTCCTGGATGTCGCGCGGGAGGTCGTTTCGTGCAAAGCGGGGATTGAAGTACACGGCGCTCATGATAAGCAGCGAGCAAACGCCTGAAAGGATCGCTCCGTGCAACAGGATTCGGCCGACGTCTATCATGGCATTCCCCCCGCGGCCTCACGCCCAGGCCAGGGAATAGTATTCGCCGCCCAAGTACTAGATGTGCCCACCCGCATATGCCCAATATGCTGTGCGCTTCGCTGTCTGGTCAGCGCAGCCGGCAGGTAAGGCACAGCCAACACAGCAGTCACAACCCACGTAACAGCGTTAGAAAACAGGAAGCCGTCAACCGGAGCGCCGGGGCCGGTGTCTCGAGTTGAACTTTCCCCGAAAGAGTGGACACACAGTCAGGTCCGGTCCCCCGCAATCTCTAGCCGCTTTGGCGCGAACGACTCGCTCCACCCCCCACTCGGAGCCCGCTGTCCATTGAGGCTCGGCGTTCTCCACGATGGTGATACCCAGGCTGTCGCGGATCACTGGTGGCGTTGCCGTCCGCCTGTCGCTCGACCCGTCACGGTCTGCGTCGCTTCCCGGCCGACAGCCGAGTGCCGTCAGCAGCAACCATAGTGGCCACAATCCCTGGAGGCTTCGCGATCCACTGCGGATTCTCACCGCGGGCGGTTCTCTCGAGCAGTGCAGTTCAGCTGATATGAACCGCCTGGGTGACGCGCCGGAGACATAGACACCGGCGCGAACGCTGGCGAAGACCTACTGAGCCCGCGGCAACCAGTGTAGGCTCCACGTGTCCTCCAGCACGATTCCAGCAACGCTGCAACCGCCAACAGGTCAGTTACCACGTCAGGCGTATCCGTTCAAGTTGTTTATTTACAGCAAGTTACTTTCGCCATCAAGGGGGAAGGTCCTTGGCTGGCAGGTGCCCGCACGCGAGGAACGCTCGGTTGGCTGAAACCAGATTGAAGCGAAATACGTAATACGTAACGCAGATACGCCGTACACAAAGACTGCTTCGCCGAGGATTCCATGACTGAGATGAACCTTTCCAAGATCTGGGAACGCATCCGTGAAGAGCTGAGAGACAAGGGAATCGACCTCGACACGGGCTGTTGCGAGACAGCGTCCGGATCGCCACTCAGGGTCGTCTGCATGGCGGGCGGCTTGGGTGACTCGCTGAAGGAGATGGGGCAGACCGCGCGGGATCAGGTCGTGATGGTCCGAGTGGACGAAGGTACCAGCAGGAAGCTCGATCACTGGGTGGAGACCGGTGCGTTCAAGAGCCGCTCGGAGGCGGCGGCGCTCTTCATACGCGAGGGACTCCAGGTCCACGCCAGGGAGTTACAGGAGCTCGATGAAGCACTGTCGGGAGTGGAAGACGCCAAGGAGCGTCTGCGGCAGAGGGCCCGCCAGGTATTCGATACCCAGACAGAGGCGGAACCGCAGGGGGAACAAGCCTGAGCACCGCTTTGCGAAATGCTGCTAAAGGAGGAAAAACATGTCACGCAACTGCTGCAGCTCCACTTGCCACTGCGACGCCGTCGTGGTCATCTGCGGGTTACCGGTTCTAGTCGTGGCGGTAGCGATATACGCTCTGGTGAAGCTAGTGGGCGGTCTGGATTGGTCCTTGCCGCCTGCGGCCTCGATCCCGCTGTCAATCATCGCCGGGCTGGCAACGCTTTGGGGCCTGTGGCTCGGCGCCCGGGTCCACGGACGCGGTGAGCCCCTGATGCTCGGCGCGTTCGGGTTGGTCGTTGCTGTCGCGGGATTTCTGCTTTCGGCACCGCTGGCGATAGTGGGCGTGCTCCTCGTTCTTGGCGCCGCTCTCTGGAGCTCGGTAACGTACAGAGCTACGCAGCGGGGGACCTGAGGTCATGTCTGACCGTGAGGCACGCGACATCCAGCACACCACCAGTACTCTCACGTTCGCCGATCGCTGGGATCACATCCTGGCTCGTGTCGGCTGGAGGCGCAATGCGCATCGAGTCGCACCGGGACTGTACCAGTTGGGCCGCCCCAGCGACGAATCACCCGTCTTCGTGACGGCCAACTACACTCTCTCGTTCGACGCCCTGCGGTCGGCACTGGCCGGCATCGACGGCTACATCCTGGCGCTGGACACCAAGGGAATCAACGTGTGGTGCGCCGCTGGCAAGGGCACATTTGGCACTGACGAGCTGGTGCATCGCATCCAGTCAGCCCGGCTCCGGGACGTGGTGCGCCACCGCACGCTGATCGTGCCGCAACTGGGCGCGCCCGGCGTCGCTGCGCACGTGGTCAAGAAGCGTTCGGGGTTCAAAGTGGAGTACGGTCCGGTGCGAGCAGCCGATCTTCCGGAGTACCTCGAGTCGCGCGCAGCGACACCGGCGATGCGTCGGGTGCATTTCGGGCTGCGCGATCGAGCGGTCTTGATTCCAGTAGAGCTCACAAGTGTTCTCGTGTCGGCCGGGATCTTGGTGTTGGGACTGCGTCTGGTCACGGCAAACGCACCAGCCACTTGGGCCGCGACCCTGCTCGCAGCCATACTCGCGGGTGTAGTAGCGTTTCCCATTCTGCTGCCTTGGCTCCCAACCCGCGATTTCAGCAGCAAGGGCTTCGTTCTCGGTGGGCTGGTGGCACTTACAATTGCCAGCTTGAGTCTGTCGAACCCAGCGCAACCATCGTTGTGGCGCTGGGCCATCGACGCTACGTCGCTGGTCCTCGTAGCCAGTTCGATCACGGCCTTCCTGGCCTTGAACTTCACGGGATCGACGACATTCACTTCCAGAAGCGGCGTCCGGCGCGAGATGTTCTCCTACATTCCGGTGATGGCGTGGATGGCGGGGCTGG
>SMTZ1_10016912_pt1 | contig 10159 bp, 5 predicted proteins | sample DeeMarSWOR136_30_FD_25667 | JGI IMG/M metagenome (IMG submission 25667) | reverse complement strand
AGACTGCACGGGTAAATGGGTTTCCTCATCCGAAGAGGACCGTTAATTCCACAACTACCCCTCAGGCCAGGAGGCATGGGCCGATTTTTCTTCCTCCACCTTTTCTCTTTGGATCCAAAAAACAAGAAATGAGTATTATGTCCTCAGAACTGTAGGATTAAAAACAGTCGGAGGACGAGAACAAATGGAGATTCTTATCCAACAGGATGGGCCAGCGAATCTACTCTCAATCTAGGTAGTCGGGGCCAATTCAAGGCTGATAATGCGGGAGTTTAGATACTTCTCTCTGAGGTTATTGTATCTATCCCTTAGCCCCCCATATAGATGGGAAGAACCGTAATCTTGTCTCCATCCTTCAAAACCTGATCATGGACAATGTGTGGGCTGATTACCCGATCATTGTAGTTCACCACGATATTGGGAAGGAGCCTTTTCGTTTTTGTGTCCAAGACACTACGGGCAATGGGGGGATAGCGACCAGCCAGATCATCTAACAGCTGCTTAATGGTCGTTCCCTCTGCCACACTCTCTTCCCTTACGGAACGCATCTCCGATGGCGATGCGAAGTCATCTCCAAGCTCTTTACCTATCCACAGCCATATTTCAATTATGATCCGGTTCATCTGTTTTATACATCCTTAACGAGCTCTCCGAGGCCAAGGTCCTCCAGCGTTTTCGGAAGGGGCTTGCCTGTTTTAGGATCCCATCCCATGAGAGCATAGTAGTTTTCGATCATCCAATCCCACCTCTCCATGATGTCTTTGCCCTCAGCAGGTCCGTCCACGGGAACGGATCCGTAACGCGTGGAGGGCCTTTCGTCCTCCTTCTTCAAGCCATGGCGGAAGTTGAACACCCTGAGCTGGTTGATCACCCGGCGGCCGATTGTGAAGGCATCCTCAAGGGTCAACCTCCAACCCGTGACCGCGTTAAGGCATTCCAACTGCAGCCTCGGGTCCGTCGATGCCAACCGGCAGGTACCGAGACAGTCATCGAACATTCGAATCCCATTGAACCTAGCATTGAGTGTTGACACCTCCTCATGGGAGAAGGGATCACTGACAGGCGCGAGATCTACCAGTTGGGGATGAATCCCCGCCCAGGTTGATTCCAGCGTGCTCGTATTGGTGACACAGGTATCGAGAAGTTCTGCCCATCTTCCTCCGCGATGGTCATGACTCCGGGGGCTGCAGCCCTTCTGCGCGTAAATGGCCCAGTCGGCTGCTCCACCCCCGATCTTTCGAGAGGCCCGCATGACTCCATCGGCCAGGAGATCACCAATCCCTTCCCTGTTGGCAATTTTGTTGAGCATGGCCTTGACCGCCTCCACATTTCCCCAGGTCATATCCAGCCCGTCCAGATCCCTTTTGGTGAGTACACCCTTTTCGTAGCACTCCATGACCCATCCGATTGTCCATGAGGCCTCGTTGCAGTCCATGCCCAACCGGTCAACTTCTCGACCGAGCATCACCACAGCGCCGAGATCCGTGTTCCCGATCATGGGTCCCCAGGCCGCCAACTGCTCATATTCAGGTTCCTCGCCCACAAAGCCCCTGAAAGGACCTTCGGTAACCGTGACCTCTTTCACATGGGCGATCCGGCACATATAGCAAGGCTTTGATCGAATTTCAAAGTGGGTTCGCATGTATTGACCGCTCATCTGCTCGTGTTCGGGAAATATATTGGTGGTGTAATTCTTGACCGGCAAACATCCAATTCCATAGAGGGCCGAGAACCCGCCACCGGTCCCCCACTCATAAAAAGGGCCGAACCCTTTGGCATGTTCAAACAGTGCCTTGTTCTTCTCTCTCAAACGTTCCGGATGCTTGACCTCAAAGGGCTTCTTTCCCCGATATGTAACAACAGCTTTTAGGTTCTTCGATCCCATGACAGCCCCTAAGCCATTGTGAGCTGCCAGATGACCCCTGTCACCGACAATAGCCGCATAGAGAACCCCATTCTCGCCGGATGGGCCGATTCCAAAAATACTCACATCCCTTTCCCCAACACCCAATTCTCCTCTCAAGGCGTCTTCCATTTCCCATACATCCTTACCAGCGAGGTGACGGGCGTTCCGAATTTCGGCCTTCCCCTCCTTGATCCATAGATAGACCAGCTCTGATGCCTTCCCTTGAAAGACGATCCCATCAAAACCCGAAAACTTGATGTAGGCTCCAAAATAACCATTCGCCTGGGAGCAACCCGCGAGATTGGTTAAGGGACCCTTGGAAGTAACGTTGAACGTTCCTGCTCCATAGACTCCGCTGCCCGCAAGGGGGCCAGAGGTCCAGATAATGCGATTGTCAGGGGCTGACCATTCGATTCCAGCAGGCACCTCCTCATAAAGATACTTGGCACCAAACCCTACCCCACCGATCCACTTCTCAATAGCGAATCGATCCAGTTCAGTGACGGAGGTCTCACCATTGGAGAGGTCCACCCGCAATATCTTTCCCGTATATCCACCAATATCCATATCCGGCTCCTTCTCCCTTTGTTGTTTCAATGGCAGAAATTCCCCGGTTGGCCGGTCACTCGATCGCCATGGGGTTTCCACGGGATTTTCCGAGGAAATAACATCTATTTTCCATTTTATGATTTCGAGGCCGGCCGGAACAGAGAGTCCATGTGTTTCCCTATTGGCATTCGCCATATCGCTCGCTGCATAACATGATGCTCATACCGCAGAAATAGTCCTCTGCTATGCGTGTTACGATGATACCTTAACAAAAATCCACGTTCATATCAAAAAAAGAGTGTTATGTGACGGGGCTTGGAAACCCGCTGGCAGACGCCCTTTCAATAAAAAGTTACGAAAATTAGAATTAACAAATATCAAAGCTCAAAGCTCAAATAAATACCAAATAATACAATTCCAAGTTGAAATTTCATTTGACATTTGGATTTTGGCATTTGACATTCTTAGTTTACATTTGAATTTTGACATTTGGAATTGCTATTTGGGTGGCTCAAAGGAATGTGGGCGATCGGGCTTTGGGAAGAGCCCAAAAGTCCGGAAACTCCTCTTCAATAATCCTTCCTTTCCTGAAGTTACCATGGTAAAATCTCTCGCCGGATGATAAACAAACATCGGGAAGCTTTGTTAGCTTCATAAAAGCGGTGTGGCTATCGGATGGCAATATAGATAACGGGATCGAAGGAAATCATGAAACTTGAAAAGCTTTCTCTTGCCAAAAACAACATCCTCTTCGGATACGACGAAACGCGCGGGATCGTGGCGATGGAGGTGGAAAGGGATGAGGGGATTCGGGTTTTCAGAAAGGAAGGGGGGCTGCTTCTATCTGAAACGCAGCCATTCCATCCCTTTTTTCTTCTATCGGATACGTCCCTCCTAGAGGGAAGTAAAGGTTCGCCTGCCGTAAAGAGGCTGAAGGGCTCTGGCGACTACCGGTATCAAGTGAGCTTTGGTTCGTGGCGGGAAATGGATTGGGTCAGAAAAGCCATTTTGAAAAAGACGGGGGTTTCCGCTGGCCATCCAAACTCGCCGGTCTATTTTGTGAGCGATCCGATCCAGCAGCACCTTATGGTCACTGGACAGACATTCTTCAAGGGCCTCACCTTTGAAGACCTCAGGAGGATGCAGCTCGACATCGAAACGTTCTGCCCGGAAGGGTATGAGTTTCCAAATCCCAACCGGGAGGAAGATCGGATTATTGTAATCTCTTTTTCTGACAATACCGGGTGGGAGAAGGTTATATCCGGCAGAGACATTCCCGAAAGAGAGATGCTTGAGGAACTCGTCCAAACCGTTCAGGAGAGGAATCCTGACATCATTGAAGGGCATAACATCTTCAATTATGATCTCGACTACATATCTCGCCGGGCAAAAATGAATAGGGTTCCCCTGGAGATCGGAAGGGATGGTAGAACGGCCAGGTCTCGGCCTTCACGGGTGATAATCGCGGAGAGGACCATCAATTACTCCAGATGGGATATCTACGGTCGCCATGTGGTCGATACCTTCATCCTGGCCCAGTTTTATGACGTGGCTACACGGGAACTGGAAAGCTTCGGGTTGAAGGAAGTTGCGAAGCAACTGAATCTGGCATCGGCGGACAGAACCTATCTGGATGGGGACCAGATTACCTGGCACTTCCTCCACGCCCCGGAAAAACTTCACAAGTATGCCCTGGACGATGTACGAGAAACCCGGGCCCTGAGTGACCTTCTGGGCAGGAGTTACTTCTTTCAGGCACAGATTTTTCCCTTCTCCTTTCAGAATGTGGTTGTCCGAGGAAATGCAGCCAAGATCGACTCCCTTTTTATACGGGAGTATCTCAGGCAGGGACATGCCATTCCAAAACTGGAAGAAGCACGGTCCTTTCCCGGTGGATACACCGACATATTCTACCAAGGAGTGGCCAGGGGCGTTGTTTACTGTGATGTCCGGTCTCTCTATCCATCCCTCATGCTCAGTGAGGGGATATTGCCTAAAAAGGACAACTTAGGCATCTTTTCCCGCCTTCTTGCCGACCTGAGAGATTTTCGCCTTCGGGCCAAGGATATGGCCGCGCAGGCCGCCTCGGCGGAAGACAGACAGTTCTTCGAGGCCCTCCAGTCTACCTTCAAGATCCTCATCAATTCCTTCTATGGTTACATGGGCCACGCCCAGTCTCATTTCAGCGATTTTTATCAGGCAGAAAAGGTTACTTCCAGGGGAAGGAAGCTTCTGGAGTCGATGATTGAATGGCTCAGGGAAAAAGGATGTCAGGTGGTGGAGATCGACACTGATGGTATCTACTTCGTCCCGGGATTGGATATCACCACAGCGCGCCAGGAGGAGGATCTGGTAAGAGAGCTTTCAGATTCAATGCCGGAGGAAATCATTGTCGAGTACGGCGGCCGCTACAAGGCGATGTTCTCCTATAAGATCAAGAACTACGCCCTTCTCGACTACGATGGGAAACTCACCATTAAGGGGTCTGGCCTGCGATCCCGCGGACTGGAGAAGTTTCAGCGGGCCTTCCTTGAGGAGATGATCTCTCGGCTCCTTGCCGATCAGAAAGAGAAGATTCCCCACCTGTTTCAGCAGTATATGGAGCGGATGTTCCTGCATCAGTGGGATATCAAGATGTTTATGAAGACTGAAATGCTTCAGGAATCCCTCGAAAGATACAAGGAGAAAGTCCACAACAAGGCGAGAAACCGAAGTGCCGCGTATGAGCTCGCGTTAAGATCCGAAAAGAGGTATCAACCGGGCGACCAGATATCTTATTATGTAACGGGGGATTCGGAAAAGGTTCAGGTTTATGACCACTGCAAGCTTGCGAGAGATTGGGATCCTAGTCACCCAGACGAAAATGTTCGATACTATCAGAAAAAGCTAAGAGACCTCTACAAAAAGTTTTCAGAGTTCTTTGAGGACGATTCAGGGGCTTGAGCCATTCAGGCTGAAAGGTGCTGATCCTATGCTGGATAAGATTGAGCACCTTGGAATCTTTAAAGAGCGGTTAGCCAGTTACAGAGGCCTTTAGTTTGCCACGATTCGGATATCCCGGAAATACCATTCTTCCATTCTTGCAATGATGTTACATTGAGAACCTCCCCCTCGCATCAACAGAATTGGTATTATTTCCCGGAATGTCTCGGAATTTAGTTCAATAACCGGACAGAAGTTATAGTGCAACGGGCTTTTGCCCAAATCTCCTGGAGCAAACAGTAAAGGGTCTTTGCTAACCATTCTTATTGAAGCGGAACGGCCGCAAATCTAATGTTTAAGCCCAAAGGGCGAGTTTTAGGAACGAAGTAGCGCCCCAGCGCTCTTTGCAGTGAAGCGAACTGTGGAATGGTCAAAAATGCTTTTCAGAGAGTGAAAGGAGGTTTGGGCAACAAACTGTTAAAACGTAAATTCGTCGCCCTGCTTGAGAATGGAGATGTTTGGATGGTTGAGCCCTGCGATCTCAGTTGTGAGAGTATCGAGGTATTGGGGCTTCATGTGAAAGATGAAGATGGGAACATCGAGGTTGCCGATCTTTTTGAGCTCCTCCCCAAGCATGGATGGGGTCAGGTGCCCCGTGAGCTCTGCCAGCTCGCCCAATCGATTGGGGAAGGAGGTTTCTACGAATATCGCCTTGAGGCCCTTCTGCTCCCTGGCCTCCTTCCATATCCAAGGCGTTGCACTGGTGTCCCCCGAGTAGAGAATTGCCCCATTTCCATCCTGCAATTTGTAGCCCACCGATTCCACCACATGGTTGGACTTAAAGGCATTAACCATCAACCCGTTCACTTCAAAGCTTTCGCCAGGGACTATGGGGCTGAACCTCATAACGGGGTTTTGCTTATCAGGAATAGTGGTAAAATCCGGGGAAAGAAGGTTGTTAAAGTAATGGGTCTTCAGGATGTCCAGGATTCCGGCGGTGCTATAAATATTCATGGTAGCTGAAAATTGCGCGAAAAGGTTATCCGCCAAAAAAAAGAGGCCCTTAATATGGTCGAAATGGCTGTGGCTGAGGAGGATGCTCCTGATCTTCAACTGTTCTTCCATAGTTAAGGCCGAGGCAATGGTCCCCGCATCAACCAGAATGGTCTCATTGACCAAAAAAGAGGTTGCGTCATAACCCAAGGTCTCCGTGCCGTAACAACCCAAGACTCTTATCTTCATCCCACTGTCACCATAATGAAAATTCCGATGTATTTACCATAAATACGGTCCGGATTTCAACCTTTCCACTATTTCAAAACCCTATCCCCTAACCTAATCCCGCATCTGGAAAACCCCGTTCCATTTCAAGGATGGGCCTTTCTTCTGCAAGAACGTACACCTTCGGAGGTAGAGTTTTGCTGGGCCATCATCGGGCTTGATTCTCAAGGCCTTCTCAAATTCCTCAATCCCCTCACCCCATTGTTGAGACCGATATGCCATCAACCCCTTCTCAAATAATATTTTAAAGGCAGACCACTGGTGAAATGACTCTTCCCTTCCCAGAAGTTCAAAGATTCGGACCGGCTCCTTCCTACCCCTCACCTTGACAATATCCAGCTCCCTGCAGATAAATGTATCCTTTATATGTCGATGGGTAACCGTACTCCCGATTAAGCTTCTCAAGCCTTGAGCCTAAATTGACGTTATCCCCCACAACGGTGTAATCGAAGAGCATATCGGACCCCATGTTTCCCACCGACATGGGACCGGAATTGATTCCAACCCCCATGGAGATCTCGGGGATTCCGTCGACCAAGGCTGTATGGCAGGCCTTTTCAGCATGGTCGTTCTGTTCCAGGGGCGCACCGAAGATGGCCATGATGGCATCCCCCATGTACTTATCCAGCGTCCCCTGATGCTTAAAGACAATATCGGTCATGGGAGTGAGGTAGAGGTTTAACAGCTTCGTTAAGGTTTCCGGGGAGAGGTTCTCCGAGAGGTACGTGAAATCCCTGATGTCCGAGAAGAGAACCGTTAACACCTTTCTCTCACCACCCAGTTGCAATTTTCCCGGATTTTTCAATATTTCGTTGACGACACCGGGAGAGACGAAGAATTGAAAGGTGCTTCTGATCTTCCTCTTCTCCCTCTCCTCGGTTACGTACTGGTAAATAGTAACGGCTACAAAGACCCCGAAGAAAGCCACCAGAGGATAAACAAGGTTCATCCACATCCTCTGATTGACCAAGAAATACCAGTTTGCGACCATGTAGGTTAATAAAAGCCCCATGGAAATTGGTGCCCCCTTTAAAGGGCTCAACCTTTGGATGAGCAATCCGGGGATAAGGGCCATCAGGATGATGGCCGGAATGTTGATAGCCCGGACCCAATCTGGTTGAAGGATAAAATCCCGGTGGAGGATGTTATCGACTACCGTGGCGTGAATCTCCACGCCCGGCAACCCGGTGTCAAAGGGGGTCACCCGGGCGTCGTAGATCCCAGTGGCCGTGGCCCCTACGAGAATAATCTTATCCTTGAAATTCTCTTTTGCCACTTCTCCGGAGATAACTTTGGAGAAGGAATAGGACGGAAAGCTTGAGCGTCCACCGCGATAATTTGCAAGAAACCCACCCTGTTCTCCCGTCGGGATGAACGTCTCCCCCAGTTGAATCCCCTCAACACCGTAATCTGCCACTTTCAGAACGGGTGGCTGCGGCCCTCCACGATATTCCCTCAAGGCCTGAAGGGCCAACGAGGGATAAATCTTATTCTGAAACTTCATGACCAGGGGAACCCACCTGACCGTCCCGTCAATATTCCCTTTAACAGCCAGATCCACGTTGAAGAACCCCAGTCCTTTCGCCCTCTCCGAGATCATTGCGATATTGGACCTCATATAAAGAGCCTCTGTAAGGGGAATCTCCTTGACTGCCTTGGGCCCCAACCTAGAAGGAAGTGATTGAGGGGTAACCCGATTGGCATCCTCCATAGCGGAGGCCGCTTCAAACTCTTTGATCTCCTCCTCCGAGGTGACGAAGAAATATCCCAAGACCACGGAGTCTGACGCACCTATGGCTTCAGCCAACTGGGCATCAGCAAGCATGGACTCCTCCTCCGCAAAGATGGCATCGATGCCAATCACCTTAGCCCCTGACTCCGTCAAGGCATCAATGAGGTTTGCCCAGTGTTCCCTTGACCATGGCCACCTTCCAATTGCCCGAATGCTTTCCTCATCGATTTTTACGATGACAATTTCATCGCCGGGCTTTTCAGCACCACGGTACTGGAACCTCAGGTCGTATGCCTTAAGCTCCAAAAGATTAAGGAAGGGGGGACTGATAGAATAAAGAATAATGGAGATGATGATGACCAGGAGGGTAATCTGAAAGGGACCGAGCTTCGTGATCTTTTCCAACAAGCCCTTCATAGATTTGAGGATTTAGTGAAAGAGATTATCTTTAATGAGTTTCTTGAATACGGAAAAACCCCCTTTTATCTTGTTGCCCAATAAGCCGACGGGCTCATTTGTACGCCTTGAACACCCCACAGCCCGTTCCGGCATAGCCTAGGTCATCATTGGCGGCAATGGCAATTGAATTGATACATCGATTTAAATGACAAGTTAAACCCTCATCAATTTGCACCCAATTGTCACCGCCATCAATGCTCGCGAATACTCCATTCTCATATGTTCCTGCACAGACTTTCTTGCTATCCATGGGATCAATGGCGATAGACCTAACATACCTCTGTCCTAGACCGCCATCCTTAAAAACCCAGGTATCTCCCCCATCAGTGGAGGCATAAAAGCCAACAGACGTGCCGGCATAAAGTATATGTGGATTGTACCGATCTATAGACAGGCGAATGACGGATTCGTTAGGAGGTAACCCATCAATTCTCCGTTCCCAGGTATTCCCTCCATCTTGTGTTTTAAGCACCTCACCAGTACCAGAAGTCCCCGCATAGAGAATTGATGGATCGTATGGATCAATGGCGAGACACGTGACATACTTTTCATCCTCAGAGAGCCCATTATTCTTCTCTTCCCATATGACTTCATTCCATGGGATTGAACCATCATCTTCAACCTTATAAATACCCCTGCCAAAGGGGCTCCCACCATAGATGATATTAACGCCAGGATTCAAGGGATTCCTACCTATGGCCAAAGAATAAAACCAGAATCCACCTGGCTCTGACCAACTATCACCTCCATCCGTTGTTTTGTAAACTCCGTCATCGGTTGCCGCATAGATTACATTTGCATCCATTGGATCATGGACCAAAGCATAAACGTGGTTGCCTTTTAAACCGGTCTCCTTCCATGTTAAGCCTCCATCGATTGTTTTATAAAGGCCTTCTGTCCCCGCATAAACGATATTATTATTCCAAGGGTGCAATAGCATGGCTAAAGCCTGTAAATCAACCAACCCGTTATCGATAACCGCCCAGTCGTCAACGTGACCGACAGTCGTCACATCGTTAGTCATAAAAAGACCTTCCCCTTGGGTCGTAACATAAGCCACCTTGCCATCGCTCGGAGCTAAAACTATCTCCGTTACAGGGCGGTAGGAATCGGGATACTGGTGAAAGGGGACTTTCTCCCACTCTATCCCTGCGTTAAGTGTTCGGTAAATCCCATCCTCCTCGGGATTGAAAACCATCGGGTCGTAAAGACGTACGTTCTCGACGTAGGCATAAATAAGAGATTTATCTGCCGGATCCATCGCCAGAACACAGACATTCGACCATCCAGTCAAATCTCCGATTGTCACA
>SMTZ1_10008665_pt1 | contig 10159 bp, 5 predicted proteins | sample DeeMarSWOR136_30_FD_25667 | JGI IMG/M metagenome (IMG submission 25667) | reverse complement strand
CTGCCGTCAGCCCCCATGGTACACGCCGTCCGCGCACAACACGTCGTACACGCCTCCGACCCTTGAATGGCGAGCGTCGCCATCCGACCTGCTGCCGTCTGTACCACCGCACGCTCGGTCATCGTCCTCCGCCTGAATGATCTTCTCTCACGGCACAGCCATCCACAGCCCCGACCGCGGTCTCGCAGCTGTCAGGCCGATCAATATCAATGCACTACAATTCAACAGGAATACCCCGACCAACGTTCCCGGAATCCCCAGCACCGGCAGGGCGATGGCGCTCGCCACGAAGGCACCTGCCGCCGCGCCAAAGAGATCGATGGCATAGGTGATCCCGCCGATATGTCTCGTCCGCGGCCTGACATCGAGGTACAGCCCCACTGCCAGGGGGAACTGCACCCCGCCGAGTAACCCGGCTATCCCCGTGAGCAGGGGGATAATCCATTCCGCGGCTCCGAAGGTAGCTCCCTTCGTCTGCCAACCCATGAGGATGCCGAGAATCCCCAGGAAGATAAGCGGATAGAGCGTAATGATCAATTGATTGATGCCGTACAGCCTCCACCGGGCGGCGGAGGGAACGAGCCGCCTCGTCGACACCACACTCCCCAGGACCAGGCCAAACATAAACGCCGCCAGGATGATACCCAACCTGGCGTACACGTACCCATAGATGATCTGAAACGAGAGAAGCGCGATGACCTCAAAGACGATCTCTGCGGCGCCCGTCGTCCCCACGGAGACGAGAATCCCTATCCCGCGAGCCGAGGGCAGCTTCATCACGGCGAGGGCGATGCAAGCCGTGGCCACGGCGATGGCGACCGCTATCTGCCACAGGTGCAGGCCTGCGAGGCGCTCGAGAAGCACCCGCTCCCCGCTCTGGAACCGAGATGACCACAGGATCATATCATAGTAATACGAGATGGGATAGAGATCTGTGTTCTGCCGAACCGCCGGCCCCTGGGACATCCGATCATGCAGATAGCGAACGCGCCCGGGGTCGAGCCTGAAGGGAAGCGAGTGAGGGGAGACATAGGTAGTCTCCAACTGACGTCTCTCCATCCGCTCGCTCAGGACGCGATAGTCGGACGTCAACAGGCCAGATTGGGACGAGGCAACGAAGATATTGGTCTCTCCTGGAAGGACCTCCACATTGACGAATACGGATTCGAGCGTCGCCCGAAGACACCGGAGAAATCGCGCTAGCTCAGGTGCGATGTAGTTCTCCGCCGAGGCGACGCGCAGGGCAAAGATGCCGCCTGCCTCCATGATGCTCGATACTTCGCGGAAGAACTCGCGCGTATAGAATCGATTGATCTGAGCTGTATACGGTTCCGGAAGATCCAGGATGACTGCATCATAGCGGGATCGCGTGCGTTTCACATACCACCGTCCGTCGCCCTCGATGACTCTGATCCGGGAATCGTCGAGCGTACGTCTCACATCAGCACCGAAGAATTCCCTTGCCATCGAGATGATCGTGGGATCGAGCTCAACATAGTCGACCGACTCGACTCCGTGTTTCAGTACCTCTTCGAGGGATCCACCTGCTCCTCCTCCGATCAGCAGTATCTTCCGGGGGTCCGGGTGTTCGAGCAGGGCAAAGTGAACCGCCTCCTCTGCGGTGGCACGGTCAGGATAGGTGAGGACGAGGAGCCCGCTTTCGTACAAGCTCGTCTGATACTCATCACCGACCACCACTACCTGCCCATAGATCGAATCGCGTACCTTCTGGAGCTGGAACCCGGACCACTGCCGACGGAGAAGACCGAGATCGAGTCGATCGACCAGGCCCGTGACCTGGGCGATAGAGGCCGCCGACACGGATCCAAGGATGAGAAGGGGGTAGACGATACTCGCCCGATAGCGAAACGCCAATACGCCGAGCGCTGCCACCGCGTTGAGGAGGAAGGCAACGATAGCGATAGTGAGTGGGGGGAATAGCCGGATGAGAATGAATGTGAAGGCGATCCCCCCGAGAACCGAACCCCCGGCTTCCAGGTAGTAGACCCACCCTATCTCTGCCGCCATTGTCCTCTGCTCTCCTCCCGCCAGGCGGCAGGCGAGCGCAAACGTGGCGCCGACTGAGAGACAGAGCGGAGCAAGAAGAACGAAGGAGGAGAAGAGCATTGGGCCGATCCCGACAACCTCGCCCGGCCCGACGCCGAGGGCTGATTTGACGGTTCTCGCTGCGACCAGGGAGATGGGGACGAGGAGCGCCAGGGCCGCCTGGGCCAGACCATAGGCCACGAGCCGGCTGCGCACAACGACACCGACGATACGGGCGCCAACCGCGCTTCCCAGGCCCACCCATAGCAGCCAGGAGGCGAGAATCGCTCCCAGAGAGAGCTCATTCCCATAGAAGGCGACGATGATCTCACGCATCAGGACGAGCTGACCGACCATCGCGCCGAAACCCATGATAACCAGTGAAAAGGCCAACCGTCCTCGCACGAGCATCCTCAGATTTCTATTCGTTGCAGCCGTGGAGCGTCCGGAACAGGTCAGCAATGTTGCTGCGCCGAGCAACCGGCATCTAGAGCAGCCGGTCGAGGAGATAGCCAAGCGTCAACAGCAGGCCCACGGTGAGATGTATGAGAATCGTTGTGGCGTTCGCGGGAACGAGTTCCAGACGGTCTTCATAGTGGAGCAGCGCTGTACGTCCCGCTTTTACCGCAAGGGGCAGGCTCACCAGCACGAGGAGTCCATAGGGCGTCAGGTGCCGAGCAGATACAGCGAGAATGGGAATCAGGTAGACAAGCGCCAGAATCACGACATATCCCCGGGCGGCGGCCTTCAGGCCGAGACGCACGACGAGCGTTCTCTTCCCCACGGCCTCATCCGCCCGCGAGTCCTGGAATTCATTGATGTACACCACTACCGCGATGAGGAGCGCGATCGGGAGGGAGGCAATAACGGGCTCCCAGGAGAGTCTCATCGATTGGACATAGTACGAACCCAGACACATGAGAACTCCGAAATTGAGGCCGATCATCAACTCACCGACGCCTCTGTGTGCGAATCGGATCGGGGGAGCAGTGTAGAAAAACCCGCTCATGAAGCCGACGAGCCCGAGCCACAAAATGATGGGCCCGCGCTGCCACGCAAGGTACAGGCCGATGAGGGCGCCGATCGCATAGAGTACGAGCGACTCGCCCAGCACCTCTTTCGGCGTGAGGAGTCCGTTCTGTATCATCCGGCTCCCGCCGGTGAACGGCCGAACGAACTCTACGTTCACCTCATCGTTTCCGCTCCGATGATCGAAATAGTCGTTGGCCACATTCGTACCTGCGTGGATCAGCATCCCACCGACCAACGTCAGGGAAAAGAGACCCCAGTGAAAGATCCCATTCCGCGCCCACGCGATCGTTGCGCCCAGGATAATGGGGATCACCGACGCTGTAAAGAAAGGAGCACGCAGCTCCTTCATGTACACTCCCATCTTTCCCATCGTAAGGCCTGACTTCAGAGATTCAGAGTCGGGCATCTCGCCTTCTACCATCTCCTCTCTCGTCCCGCCAACACTGGAGGCGGCACGGCCGTATCGCATCCAATCCGCACGAGTATATGCAGCTCGACTCCTCGCGTCAAGGGGGCTCCGGCGGTGCCTAGTGGAGGACAACCATCTTGCGAGTCCTCCGTTCGGTGCCGACTTCGAGGCTATAGAGATAAATACCAGAGGCAGCCCTCCGGCCGCCCGCGCTCAATCCATCCCAATCGACACGATGGATGCCCGCCCTGACCATCCCATCCACGAGCTCGCGCACAAGCTGGCCCTGCATATTGTAGATACGGAGCCTCACCCGCTGCCCGGCAGGGATAGAGTAGGTTATAGTCGTGGTGTGGCGTACAGGATTAGGTGCGTTCTGGGACAGGAAGTGACGACGGTGGACGGGCATGAGCCGTTGCTCCGCCACCCCTACGGCCCCGAACCAGCAGAGCGCGCGCCTCAGGAGTTCAACCCCGCCCTGAATCTCGGGCGAAGGTTCTCTCACCAGCTCGGGAGCGAATGCAAGAAAGAGACTGCGATACTCTCCCTCATGGCGGACGCCCGCCGCCCCCCAATGTTCATACTCGAGCACAGTGCTCCCCCCGGCAACGGGCGAAATGACATCCATTGATGCAGGCCCATCCCGCACAAGCAGCAGGCCGTCTCCGATCGGATCACCGGAGATGCCTGTGATAAGCGTGTCGCTCGTCGCGCCGGAGTCGAAGCGGGTGTGAAGGTAATCGAGAAGGAAAGGACGCTCAGCGATCTCCTCGGCGATATTATCTCCGCACAGCAGGAGGTCGCCGCCCTGATCCAGGAACTGGCCGAGCGCCACCTGATCGGCTTGAGTAAGCGTACTCTCAGGAGCTGCGCCCGTGAACCAGAGGACAAGATCGGCGTTCCCCAGCCATCCTGTCGGCAGCCCCTGAGATCTAACCTCCCATCCGTCGTACACGAGTCCGAGCGTGTCGCGGAGCAGTTCGTCATAGAACGGCGCAAACCCCTGTTCACCATCGTCATCGACTGCGAGGAGTGAGGGATGGCCGATGAGGAGATCGAGGGTGTCGATCAGATTGTCGGGAACCACTGGTGTCCCGTCAATCTTCCGGAGATAAAAGGTTGCCCATCTGGCCGGTCCTCCGCTCACCGTGAACGTGAACGGATCATCCGCGTTGTCACCTGTCTTTCCGCTCTCGATATCTCCGAAGCTGGCAGACGAATCGACAAGGATGATCTCCGGATCATCTGTCGACAGGTAGCAGTACAGCTCTGCCGAGGGCTGCCACAATGCCGAGTCGAGGAAGGTGATGACCCAGTCGACGGTCTCGCCCGGCTCAGCTCGACCGTCCCCATCGCCTCCATCATCGAGAATGGTCCAGCCAATCACCTCGGGATAGGAATAGCGCATCGTCCCCACGGCACGGTAGGCATCGATGCGTCCTGCACCTGAACTGCTGTCCCGGCCCGGGGGGTCGATATCGAACGCAGTCGCTTCCAGAATACTGTCGATAGCCACGGGCATCAGGCTGGGAACCGCCGAGAGCATGAGTGATACCACCCCTGCATTGACGGGAGCTGCCGCCGACGTGCCGCTGAAATTGTAGTTGTACCCCCAGTTGCTCGTGAGCAGGGCGGCAGGCAGGCCGACACCCGGGGCCGCCACGTCCGGTTTGGCCAGGCCGGGAGGGAACGGGTAGTCATCGAACGGCGGCGCGAGATCCCAATCGGTAGGACCCCGGCTGCTGAAGTAGGCAACCGTATCCTCCGGCACGCTCGCCCCCACCGCGAGCACGCCGCTGTGGCGGGAAACAATGTATATGCCGCTCCCGTCGCTGGGGTACCACGGTGCCGGCACGTCAGCGGGAGGATCGACCTCGTCCGGCGGAGGAAACGGGCAGTACTGGCCGCCGTACCCTCCCTCGTTCCCCGCCGCCTGTGAGAGCACCGTCCCGCTCGCGAGCAGGGTGTTCCCCGCCAGACGGAGGGAATACGAAGGAGTGGGATGACAGGGGATGACGAGGCTCGAGCTCAACAGATCGGCTCCGTTCTCCACGCCGTACTCCATCGCTGCAATGAACTCGCTCGTCAACTGCACCTTCAGGGCCATGACTCTGGCCTCGGGCGCGAGCCCCGTGGCCACTCCAGCCCACCCGTCACCCGCAACGATCGACGCCGTCGCCGTCCCATGCCCGTGATCATCCATGGGATCGGGACCACTCTCTTCGAAGTTCCACCCAACCACGTCATCGAGGAATCCGTTCCCATCGTCGTCCACGTCGTTGAGATCCCCTCCCAGGCTGTCCGGGTAGCTCTCAAAGTACCCGTTGTTGTTGATATCCTCGGGACCGTTGATCCACATCCGATGGGCGAGATCGAAATGTTTGTAATTGATGCCAGTGTCGATCATCCCCACGACTCTGCCCTGCCCGCGGAACCCGAGCCTCCATACCCGATCGGCGCGCACGTGGTGGATCGCCCAGGATGTATCGACGGACGACACCTCCCCGAGTTCCGGCCTGCACGCATCAGGCTCATCCAGGGCAGGGGCAAGAGCTCTGTCCTGTTCGACGAGCAAGACCCCGGGAAGGGATTCGAGCGACTCCCTGGCCCGTCCCGAGAGCTCAGCGGCCACGGCGTTGACCATCCACAGGGGCCTCGTCCCGCTCGCCTGCCCCTGGTCCTCAAGGCGCGCCAACTCATCCTTCACCGGTCCCTGGGTGCGAGCGGCGAGCTCCCTCAGTTCGACGGCGACAGTGTGGCGCCGTGCCTGATGGTCGAGCCCGCGAACCCTGGCGTGGAGCACCTCGTAATCGGGCTGCTGAGCCAGAACGATAATGAACGGCGTGAGCCTGTCTGAAGACTCCACAGCTCGCCTCACTTCGGGGGGAGAATCAGCCCCCTGAGTCGCCCCCGCAGGGAGCGTCAGAATGGAGAACGCCGCAGACAACAGGGATACGATGAGCAGCGACGCGCAGCAGCAGGACCGGACTCCTGACCGGGATCCCAGCCTCGTCCGCGTCCGGATCCTCGAGAGCATCCAGGCGCTCGCACGCGCCAATACCTCATTGTCTGCCCCGACCTTCATCCGCATTGATATCTTCCTCCGCAGCCGGATAGAAGCATGCAGCCAGAGCCCCGTGCACACTCCACGTCGATGGTGCCGCCGATCCAGGGCGACCCCCGATCAAACGAAGGGGAGGCCCCTCGTGCGGGGCCTCCCCTTCTCTCGATACCGTGGTAACGACCTCCCCCTATCAGGGGAGATCAATTCACGACGATCATCTTCCTCGTTGCCTGAGTCCGGCCCGCCTGGAGACGGTAGAAGTATACTCCGGACGCAACCCGCTGTCCAGCACCATCTCGCCGGTCCCAGGTGACGACATGTCGGCCCGGCAGCACCGGCCCGTCGACGAGCGTGCGCACGTGCTGGCCGAGGATGTTATAGACCGTCAGGTTAGCGGCCACAGTGCGCGACTCCTCCCCGGCGCCTGCCGGAACGGCATAAGTGATGAGCGTCCTCTCGCGAACCGGGTTTGGCCGATTTTGAGCGAGCCTGAGGACTGACGGGATATCCAGCATCGGCTCCGGGCCGGATCCGACATGAGGAGGCATGCCGAACCAGTACAGTATCCGCTCCATCACTTCCCACTTGTCGTTTGTCGGCGATGGCGGCGCATCATTGATCGCCTCCCACCCGAATCCGAAGAAGACGACCTGATACGTGCCGGAATCGTAATGAAGGCCGGCAACCCCGCCCAATTCGTAGTAGAAGCAGCTATCTGCACCGGCCAGGACGCCGAGCTCGTCCTTGCCCGGCTGCGCATCGACGACGATGAGGAGGCTGTCCCCGATCGGGTCACCCTCTACGCCGAACAGACCGTAGTCCGGATTGGTCGGCGCGACGAGACTGGCATGGAGATAGTCGCTCAGGAACGTCTCTCCCGAGAGCTCCTCCGCGATGTCAGTACCGCTCAGGAAGAGCTTCCCTCCTCCATCGAGGAACGAGCTGAGGAGCGCCATGTCGCTTGCCGTGAGCGTCGTCTCGCTGTCGTCGCTCGTGAACCAGATCACGAGCTCAGCGGTCGGAACGTAGGAGTCGGGGCTCCCCTGCTCGGCGACGTCCCAGATGTCGTACAGCATATCGAAGGTATCCCCGAGCACATCCTCATACGCGACCTCGGCATCGTCCCCGCCATCGTCATCGACGAGGAGGATTGCCGGGTGGTCGATGAGAACAGAGAGCGTATCCTCGCGGTTGTTCGGGGGAGGCGGGTTATCCGCATCCTTCCATAGTACGAATGTCACCCATCGCGGCTCACCGCCGTCTACCCTGAACTGGAATGGATTGGAGGTATTGCTCCCGAACCACCCTGCGAAGATATCGGGGAACGTCGCCACCGAGTCGACGATCGTGATGTCCGGATCATCAGTGCGCAGCCTTCCCTCGATGTTCGCGGCGTCGAGCCACGGCTGGTAGTTGCGGAGCTGGACGATGAAGTCGACCGTCTCGCCCACCTCTGCCCGGTCGTTGGGGTTGGCAGCGCCGCTGTCATCGACCCAGTAGACCTCGGTGTCGAGGAACGAGTACAGGTGGCTGCCAAGCGCCTGGTACGCGTTGATCCGCCCGGTGCCGAGCATGCCCTCATACCCCGGATTGAGCGAGTCGATATCCTCCGCTGTATCCTTTATCCTCGCTATCACTTCATCGACCGCCAGCCCGGGAGACTGCGACCTGATAAGCCCGGCCAGCCCGGTTACGAAGGGCGCAGACATCGACGTCCCCTGGAGGTCCGCATAACCGTCGTTGAAGAACGTGCTCATGATGCCTACGCCGGGGGCGCTCACATCGACCCACGCCCCGTAGTTGGAGAACCCCGCCTTCACATCCTGCTGGTTTGTGGCGGCAACAGACAGGACGGTATCGGCCATGATGTCGACTACGTCGGGAGCATTCAGATTGTCGTTGCCGGCGGAATGGACCATCACCACGCCCGCCGCGTATGCATCCCGCATCGCCTGCATGATCACCCCGCCACTCGTGTCATAGCTCATGTTGATGGCGGTCACGCTCTTCTGGATACCATAGGCGATACCGCTTACCGCAAATGACATGTTTATCAGGCCGGTCTGACAGTCAGGAGCCTGCCATCCCACCCGGAGCGGCATGATCCGGCAGTCACGTGCCATGCCGGCAACACCGACTCCGTTGTTCGTCACGGCCGCGGCGATGCCGGAGACGTGCGTTCCGTGACCGTCGAAGTCCATGGGATCGTTGTCTGCCGTATAGTCCTCGCCGGGACAGACTTGGCTCGGGCTGAGCGTCACAAAATCCCACCCGATGACGTCGTCGATATACCCGTTCCCGTCGTCATCGAAGTTATTGATGTCGCCTCCCTGGGCCTCGGGAATGGTGTCGAACTGCCCGTTGCCGTTAATGTCCTCGAGCCAATTGATCCAGATATCGGCGGCAAGATCGGGGTGATCCCAATCGACGCCCGTGTCGGTGATCCCCACGACGACCGTCGTATCCCCCGTCGAAAGGTCCCACGCCTCGGGCCCATCGACATCGTGGTCGTTTTGCTGCCGAAGACCCCACTGTTGATAGAACCGCGGGTCGTTCGGGACCTCGTGGAGGCGGCAGACATAGTCCGGCTCAGCATATTCGACGCGCGGGTCCCCTGCATAGGTGCGGGCCGCGGCGACCAAATCGGCCTCTCCCGCGAGCTTCAGTAGATAGGCGCCGGCAAGTTTCTCCAGGGTTACTCTCCCTTGAAGCAGACCGATATTGACGAGGGGCCTCATGTCCAGGACGCCGAACTGCTCGTTGAGTGCGGCGAGCGCGCCCCGGGCATTATCCCTCCCCTCGGCCGTGATCGCCGAATACCCTTCAGATGCTGCCATTCCGACGATGAGATGCCCTTCCATATACCCGACCGCCGGGGAAGGCACCTGATCAGTGTAGACGACCTCTTGGGCCTGGGCCGAAACCACCGAGACCACCAGCAACGCCATTGCGGCCCAGCAGGCGAGACCGACATCTCCACGCACATTCATCCTAGGCATTGTCATCCTCCTCAGTTCGCTCAGTTCACAGCCCCCCCTACCCGGCGCCGCTGACCCTCGCTTGGGCAGATCAACGCGAAGACCTCAACCACGCCCACGCTGGGCCTCATCCCGCGCGGGGAGACCGCTGCCAGCATTATGGTTCACTCTGTGCCCTCCTCACAGACGATCTGACTCTTCCCCGTTCATGGGTCGAGTGAAGACGGCACATCACCATATGGTAACAACCGTAGAAAAGAAAATGACTCCCGCGATCCTCTCGCCGCTCCCCGAGATCTATCAAAGTCGAGGATATTGACCGGGTCTGGGAGAGGAGTAAGGCCTTGTTCAGGCCGGGAGGCACATCCAGGGACCTTTGAGAGGGGACCGATCGATGTGATCGGTGACCGACGGAAGACCGGAAAGGCAGTATGCTCCTTCCGAATGCACACCAAGTATAAGGGATGCGACCGCCTGAGGCAAGGAAATTCTCCGTGTCGCCGGGGCTTCCATCAGCAGCCCCGACCTGTTCACTCTTCCAGGCGGATATGGAGGTCGCGGAGCTGCTCCTCGGCAACCTCTGAGGGAGCACCTTCGAGAAGGGCAGTGGCGGTGAGTGTCTTCGGGAAG
>SMTZ1_10008664_pt1 | contig 10159 bp, 9 predicted proteins | sample DeeMarSWOR136_30_FD_25667 | JGI IMG/M metagenome (IMG submission 25667) | reverse complement strand
ATCTATAACCACAATATTGGTCTGCACGCTCTCCAAATCTACAGAGATTTTGGGAATTTTAGAAAGCCCCTGGGCTAAGGCTTTGGCATTCCGATGATCCTCGATTAGGCGATTGAAATTGTTCTCAATGCTATATATCCCGGCAGCAGCGATGATTCCCACCTGTCTCATCCCCCCACCAAACATCTTTCGATTCCTTCTGGCAACTCGGATAAAATCCGAATCTCCAGTAATGAGCGATCCTATGGGCGCTCCTAAACCTTTAGAGAGACAAACCGAAACCGAATCAAACCATCTGGCATACTGGTCCAGTGGAACTCCGGTGGCAACGGTGGCATTCCACAGCCGGGCACCATCCAGATGCATCTTGATCCCAAGAGGCTTTGTGGCTTTCCTTATCTTTTTGATCTCCTCTATTGGATAGATTGTCCCGCCTGCCCGATTGTGCGTATTCTCCAGACAGATCAAAGTGGTGGGCGGAATATGAATGTCTTGTGGTCGAATATGGTCGAGAATTTGTTCAACAGTTAGAACTCCTCTTTTTCCTTTTAACGTATGCATCTGGACTCCGCAAAGAACTGAGGGAGCTCCCACCTCATAATTATATATGTGCGAATCCACCTCTAATAGCACCTCGTCTCCTGGTTTTGTCCAAGACTTTATTGCCACTTCATTTGCCATGGTTCCGCTGGCAACAAATAAGGCTTTTTCTTTGCCCAGAAGCTCAGCCACCATCTGTTCCAATTTTTTGACGGTGGGATCATCCTCAAAAACGTCGTCTCCCACCTCGGCTTGGGCTATAGCTTGCCGCATGGCTTTGGATGGCTTGGTCACCGTGTCACTTCTTAAATCTATGAACTTCTGATTCATCTTCTCCAAAGACTCCTTAGCAGGGGTGTCGGGTAGCTCCCCTGCGGGATCGCAGACCCGACCTACCGCAATTTTCAGACCCTACCAATCTGGATTGCTGTCATCCGCTGTATTATTGGTTAGTCTCCTCATGTTAGGTGATCCAAAAGTATTGACTGTATAAATTTCCGAGTTGCCGTCTTGTTGTGAAGCAAAAACGATTTGTCTGCCATCTGGTGACCAGCGAGCGCCACCCTCTGCTCTAGCATTGTTGTTGGTCAAAGTACCAAGCCCAGAGCCATCAGCGTTTATTACGAATATTTCACTATTGGCGTCATTACTAGTGAGAAATAAAATCCTTTCGTTATCAGGCGAAAACTCTATCTCAGCAAAATGAGAGAGACCCTTTATCTCTGCTAATTTAGTATGTGCTGAACCATCAGAATTCATTATCTCTAAGTAACATTTTTGGTGTGGGGGAGAGACCACAATTAGTCGATAGAAAGCAATCTTATCGCCATCAGAGGAGCCAACTGGCTTCGCCAAACCAACGCCCATAGCTGTTTCCTTAAGTTGTCGTTTCCCCTCTCCGTTCGTCCCGATTATGAAGATGCCATCCCATCTGGTATAAACCACTCTATCATTTCCACAAAACCTTGGCTCCCATCCTTGATCCAGCCTCATCTTCCCTGATCCATCCGGATTTATTACATAGATTCCGCTTTTTGAAGTCTCTGTGTATGAATCCAAATGATAGACCAGCTTGTTCCCATCAGGAGACCAATCTCCCAAAGTAGCAAACGAAGGGACCGCCTCTTTTACCAGAGTATGCAGTTGGGAACCATTCGAGTTTATGGTCATAATCCAAGAATTGCTTTTGGTCGCTTGGGTGAAGGCTATCCTCCTTTTGTCCGGGGACCAAAGGGGATCTCGACCTCCAAGGTGGACTGCCCAGGTCTGGTTCAGTCCCTTTTGATCAGAACCATCTGATTTCATGGTGTAAAGACCCGTGATTCCAGTTCGATTAGAAAGAAATACGACAATCCATTCCTCGTCCTGGCTTCTGGTTGATCTGCTGCTACAACTTAGAGAAATTAAGAGGGGGAGAGCTAAAAAAATCAAGAAACAAAAAATTCGCAGTGATTTCTTCATAATATCACCTTTATTCTAAAATAGTAAAAAAAGACAAAAACACAACAAAAAAGCCCCGCCCTATTAAGAGCGGGGCTCCTAAAATCGCCTGGTTAATGTTATAACCTGACCACATTGGTGGCCTGCTCCCCCTTCTCTCCTTCGGTTATCTCAAACTTAACCTCGTCCCCCTCTCTCAAGGTTTTGAATCCCTCTCCCTGTATAGAGGAGAAATGAACGAATATCTCCTTTCCATCTTCGGAAATGATGAATCCGTAACCCTTTTTTTGGTGGAACCATTTTACTATTCCTTTAGGCATGATTTAACCTCCAATAGTGGTGAAGTGTTAAAATATATTTTATATTCGCAACAAGATATGCATGACCAAGCCACTTATCAAGGGAACTGAGAAGTTATCATCTATGGGTAATGTTATCCCCTCGACAACCGTAGCTACAAAGGCACCCACTACCCCTACCCATAAGGGAAACCCGGGAACAATGACCGCCACCAAGACGCACATGAAAAGACAAGCGAAGCTCCCCTCCAGAGATTTTTTTTTGATTTTTATTTTTCCATATCTTCTTCCAATTAGAGCCGCCGCAATATCGCCCAGTATGATGAAGGAGATGGCGGCCACAGCCACACTTTTGTCAAACAGGATTATGCTTAAAAGCGATGCAGTAAGTATGTAGCTGGAACCGGTAAAGTCGGAGTTCTCATGCTCCCTTAACATGGGTCCTATGAGTCGATTCAAAAAACCATGAAGGGGAAGCCGCTTAAGCCGGATTATATCAATTACGATCGAACCCAAAACGAAAGGGGTCAGTATTAATAAAGATAAAAGCTTAGGCAAAAGAAAATAACCGATGGGAATGGCTAATGCCACCAAGTGGATTGCCTTTCTTTTGAATTCGTTGTAAAGTGAAATCTCCATTTATGGTGAATGATATCGAATAAAAACAGACAACACAGAAAAGCCTTTTGGCTTTTGTCCCCTTATTATCCTTCGGGCTTGTCCAATTCCAACTCTTTCAACAGCTTTTCATCAATCCATATCTCGGCTTGGTCAAAAAGTGCCCTCTCCCAGTTCTCCCGATATTCTCTTATCTTTTCCCACTTTACATCCTTTCTGACTTCTGGGAGGATGTCTTCAAAAGTGTTCCCTTCCTCTTTTTTATCCACCACTTTTATCAAATGAAAGCCCCATTCGGTTCTCACTGGTTCGCTCACCTCGCCCACCTTTAAGCTCAAGGCCTTTTCATAGAAGTTCTGTGGCATCTCATCCTGGGTGATAAAGCCCAGGTCGTAAGCCACATCTCTTATCTCTGGTTCGCCAGGATAATGCTTCTTAGCCAACTCCACGAAATCCGCCCCATTTCTGATCTGATTCAAAACTTCCACCGCCTCCAAGGAATCATCGAAGATGATATGATGAACGTGAACTGGAATTCCCAAAGGGGGGTAGTCGATCTTATGTGCCTGATAATATGCTTCCAGCTCTTCTCTTGTGGGGGGAGGGAAATCTTGTCTTCTCCTCTCCTCCTCTACCCTTTTTCTGGCTTCATCCAAAACAAAAGCCCTTTCCTCCACTTGGTAGTCGAGCGAATCCCGATATCCCCTCCTTTCCGCCTCCCCTATTAAGATCGCGGACATGGCAACAAAATTTCCTAACAGATCCTTTTTATCCTCCAGGGTCAAAGAGTCTATTCCCATGCTGACTTTATACCAACCTGTCTTAGAAGCAAAATCCTTGAATTCGATGGTGTCCAGGTCATTGATTACAAGCGCCCAATCATTCTCATCTACCAGGGAATCCGGAAGCTCTAAAATCTCCTCATGATAAACGAATTTGGTCTTCTCCTTAAGCTCTTCCAAATATTCTCTGGACATTTCTTTAGTCTTCTCTTCTTCCAAAAACCTCCTTATCCCTCGGGCCACCCTTTCGTTAAATTCCCTATATTGTTTCTCTTCTATGTCCAGCACTGAAATCAAATGGTATCCTCTTTTATCCCTCACTGGAGGAGAGATCTCTCCCACTTTTAAGGAAAATGCTACCGAATCTAACGGGGGGCTTAATTTTCCCTTTTCCACATAACCCATATTTCCGCTTAGATCTGTTCGGTTAGCATCCTCCGAATATTGTCTCACCAACTCGGCAAAATCCTCTCCCGCTTTGGCTCTTTGGTATAAAGCCTCAATTTTCTTTTTTGCCGCCTCTTCTGCCTTTTTGTAGCTCTCTACATAGTCCTCTTGGGTGGAACCCGGTCTTATCTTGATCAGAAGTCGCCTGATTTGTCTTTTTCCCGGAATCGCGTAAAATTCGTCCTTGTGTTGTTCATAATATTCTTCTATCTCTTCTTCTGTGATCTGGATTTTTCCTATTATCTCCTTGACATGCAGATAACTTATAAGAAAATCATTCATATGTTGATTTTTGTGTCTAACGAAACCTGGATCGGACTCCAAATCAAGAGAAAGGGCTTTTTGATCGATCAAAATCTCCTCGATCAGATCATGCAGGGCATCCTCTTTTTTCTTCTGGTCTTCTCCTGAATCATTGGAGGAGAGTATTCGGCGGCTCTTCAAAAAGTCATGGAATCTTTTCAGGGTGATGGGCTCGTCATTAACCTTAGCCACCAAGCCCTCTTCCAACAAATAGCCCTTTTCCGTTTCGGGAGATTGACAACACCCCAGGTGGGTTAAATGGAAAACAAAAAAAGCAGCCAAAAGAACTGTAAAGATTGATCGAGACACCTTTTTGCTTCCTCCTTTAGAGTGAGATTATCATTACGTAACTAATTCTGTGTCTTCAGATTTGAATGCTTGGGCATCCTAGAGTCTCACAAAAAGTGAAATGCGATAAGTGTTATCCAACTGATCATGAGAAAGAAATGCTATATCCAAACCAAACTGTCTAATCAAAAACCCTGCACCGGCGGTGAAATCTCCTTGGTCAAAGCCCAATCGGGCGGCCAAGTTCTTTCGGTAAAGGATTTCGACCCCATAGTGCATATCCCAGGAGATATCACCCACCCAGTATTGTGCTGAAAACTTCCTTCCTTCATATCTGACGTCCGCATCTGAGGCAAAAAGCAAGGAGAAGTCTTTGATTTCGTGATTGACCCCCACACCAAATTTTGTGGTCGGGTTGATGGTTTCGGTGGTACCATTATCATAGAAAAGCAGGGTTGGGGTTATGTCCATCAGATTGGCACCCAGCGTCAAAAAGGAGTAAGGTCTTGCCAGAAAAGAGAGATCCGCTCCCAGCCCGAAGGCGGAATTATCCACCAGGTGGCGATAAATTAGCTTCAGGTTTGCTCCCCAAAAAAGGTTGGAAAGAATGGGATGTGAGTAGGAGAAGAGGAAGGCATAATCGGCATGACTTTCCTCTCTCAATAGAATCACTCTACTAGAGTCTTTCAGACCGGTGATCTTTATCCCCCCTCCACCCAACCTCAAAAGGCTGAAAGCTATGGTGGAGTTGGACAAGGTCTCTTCCAGAGGCAAGGCAAAGGCGATGAAGTCCTGATTGAGCAAGGATCCAAAGGTTTCGGCATGCATCAAAGAGAGTTGTTTCCGATCAAGTTGGCACAGCCCGGAGGGATTCCAATAAGAGGCGGTAACGTCATTTGCCACCCCCACAAAAGCCCCTCCCATGCCCAAAGCCTTAGCTCCCACTCCCAAAGCTAAAAACTCTCCTGCATATTTGGCAGCATTAGAGCTTGAAAAAGAGAAACAAATCAACCACCAAACTAAAAATAGAACTTTCTTACCCATAATTCGCAGGATAATATACGAAAAAAGTCCTTTCTGTCAAACAAAAAAGAAAAGCGAAGTATAAGCTACCTCGCTTTTTCCTTTGAAATTTATCGACCCTTGATTTGCTCGAAAAATACCTTTTATCAAGATTTTTCTACTTGATCTTCTTACAACATACGTTTCACCCATTCTTGAGTTAGAAACAAGGTTTCTTGCACTTTTCAGATTTCGGGCAGAAATTCTTCAAACATCCAGACTTGATGGACTTTTCGGAGCCTTTAGCGCAATTCTTATGGGAATCAGACTTGCAGCACTTTTTCAGATTCTTACAGCACTCCTTCTTTCCTTCACAAGTTAAGGCTCCTTTCGAGACTTTCTTGATCTCCTTGGAACTGGTCTGGTCATCATCGAAGGTCACCACCGCCTGCGAGGATTTGGAGTTGATCTCAACCTTCTGCACTCCGGGAAGCTGAGTCAAGGCTTGGCTCACCTTGGTGGCACAGCATTCATACTTCAGTGCTTCCATCTTTACCACGGTGGTCTTACCCTGGCTTGCCTGTCCGAAGACCGCGATTAGACTCAGGCCGATGACTACCGCCGCCAGAAAGAGAATTCCTTGTTTTTTCACGTACTAACCTCCGTAGGAATCTTGCGTGAATTTTTTACAGACTCATTTCTGTCCTTTGTTTTCCTTTTTCTCTTGCTTTTTCAGATACTCTTCGTAACTTATTTTCTCGTACAGATCATCTTTTATATAATTGAGCACGTTCAAAAATGTTTCAGCATCGGCATATCCATAATAGGGGGCGATTTTTTTTCCTGAATGTTTCAAAAACCAGGTAGTGGGATAGTTTCTAACTCGAAAACTTCCGGCCACCTCCTTTTCGGTTATTTTTTTGCCATCTACCTCTACCTTGTCTTTGGATTGTGCATTTACTTTGATCGCCACATAACTCTCATTCAATACCTTTGTGATCTCTTCATCCGTGTAGGTAACCTTATCCATTCTTCTGCACCAGCCGCACCAGTTGGTATAAAAGGCAATCAGAACGTGCTTTCTCTCTTTTTCGGCTTTGGTCAACCCTTCATCGTATTTATGCCAGGTCAGAGCATTAGTTTTTTTGGTCGGAGATGGATTCTTCTCATCGTCCTTAGCCCCTGCTATAGCAGTCCTCTGAGAGGAATGATAAAAAAATCCGATAAAAAAAAGGAAAGTCAAAACAAAAAAGAAGCTGAAAGATTTCTTCATGTCTCTCCCTCCAGGCTGAACCTTTTCTTCAGGCCAAATCTCCATTATAAGCCCGCTTAGGACTTGTGTAAAAAATACGGTCTTTTGAAATATAGCGTTTGAAGATCGAAAAACTCCTGTTTGCACTTTGCATGAAATGAGACCTTTGAAAGTTAAGGAGATTTCTTGACTCTTCCTGCGATAACCACAAGCGTTAAAATTGCAAATACAATGGTTGAAATTATCTTAAGCCAGTCTGGGATCAGTTCCGCTCCTTGCCCTAAGCTCGCAGTCGGACTAATGCCAAAAGTAGTATAAACAAAATTCAGGAGAAAGGCAAGCAATAAACTGAGAGCGATTATGGAAAAGAGATATAAAATCAAACTTCTTTTGCCCAGGAATTTCCCCACCGCAATCATGGTAGCAATATTAGTGGCAGGACCTACCAAGAGCAAAACCAAGGCCGCCCCAGGACTTGCTCCTTTTAAGATCAAAGCGCCGGCAATGGGGGTGGCAGAGGTGGAACAGATATACAAAGGGACGCCCACCGCTATCATAGCCAACATGGGCAAGATGCCTTCTCCTCCCAAATATTCAGTCATGAAGGACTGGGGCACCACGGTCGAAATCAGAGCCGCCAAAACGTAGCCTATCAGAATGTAGATCACTATGTCATCAAAGAAGGTGGTAAAGCCATATTTCAGCGAATTTTCTAATCTTCCAGCAAATCTTAAATCAGGAGCCTCCACGGCTTCAGACACACATTCATCATCGTCACAACACTCTTCCTGTTCTTCCAATGTCAGGTTTTCTCCTTCATCTTTTTTTCCGAAAGCTTTTTCAGCCAAGCCAGCAAAGATGGATGTGATCACTCCGGCAATAGGTCTGAAAATGGTCATAAGGGGATCCAGAAGAGCATAGGACATGGAGATCGAATCGACTCCAGTCTCAGGGGTAGCAATCAAAAAAGACACTGTTGACTCCTTGGATGCTCCATCTTTTCTCAGGCTCACTGCCGTGGGTATAACGCCGCAGGAACACAAGGGCAAAGGCGTCCCGATTAGGCTCGCCTTGAGTATCGATCCAAAATCGCTTTTGCCCAGATGTTTTGCCAGTTTCCGGCTGGAAACGAATTCATGTATCAGCCCCGCTAAAAGAAATCCGGACAATAAATAAAAAGCGGAATCGTTGATAACCTGGAAGAGATTTTTCAAATAGTCAAGTAACAAAATTTCTCCTTGGATTTCACCTCTCCTCCTTGCATCCCCCTCTCCACAGGTGTGGAGAGGGGGAAAAAGGGGGTGAGGTATTACTGTATCTCCTTCAACACCTTTGACGCATCATTCTCTGCCAACTTATACCCCATTTTGTTGGCTTTCAAGTGGGCTGAATTGGCAAAGGTTTTTGCTTGCTCAAAATCTTTCTGGGCAAGATATGCCCTGGCTAAAACTACCTCTGCATCCGGCTCATATAGCAAAAAGCCGGTTCTCTGGCAGAGTCGTAACACCTCATTCCCAGCATTTATAGCATTCTTGTACTCATGCTTTTGGACATACAGCCTGCCATATTCCAACAGTGCTTCGATTTCCAGATCAGGCACACCAACCTTGCGGGCAAGCTCAAGGGCCTTATCGAGATGAAACTTTGTTTCCCCGTACTTTCCCTTTATCCTTTCGATACCAGCCAGACAGCGGTGACATCTTGAGATGTGATCTGGCCAATTTTCATGTTTGCCAATGTCAAGGTTTTGTCTTGTAAGTTCGAAAGCCTCATCAGTCCTTTTGATAGATATGAGAAAATCAGCATAGAAAACTCCATATAGGCTGTGAAGCCGGTTTGTAGTAACCTTCTTTGTAAGCTCATCTGCCTGCCTAAACCATTTCTGTGTTTCTCTACCTTTGCCTAGAAGATGCGAGATATGAGCAACATAGGCTTTTGAGGTTATAATTTCCAGATCAGAACCTGCCCTTTCTGCCATTTCGAGCGCTTTTTTTGCACTTTCCGACCCATTTTTAATCTCACCTGTTCGGAACTGAAGGTCAGCTAAATTTTGCCCAGTTGCAGATGCCCCTTCCCAATCGTCTCCTTTGGCATCCATTTCTGCAAGAAGTCCTAAAACATTGCTCGCCTCCTTTGGTCGACCTATACAAAGAAGTGCCAGCCCTGCTTCATTGAGTAGCCAGCTTTTATCACTCTTTTTGCTCACCAGCGGTAACCGTGAAAGGTCTCGTGATGGAAAGAAAGTTTTGATAAGGGATAGAGCAGTTTCCCATGCACCAAGGATATGGACAATGAAAGCTACATCCCGCCGGTGGATTTTCTCCCAATAAACATCATAAAACGCGTTATCATAAAGCCCGGCAGAACAGCCATGATAGACCTGTTCAAATAAGGGCTGCATCTCCTCCAAGGTTTCTGGCAGTTCAGGTGCATGCTCGCCAAAATATAGGTAAATGCTTTTGTGGCAAAGTTTTTTATCCTTCTCATTAAAGGTAGATTCAAAATAGCCTTTTATCAATGGGTGTGTGGTATATGACTTTTTGGTTTCGTCATACGAGATAAGCCGCCAGTCCACAAGACCATTAACCAAGTCCTTAAAATCAAGGTCATTCATCTTGACCAACACCTCATTGAATCTTGTACCCTCTATCTCGCGCTGGAAGACACCTACAAACTCCTTTTCAGTTACCTCTCCGCGAAATAGCGAGAAGATATTCAAAAAGACAAGCTCTGGCTCAGACATCTTATCTGCGTATTTGCGCAATAGCTTGTTTACGTCCTTGAATCGCTTCTTGTCGTCGAGGACGAATTTAACATCTGGCGCCTGTTTTATATCTCCCTCATAGTATTTATTCAAATAGCCAGCCATTAATGTCAGACTCAGCGCATGCCCTTTGTATCTCTCAACAACCTCTTTCATCTCCTCATCATTTCCCTTGACTCCTCTTTTTTTCAGCATTGCTAAGGCATCGGGAACGCTTAAGTCAACCAGTGGCAGCGCCCTAAACCTCCCTTCTTGCCAATTATCCAAATCCTTCATCGAAAAGCGGGTAGTAATGAGACACAAACCAGCGCCGGGTGCATCAGCCAAATAGTGAAGCATTTCCATACATTCGCGATGCAACATCTTCCCAAACTCGTCACCTGACTCTGATTTTTGCATCTGCTCAAGCCCGTCTAAGATGATG
>SMTZ1_10028932_pt1 | contig 10161 bp, 8 predicted proteins | sample DeeMarSWOR136_30_FD_25667 | JGI IMG/M metagenome (IMG submission 25667) | reverse complement strand
GACCGGGTTGGCGTTGTAGCTATCATTTATGACTCTAATGTTGTCAAGTCTTACCAACTCCATCCTAAGTTCAGAGGGTTTATATTTCTCCAAACCGCTCTTTATCTTCTCCTCCTCCACCCCCAAAAGAGCTCCCACCGCAAAAGCTGCCAAAGCGTTGTATACATTATGCTCTCCCAAGAGTTTTAAATCTATCCTGTACTTGCCATTTACCTTGAAACCTATATATCCTTCCTGGTTGATGGTGAGTTCATCTGCTTTGAAATCGGCTTCATTTTTGATGGAAAAGCTTACGGCCTTTTCTTTACCATTTTTGATTCTTCTTGTCAGAAACTCATCGTCAGCATTTAACACTGCCGTATGAGGTGATCTCATGTTGTCCAAAAGCTCAAACTTTCCAAACTTTGCATCGATTCCAGATGAGCAGGTCCAATATTGGTGATGACTCCGATGTTTGGTTTGGCGATTTTAGTTAGAATTCCTATCTCTCCAAGCTCGCTCATCCCCAGCTCCAGGATCAAAACCTGCGTATCTTTCTCGAGTTCAAATAGGGTTAAGGGAACGCCAATAAGATTGTTATAGCTTTTTATGGATTTTAAAACTTTAAACTTGGAAGATAGAACCCCTGCGATCATATCCTTGGTGGTGGTTTTACCGTTGGTTCCGGTCACAGCCACGGTGGGAAGTTCAAACCTGTTCCTGTGCCAGGAAGCTATCTTCCTCAAGGCCTTTTTTGTATCCTCTACCAGCACCATTGGAACTCCTTCAAGCTCTTTTTTCTTCATCTGCTTTCTCTTCTCTTGGGATATGATCACCACACCTGCTCCCTTTTCTGCTGCCTCCGAAATGAACTGGTGACCATCGAATCTTTCGCCTGATATGGCTACAAATAGATTGCCCTTTTTTATGGTGCGCGAGTCGATGCTTACCCCCCGGGCGATGGTTTGATTTCCTTTGTCATTATTCAAAACTTCTCCACCGGTCACTTTCACTAATTCATTTAAAGAAATACTCAGCATAAGAACTGCTTCCCTGAAGTCACGTTTTTGTCTCCAGGTTTTTCGACGGCGGACTGCCGACCGCGGACATCTTTAACAACTCCAGCACCGTCTCTTTATCGGAGAAATGAAATTTTCTGTCTTTTTTTATCTGATAATCTTCATGCCCTTTCCCCGCCAGCACTAAGCTATCCCCTCTTTTGGCAATCTTTAGGGCTTTTCTTATTCCCTCTCTCCGGTCAATTATGATTTCAACTTTATCCTTGTTTTTCACCCCCAGCATGATTTGATCTATTATCTTTTCAGGATCTTCACTTCGAGGATTATCCTCGGTTAAGAAAACCTTATCTGCCAAAAGAGAGGCCACTTCTCCCATCTGCGGTCTTTTGCCTTGATCTCTATCCCCACCACAGCCAAAGAGGACTAATAGATCGCCTGGGGTAAGTCTTCTGACCGTCTTCAAGAGTCTCTCCAAGGCAGTTGTGGTATGAGCATAATCAATCAATATTTTGAAATCCTGTCCTGCCTGAATCTTCTCCATACGTCCGGGAATCCCCTGCACAGACTCCAGTCCAGATTTTATGGTTTCTAAATCCACCTTCAACGCAATCCCAACTGCCGCACCGGCTAAAGCATTATAGATGTTTGATTCTCCTAAGAGTTTTAGATTTATATTTATTCTTCCATTTGGGGTCACCAGATCTATCTGAGAACCTTCCAGATCACTGGAGAAGGTCTTTGTATAAAAGTCAGCCCTTTGATTATCGAGAGAGTAAGTCAGCCTGTTGGTTTTAGCTTTATCGTAAAAATATTTCCAGTTGGGGTCGTCGATGTTTATCACCGCATAGCTTTTTTCAGAAAGCATATCGAATAGAAGACCTTTTGATTCTTTATATGCGGAGAGGGTCTTATGGAAATCAAGATGCTCCTGGTCGAGATTGGTGAAAACCGCAACATCGAAATCGACTCCGATAACCCTCTTCAGAGCCAAAGCATGTGAGGAGACCTCCATCACCACCGAATCTGTTCCTTTTTCCAGCATTTGGGAAAACATATTTTGTAAATCCAATGATTCCGGGGTAGTCTTTTCGGCCACCACTCTTTTTCCCCCGATGAAGTAAGCTATAGTTCCGATCAGACTCACTTTTCTGCCAGCTTTCTTTAAAATGGATTTGAGCAGATAGGTGATGGTGGTCTTACCGTTTGTTCCGGTGATTCCCACCACCTCCAACCTCTGTGAAGGAGAGTCAAAAAACTTAGAAGACAAAAGTGCCAAGGCTTTCCGGGTATCAGGAACGATTACCTTAACTTTTGCTTTATAGTCACCATCTCTTTGAGTCACCACTGCCACGGCACCTTTTTCTGAAGCCGAATTTATATACTCATGCCCGTCCTCCTTGAATCCTGGAATAGCCACGAAAAGGTCACCTTCTTTGATCTTGCGAGAATCATATTCTATTTTCTTTATATCCAGGTCAGTTTGTCCAAAGATCTTCTTCGAAGGCAAGGCTTCCAAAAGTCTTTTAAGATTTCTCACACCTTTCTCCTCACCTGGGTGAACATTCGACGAGACAAAGCTGTTTCTTGTCCAAGAGCGTGTAAGGCTCGGGAATCTGTTTGGTCACCACCCCACTCCCCTTAAGTTTGACTCGCAACTTTTTAGCAAAAAAAGCGTTTATCGCTTCTCGTGCTGTCATTCCTAACACATTGGGAACCATGATATTGTCGCTTGCGGGAGATTTTGATTTTTGGTCAAAACCCGATTCTTTCTGAGCTAAAGTGGAAATTTCCTTTGACGAGCCTTTGCTGGATGTTTCATAGACAGTTAGCTTAGACAAATTATTTTCCCTTCCTTCCAAGAAGGGCTCTCCGGTTAGGGCTAAGATGCGTAAGGTGGTGTTTTTGAATACAGGTGCGGCAGTTTGTCCACCCAGATGCTCGGTTTTTGGATTATCCAAAGTGATCAGACCTACCATCTTGGGATCATCTGCTGGGAAAAAGCCCACAAAGGAGGCGATATATTTGTTATCTTCATATCCTCTTCCGTTCAGCTTCGCTTTTTGCGCCGTTCCCGTCTTTCCTCCGATGGCTAATCCTTCCGTCTTAGCTTTTTGTCCGGTTCCATACGAAACCACCCCTTTTAAGAAGTCGACCAGGGTGGAGGCGGTTTCGGAGCTTATCACTTGGCGCACCTGGATGGGATGAAATGCTTTCAGGGTATCGCCATTTTCATCCATAATAGCCTTGACCACAAAAGGCCTCATCAAAACACCTTCGTTGGCAACGGCAGCATAAGCACAGACCAACTGCAGCGGAGTCAGGGATATTCCCTGTCCAAAGGCAATGGTGGACAGCTCCAAATCGGACCACCCATCTGGTGAAGAGATGAAACCTTTAGATTCGCCCGGCAAATCTATTCCGGTCTTTGCGCCCATGCCAAAATCTAAAGCATATTGGTAGATTTTCTCCCTGCCCACCATATTTGCTATTTTGGCTAAGGCGATATTGCTGGAGTAAATCACGCTTTCCTTGAAAGTAAGCCATTCATACTCCTTGATGTCGTGAATGATTCTCTTTCCAATCCTGTATTTTCCTTTTTCCGCATAGATGCTGTCCTTGGGGGTTAAAATCTTTTCTTCCAGAGCCGAAGCAGCAGTCACAATTTTGAAGGTGGAACCGGGTTCAAAATTATCACTTATGGTTCTGTTCTTTATGGGAAGTTCATCACCCTTCCCGCAATGGGCCATGGCCAATATCTCCCCGCTTTCAGGATCTATAAAAACTGCACGCCCTCCATCCGCCCGGGTGAGTAGAACTCCCTTTTTCAGTTCCTCTTCTATAACGGACTGCAATTCTATATCAATGGTTAACCCAATGCTTTTGCCTCTCTCCGGTTTCTGGATAGGATATTCTGTGATATGATAGGAATTTCTATGTCCATCCCGTTGAAATATGGCTTTTCCATCTTCCCCGGAGAGCTCTTGGTCATATTGAAGCTCAACTCCAGCTAACCCTTTGTTATCGATGTCAGTAAAACCCAACACATCTTCCGCAAGGTCTCCATTCAAATAATATCGTTTGGTCTCGTTTAGCACCCACACACCTCCCAATTTACCTTCACCAAGTTTGGATTTTATCCTCTGGCTTTCCTTTTTCTCCACCCTTCTTTTAAGCCAAACGAAATTGTTCTCGGTTTTCAAATGGTGTCTCAACCTCTCGAAAGTTGATTTGGAGGAACCAGCAAATGAGCGGGCCACCAGGTTCACATTTTTCACACTCTCTGGAATGGCAAAAAAGGACTCCACCGGTAGATTGACAGTTAACAGCTTGCCGTTTCGGTCATAGATAAGTCCTCTGTCAGCATCCAATTTTATATGGAGCTGATGCTGTTTTAAGATTATCTTCTTATATTCATCTCCTTTTAAACCCTGGAAATAAAAGAGGCGAGCGAAAATAAGAAGCCAAAAAAACACTCCCATCAAAAAGACTAAAGCACCTCTTCTTTTGGTAGTCTTTGTCCACCTGCTTTGCGGACGCCTGCGAGGCGAGTTATCATAAAAGCTTTTTGACCTGTAGCCCATGTTTGTCCTTTCTGGGTGAACCTTATCTTAAGGAGAAATCCTTTTGAGCTTGGTCCAGATCTTCTTAATCGAGCTTTGCTTCTCAATATTAGCTGAATCCTTTGCCTCAGGCAGCACTTTTATCTGCTCAAAGGAGGGATAGATAAATCCCATCTCTTTTGCCAGTCTTTCTATACGCGCCACTGAGCTCAGATTCGCTGCTTCAACCTGGAGATACTTATATTCCTCTTGCTGTTTGTCGATCTGGACATTCAGCCTTTCAATTTCATTTGCCAAAGTGAGAACGGTAACTCTTTGCCAGATATAAACAGTGGCTAAAAGGATCAACACCATCAGAATCAGCAAGAACCTCAAACGAAGATTCTTCTGCTTCTTGAAATGAATATGGCTTCTTTTAATCTTGCCCTTTTCCAAGTTTACATCTCCCTGGATTTCAATCCCTTGTTAGGATTGAAGTCTCTCTGCTACCCACAGCCTGGCACTTCTTGCCCGGGGATTCTCCTCTATCTCTTCCACGGAAGGGGCGATGGGTTTTTTAGTAACCATTCTCAAAGCTGTTTTGTCTTGCCTTTTTATTATGTCTTTGATTATCCGATGTTCTAAGGAGTGATAAGAGATCACGCATAGCCTGCCAGGAGGAGCTAAAAATTCAATAGCTTGCTTTAGACCTTCTCTTAATTCCTCCAGCTCCTCATTCACCTCTATCCTGATGGCTTGAAATACTCGAGCTAAGGACTTTATCCGATATCTGGGGTTGATTTTTGATTCCACCAACTTCCTTAATTCAAAAGTAGTGAAGATTTCTTTTTTTTCTCTTTGTTTCACTATGGCTTTGGCAATCCTTTTGGAAAATTTCTCCTGTCCAAACTCAAACAGGATCTTGGTCAAATCCGAGAGGGCATAGTTATTCACCACAAAAATGCAATGAACAGACCCCCAAGTCGAATAAAAAACCGGAAATCTTTTTTACCTTTAAACCTGAAACTAAATCTTTCATCTGGCTGAAACGAAGATGCGCGAATTCAACCCTGTCTCTATATTTCTTTAAACGTTTTTTCGCAATTTCGAGTAAGCTCTCATCTCTATCCATACAAATTAATTTCCCTCCAGGTTCAAGTTGTGAAACTATAGCCTGCGCATGTCCGCCAGTCCCGACTGTTGCATCCAGATAGATTCCTGACTTCGAAGTTAAAAGATTTTCCAAAACCTCCTTCAACAGAACAGGTTCATGCATGGTTCAGCCCGTTTACATTAGTTCGTTTTCCCCCAATGCCTCACTTTTTCGGTGAAGGCGATTCAGGACTGAATATCTTCTGGGCAACCTGTTCATAAGATTGCGCGAAGTGTTCTCTATATCTCTGGAATACCCCTGGGTTCCATACCTCGATCCGTGACAGGATCCCCAAGATGAGCACGTCCTCTTTGGGTTTGAGCTGGGCATGCTCCAAGAGTTTTTGAGAAACGGTGAGCCTCCCTGCTCTGTCTATTCTCACATCTTCGGATTTCGGGATGAACTCTCTCTCGTAGAATCTGTGCTCCTCTAAATCAACCTTCAGGTCTCTCAACTTCTTCTCTTGTTTCTCCCACTCTTCTTTAGGATAGATGAAAATGCATCCATCAAAACCTGCAGTTAAAACAAAATTTTCATTAGAAGAGGGAGGACTGGCATCCCTCAGTTTCTTGGGCAACTTAAGTCGCCTCTTAGGATCAATGGTAGATGTATAAGTTCCTTTAAATGAAGCCATTTAAACTAAGATAGAAATTTAGGTTCGAGTGAATAAAAATCCTTTGGCCGTTAGTTCAAGGACCATTGTTGCTACCCGGAATGGACAGACAGGGAGATCAAATGAAATTAAGTATCGATTCCCCAAATATGGCGATTCTCCTCTAAACATATAACTTTATGCAAAACCTTTTTTTGAAACCTTGATTTTATCGTCAACTTTAACGGAAAGAATATTACTCATTTAACTACAATGGCTTATCAAAAAAACTTGTTTACAGGTGCTGGAATTATTTTTTAATTCTTTACGACTATCGAGCTTATACCACAATCTGTCGAGAATTCCCCATACTACTTCACTTATTCGATTTGCATGAGGAGGCTCGTCCGTTCCAGAAGCCAAGAATCATAATTCTAACCTCTTAATAAAAAGCAGGTTGTAACAAAGGACTTTTCATTCACAGAAATTTTTCCCACAGGCACACTGATTGCAAAACTCCCAGAGGTAACCATTGATCCCTTTTATTCTCATTTCAGGAGGGGGGAATGAAGATCAATTCTTGGAGAAAACTTACATTTTTGGTTCTTTTCTGCTTGGCATTTTTCAAACCAGCATTTTCACAGATCAGCTTTCACCATTCTTTTTCTGAAAATGATCTTAGATTCAATAGAATGGATAGCTATGATGTGGTGGACTTGAAGAAAGGAGAAAAGATTGGAGAAGTAGGGAAACCTGATCTTCCCTTAAAATTAGCTCATCTTTGGATTCCAAATGATTTTGAAGTGGAGAGCCTAATTGTCATCGCTAACTCATATGAAGTCCTGGAAGGCGAGTATCTGATTATTCCCATTCAACCTGATGAAAAAACAAACGGAATGGCTGAGAAAACATGGATGCCTCCGGACTCACGAACATACAGTTCTGATTCGCTTTATCCGGGCAAACTTGGAGAAATCGTGGAAAGTGGTTATTTGGCAGGGAGCCAGATAGTCACCATAGCCTTGTATCCATTACAATATAGGCCCAAATCAAAAAAGCTTTTCTTCTATACTGATCTGGATTTGAGATTGAAGTTAAGGAGTTCGACAAAAGTTGCTCCCTCTTCCGTTATCAAGACAAGGTTGCCCCAAGCCTCAAAAATATATGCAGAAATTGCAAATGAAATAGTGGACGATGAAAATGTCCCTGGCAATTACAACAGTTTGCAAAATTACGATCACAGTCTGTCCAATGCCTATGGCCAAGATTCAGAACAGCATCCCTATCTGATCATCACCTCCTCTGAATTAAAATCCGCATTTTCTCCTTTGCTCAAGTGGAAGATTAAGAAAGGAATACAAGCGACCATTGTCACCGTGGATAGTATTTTAACCACCCACACCGGAAGAGACGATCCAGAGAAAATCAGGAATTTTCTTATCGATGCCTATCAGAATGGGGCCATGTGGGTGCTATTAGGAGGGGACGAGGATATTGTTCCGGTAAGATATGCTTATCCGACCAATGTCTACACTCCTCCGGCAATGACTCAGCAGCAGATTTGCGACCTTTATTATTCAGATGTGGATGGAGAATGGGACCTAGACAACGATGGTATCTGGGGCGAGCCGGAAGACGACAGTCCAGACATTTATCCCGATCTATTTGTCGGAAGGGTGCCTTGTAGTGATAGCGTTGAAGCATCATCTTTCGTGGACAAGCTTTTATTATATGAAAGAAATCCTGGTAATGGAGTGACTGATTACCTTCCTTCCGCTCTTTGGATGTGTTCAGATCAGATGAGAGACTGGAGTGGCGGAGTCGGGCAGCATATCCTGGCTTCTGAGCATGTAGATAGCCACTACTTTCAGGATTTATCAACTTTAATCGAGGCCCCGTCGGGGGCGGCAGAAAATCCGATCAGCCCCTATGGGCAAAACTGCATTGAGACCATGGATCAAGGATGGGGCATAATCTCAGTTTTGGCCCACGGTGTGCCGAACGGTTTTGTGACCAAATCGAATCAGATCAACCAGTCCCCAAGATCATGGATTTATTCTTATCCCGGAGAAGACAATGGTCACGGACATCTTCCGTCCCTATCCAATCAAGGTAAATATGGAATCATGTATTCCATTGCCTGTAAGCAAAGCGCCATTGATGTGGACAAATACCCCCAGATGGGAAACGAGCCTTGTGTTGGTGAAGTATACCCCATATCACCGGACATTGGAGGGGTGGCATTCTTAGGCTACACCAGATGGGGATGGGTGGGCATCTCCTATAAGCTTTTAGAGAAATTCCTTCAATATCTTTTTGCTGATTCACTGCAACATCATCTGGGGATAGCCGAGGCACTTTCCCGTTGTTCTTATCCTTCATATCGAGATTTGAATTATGGGCACAATCTGTTTGGTGATCCTGAGATGAGGGTCTGGACCCGGGTCCCGCATCCATTGACCGCGACCCATCCGGGTAAAGTCACCATGGGCTTGCGCACCATAGACATTTCCGTCACCTCAGAAGATGTAGGCGTTCCAGATGCCACTGTCTGTTTGAGCCTAAATCAAAGGATTATGTTTTTGGGAACTACCAATCAAGATGGTTTATTATCTGCTGAAGTAAACCTGGACGATGTGGGAGAGATGAGCGTGGTGGTGACCAAGCCGAATTTTCTTCCTTATGAGGGAAACATCACCGTCTCCATCACAGCAGACGTGGACGAAGATGATGAGGAAAATAACATTTCGTCCTTTGATTTGTTCCAGAACTATCCCAATCCGTTTAATCCGGTGACCAAAATTCAGTTTAGAGTTCAGAGTTTAAAGTCGAGAGAGCCCCTCCATACCATCCTTAGCATCTATAACGTTCTGGGGCAGAGGGTGAGGACTCTGGTAGATGAGCCCAAAAGCCCGGGAAGTTATGAAGTGATCTGGGATGGAAAAGATGGAAAGGGCAATGACGTCTCCAGCGGAATATATTTCTACAGATTGGATACTGAAAATTATCAGAAGACCAAAAAGATGACTTTACTCAAATGATACCGTAACTGAACATTCCCAAAATTTCGAAGAACGGATCTTTCAAACCAGCACCTAATTTAAATTAGGTGCTGGTTCTTCTTATATATTTCCGCTCCCGCTTGATTGTCCTTCAGGATAAATCCATTTGGATCCGTAGGAGTATCATCCAGATTTTTTCCTCTTTTTTTCTTGACTTCTTTAAGCAGAGATTTATTTTATTCTATCGAAATCGTCAAAAACTATTGACTGCGTCAAATCGAGGTAGATGGGAAGAACCAAATTGTAGAGGGAGTCCTTCCCGTTGTGCAGGGAGAAGGTGGATGATAATCCGAGGGATCAGTTGGACGATCCGTTTAAGCAATAAATGGTGTGATGGAGAAGATGTATGGAGATTATAATTCCGCTAAATCCCCCTGTATCCCCCTTTTTCAAAGGGGGAGAAAAAATTCAATTCCCCCTTTCATAAAGGGGGACCAAGGGGGATTAAAAAGGATCAAGAATTGCCCCTTGTACAGACCGGAGACATGGGTAACAGGTGTTCGGGGACATGGGTAACACTTTTAGGTTTTTTCATTCATGTTAATTGTATAGATCTTTTGATGGCAAAAATATACATCAAAGAGACCGTCTGTCAAGGTTGGACGGAGAGCGACAGGATATCCTGTAAAGGCTCTGCCGACTTTAAATACACAGCCATGAAAAGAGATTTCTCCTTTTCCTTGGACTTTACGAACGATGTCACGGCTGTTATATTCGATGGGTGGCAAGGGGTCAGGAAATTCACGGGAGCTGGGCTGATATCTACTGGCTGGGGTGGCCAGTCCCAATGCCTCATGCGGTCGCTCGAAGTTGTATA
>SMTZ1_10022514_pt1 | contig 10161 bp, 10 predicted proteins | sample DeeMarSWOR136_30_FD_25667 | JGI IMG/M metagenome (IMG submission 25667) | reverse complement strand
ACCGCGGTTTCTTCCGAACTTTCACGGTGAAATTACCGACGAAACCTTCCACACCGACCACATCAGCATAACTGAGTAACTCAATATTTGGATGCCTGGCGACATCTACCATTTTTGGTGTCAAAATACACGCGGAACAATCGAGGGTGGGGAAGGTTTTATCGAGTTGCGCCATACGCCCACCAACACTCGGTGTTTTCTCAACAAGATACGTTTTATATCCCATGTTTCCAATGTCTAACGCCGCTTGAATACCAGCGATACCACCACCAACAACAAGCGCTGTTGGAGTGACATCAACTTTCTTTTTCTCAAGTGGATTAGCGAGAGAAACACGGAGAACTGCGCTTTTTACCAGCGCAATCGCCTTCTGAGTACCTTTCTCCTTCTCCTTATGTACCCAAGAGCATTGCTCCCGAATGTTTACCATTTCAAGACAGTATGGGTTGAGTCCGATTTCTTCAAGCACCCGTCTGAACGTCGGCTCATGCATCCGTGGGGAACACGAAGCGACAACCACACGGTCGAGATGGTAGTCTTGTATGTCCTTTTTTATCATCTCTTGCCCTGGGTCAGAACACATATATTTATAGAAACGACTCACCTTGACGTTTGGAAGGTTTCTCATCACCTCTGCAACTTTTTCAACGTAAACTGTTGCTGCTATGTTAATACCGCATTCACAGACATACACACCGATTTTCATTGCACTATCGCCTCCGCTGAAATTCCATCAATTTGTGCAAGAATCTGCTGCATATCAAAATGCCTCATCGTAATCGCACCAGTTGGACATGCGGATGCACACGACCCGCACCCTTTACACATGACATCGTTACAGGTCATCACCTTCTTCTCGCTGTCAAACTCTAAGGCTGAATACGCACAAAGGTCTTCACACATTCGACATCCACCGCAGACATCCGCATCAATCACCGCAGAGATCGCCTCGACTTCTACTTTCCCTTGTGCAAGAGGCTCAGCAGCTCGCACTGCAGCACCACTCGCCTGAGCAACCGCATCAGGAATATCCTTCGGGCTTTGACAACATCCCGCAAGGAAAATGCCATCGGTAAATGTATCCATTGGCCGTAGCTTTGGATGTGCCTCTAAAAAGAACCCATCAGCGCTCTGATTGATATTGAGGATCCGTGATAATTCCTTTGAATCTTCCCGCGGAATAATACCGGTGGCAAGCACGACAAGATCCGCATCAATATCAGGATGGCCCTTTGTTTTCACAAGCACTTTATCATTGTTCTTTATCACTTCAATCGGATCACCGAGCTCCCGGCGTCGATACACAATACCTTCGCCTTGCACCCGGTTGTAGAACTCTTCAAACCCTTTCCCAAACGCGCGGACATCAGTATAATAAATAACAAGATCTGCACCAGGGATTTTCTCCTTCACCATATGCGCTTGTTTCGCGGTATACATACAGCAGACGCGAGAGCAATACTCATGAGTTTTTTTATCCCGAGACCCAACACACTGAATGAAGACAACCTTCTTCGGTTCTTTCCCATTAATCTCGATATGCCCACCCGTAGGACCAGAGGCAGAGATGAGTCGTTCAAACTCAAGACCCGTGATTACATTCGGATATTTTCCATATCCATATTCTGGTTTTTCCATGGGGTTAAACAAATCAAATCCAGTTGCTACAACAATCGTCCCTACGTCAAGCTCCAGGATTTCTTCTTTCTGATCAAAGTTTATCGCATTCCTCTCGCATGCCTCCACACATAAGGCCTTATCACCACATTTTCCGGTTTTCAACGTAATGCATTTCTCTGGATCAATCGTATACTTCAAGGGGATTGCCTGGGGGAACGGAACATAAATAGCGCTCCGTTTCCCTTTGTTGAGGTCAAACTCGTTCGGAATTCTCCCTTTCAACCTGCAGGCTGCTGCACATAACCCGCAGCCAACACATTTTTCCTCATCAACATACCGTGGTTTTTTCTTCACTTTGACTTTGAAATTTCCGATGTACCCATCAAGACCAACCACCTCTGAATAAGTGAGAAGTTCAATGTTCGGGTGTCGGGCAGCATCCACCATTTTTGGTGTTAAAATACACGCGGAACAATCGAGGGTAGGGAAAGTTTTATCAAGTTGTGCCATACGCCCACCAATGCTGGGGCTTCGTTCTACAAGATACACTTTGAATCCTTTTTCTGCGATCTCTAACGCAGCTTGGATACCCGCTACACCTCCACCGATGACAAGCGCCTTTGGTATGACCGAGACTTCCTTTTTCTCCAGTGGTTCTAAGAATGAGGCACGAGCGACCGCCCCAGTTATCAATTGTATCGCTTTCCCAGTTGATTTCTCTTTTTCTTGATGTACCCAGGAGCATTGCTCCCGAATGTTCACCATCTCAAAAAAATAGGGGTTTAAACCTGTTTCTTCAAGCACCCGTCTGAACGTTGGCTCATGCATCCGCGGGGAACATGAGGCGACAACCACACGGTCGAGCTGCAGATCTTTAATGTCTTTTTTAATGAGCGCCTGCCCTGGGTCAGAACACATATATTTATAGAAACGACTCACCGCGACATTCGGCAGGTTTTGCACGTCTTCAACAACTTTCTCAACATCTACAGTATGAGCAATATTGATTCCGCATTCACAAACATATACGCCGATTTTCATAGGTGTTTCCTACCTTGTTTATTGTTCCCCTTTAATGTTTTGTAACTGCTTATATGAGAAAACAGGGCCATCTTTGCAGACATACAGATTGCCGATGTTGCACCTGCCGCATTTCCCAATCCCACATTTCATCCGCATCTCAAGAGTGGTAAAGATTTGATCTTCAGAGAATCCAAGCTTTCCAAGGTTTTGAATCACATATTTGATCATAATCGGAGGACCACATGTCACTGCAATCGCGTTCTTTGGTGACGGGTTCACTCTCATGAGATTATCTGGGACAAAACCAACAAAATCACTCCATCCGTCTTCTTTTACATCAATGGAAAGACACGCGTTGGTATCCTCACAGGTTTTCAGCTCAGCGAAATCTTTGGTGTAGCAGAGATCCTTTGATGTTCGCGCTCCGTAAATGATATCCAATTTCCCATACTGTTTCCTGTTGTCGACAACATATTTGATTAATGAGCGAAGCGGTGCTTGTCCTATTCCTCCACCGATTAAGACAAGGTTTTTCCCCATCCATCCAGAAACATCAAAATGATTCCCATATGGTCCACGGACACCGACCACATCACCAGGTTCACATTCATGGAGTGCAGAGGTGACCTTCCCAAGTTTCAAGACACTGACTTCGATGAACCCTTTCTGCGTTGGGCTGGACGAAATAGCAAAGAAACATTCGCCTTTCCCAAAGAGACTGACCATAACACATTGACCTGGGAGAAACGTAAACTTTTCTCTCACCTTTTCATCTTGAAAGACGAGTCTGAAGGTTTTAATCGCTCGTTGTCCACCCACCTCATCGCAAATGCTGTCAATGGTTGCAAGCCATGGTTGATAGGGGTTTTCCTTCATGGTTTCACCTCCCCAGCTTTGGTGATAACGTCAATGATGTCGATGTTCACCGGGCAGTTATCAATGCATCTCCCGCATCCTACGCAGGCGATCATCTGATGGTTCTTCGGGTAATAATTATATTTATGGTACACTCGATTTCGTACCCGGTTCATCCGCTCTGGACGAGGGTTATGCCCTGAGGCATGCAGGGTATACTCCGGTCGCATACATGAGTCCCACACCCGTATCCGCGCACCCTTATCCAACGTGGTTTCATCTTGAATGTCAAAGCAATGGCAAGTAGGACAGAGATAGGTACACGCTCCACAGCCAAGACATTTCATCGCAATGGTTTTCCAATACGGAGCATCAAAAATAGTGTCCAGTTTCTTCACAAATGCATCAACATTATTTATTTTCATCTGGCGGGTAATTGCATCAACTGCTTTTTTCTCAACATCTTTTTTCTTTTTTGAGTCCGCGTCTGTTGCAGGGGTGAATAGTTTTTTTGTTTTCTCCACTAGTTGTTTTCCCTTCTCACTGTTCAATTCTACATAGTACTTGTCACCGATATCAGTCAATAAAATATCCAAATGTTCTGGTGATGCAGGGCTCCCATTTAAGGAGGTGCAGAAACAGTTTACAGTTGGTTGATTGCAGCTCAAACCAACGAGAATGGCGTTCTTTCTCTTTGTCAAATAATAGGGATCTTCAAAATCGTTTGTGAAAACGGGATCAATGATCGATAGGCTTTTTGCATCACAGGGTCGTATCCCAAAAACAACAATTTTTTCATCAGGGAGACTTGCGGGGTTCACACGGATGTTCTTCCCCTGGGTGAACGTAAACATTGTCTCGGTTTGATGAAACATCTGGGCTTTCGGAGGAACAATAGCATTTGAATAGGCAAGTGTCATCTCCGATGGTTTTGTAATGGGTTTAAAAAAGACCAAATCCTCTTCCTTGACAGGGGCAAAGATCGTATACGTAGGGGTAATCATGTTAATCCATTCTGGGAGTTTATTTTTTAATAGGATGTATTTTTCCATCGTGCTCACCTTCACAGTATTGTATCCTCCGTATCATTTGGTTTAAACATGGCTAATAAGGGTTTTTCCTCAAGGTTAACTCCAGCCACATATTGAAACAGTTCTTTGATGTCCTTCTCAATTTTTTTATTGAGCATCGTCAGAGGAATATTCATCGGGCAGGCGCGCTCACATTCACCACAGCCACTGCATCGTCCTGCGAGATGATAGGCGCGGATGAGGTTCCACACGGTGTTTTCAGAACGGTTCACAGACCGGTAAATCCACTGCGGGGATAATTGATCAACGATACACTCTTTACAATAACATAAGGGGCAGACATTCCGACACGCGTAACAACGGATGCACCGGTCAAATGCCTTGCTCCAAAACTCCCATTTTTCTTTCAGCGCTTTCTTCTCCAGGGTTTTAATCTCCTTGTATTCCTCTTTTTTTGTACTCTTTACTTCATCACCAAGGAGGACATCGTGGATTACTGGCGTTGGATATTCGCATTGTTTGCATTTCTCAAAGAGTAACTCGTCTTTTGGTATTTTCTGGTTTTTTCCGTTGATAGTGAGCACATAATGGTTTCCTTCTTCTCTCACATCGACAGGTTTTATCTGATGAGGAAACTTAACAGTGATTTTCTTTGGATCAATCACCCCTGTGCAGGGGACACCGATGATAACAAGGCTTTCTCGTTTCAACCCTTTTTCTTGGAGGATTTGGACAACCGCTCGCGCGTCACACCCTTTTACAACAAGTCCAACTTTTCGAGTGTCTTCTTTTTCTCCTTTTCGAAGTGGTGGTTTCTCTTCAAGCATGAGATACACGGAGAGATTATTTGCACATAATGGGGAGAAGATAAACCGCTCTGCCTCCTCTGGTGTGAACGCAAAAGAGGGGGTGACCTGGAACCCGTAGGTACCTTGTTCATACCCGATGACGTATTTCACATCATCCCGAGAGACTAATTTTTTTACCTCGTCTCTAAGTTGTTTTTCATTTACCATGTGTTTTCCCTCTTCAACTGCTGTATCGGACCCAATTCTCGTATCTCATCAGTTACTTCTTTTACCACATCTGCAAATTTTTTTCCTTCCGAAGCAGACACCCAGGTCATTCGAACCCGGCGGGGATCAATCCCTACGTAATCGAGTAATTCTCTCAGGATCGCGTATCGTCGTCTTGCCAAGTAGTTCCCTCGTTCGTAATGACAGTCACCAGGGTGACAACCACCGATGAGGACGCCATCAGCGCCTTGCTGGAGTGCGTTGATGACGAAAATCGGGTTGATTCTCCCTGAGCACATGACTCTGATGACTTTCAGATTTGGTGGGTATTGCATTCTGCTGGTTCCTGCGAGGTCAGCTCCTGCGTAGGAGCACCAGTTGCAGAGAAAACCGATGATGTTCGGTTCAAAGTCTTTTTTCATCTTCTTTTTCACCTCAACTTGAGTGGTTTGCATCATATTGTTATCTCCTTTAATATTCCAATGATGACAATCTCCCGAGGGATCCGTGTCTCCCCCATTTTTTTTGCCATCTCAATTGCCTCACTAAGTGAGACATCATGAGGGTTACAGGAATGCATAGTGGAGAAATCATGGAGAGGGATGCGTTTGACTTCCCCATCTTTTCCGTGTTCTGTTTTTACAGCATCGATGATGATTGCTTTATCGTAGCCTAGGATGAGGTCAAGGAGGTTCATCCCCCCTGTTATTGCTTCTTCTATGGTGACCTCAGATTGGTGGATGTGTTTCTTAAGTTCGTTTGCGATATGGATTCCGACTCCATCGTCACCGAGTATCTGATTCCCTACACCTAGGATGATGGTTTTCATTTTTTTATTTCCTCTAAAGATTTTGTTTGAGTGTTTTGTAGAGTTTCTTTTTATGGTCGTAGATGTTTACTTCCAATGGCATACCGCCAGGGAGTGTATGTGTGGCACAGGCGAAACAGGGATCATATGCTCTAAACGCCATTTCAACCATGTTCAGTGTGGCATTCGTCACGTTTCCTTTTGTGATAACTCCTTTGGCTGCATCCCGAATTGACATGTTGATTGCCCCTGCATTGTTTGTTGTAGCAACAATGAGGTTAGCTTTGTCAATAAGCCCGTTTTTATCAAGTTTATAATGATGGATGAGAGTTCCGCGGGCTGCCTCGGTGACACCCATACCCTCACCAGGATCCCCCACAGGGTTTCTGATTTTTTGCGCGGTGATTTCCGGGTCGTTGATGAGCTCTTTTGCTCGTTCCGTGGCATAGAGAAGTTCAATGAGTCGTGCCCAGTGGAATGCGAGAGTGGAGTTGACTGCTTTGCCTCCGAGGGTTTCATAGAATCGTTTGTATTCTTTATCTGCGAGAGGTGTCGCCATCCCCTCTGCAGCATTGAGACGACCAAGTGGTCCCACACGGTAGATTCCACTGTCTTTTCCATCTTGGAAACCTTTCCATCCAACAGCTTTAAGGTACGGGAATTTGATGTAGGTCCATTCTTCAACGTGCTCCGCGATGTTCTTGTAGTAGTCTTTGACATCAAATTTTACTCTTTCATTTCCCTGTTGATCGGTAACGCGTATCTTTCCATCGTAGAAGTTGACTTTGTTGTTTTTATCAACAAGTCCCATGTTGTAGGTTTTTAAGGTGTACGGGTCGCTGAGGATGAGGTCTACATATGTTTTGTTTTTTAGAACAATATCATCAAAAAGTTTCAAGGAGAATTTTGCAAACTCTATGCAAGAATCCACCATTTTCTTTATGTCTTGTACCTCGTCTTTGTTGAGTCCCTTGGAGACACCACCGGGGAGACCGCAGACGGGATGTGTTGCTTTTCCGCCGAGTATTCCGGTTATTCTTTGGCCATACGCCCGGTGTTTAATGACTTCTTTGCCAATGTCCAGCCCTACCTTCTCGATTACGCCGAGAACATTTCTTTTTGCCGGTGGCGCATCTGGTCCAACGACAAAATCAGGTCCACCGAGATAGTAGAAATGGAGAGTATGATCGTAGATATAATACCCCATGTACATGAGCTCTCGCAGTTTTTTTGCTGCAGAGGGTGGATCGACATGGAATGCGGCATCCAATGCTTTCGTGGATGCAAAATGATGAGCAACGGGACAGACACCGCAGATACGCGAAGTAATCTGAGGCATATCCTCCGCTCTCCGCCCTTGTGCAAACCGTTCGAAACCACGGAGTTCAGGGATTTGAAGGATCGCGTTTTCTACGTCGCCTTTGTCATCTAAAAAAATGCTTATTTTCCCATGGCCTTCCAGTCGCGTGATCGGATCAATAGTTACTGTTTTCATGTTACTTTATCACCTTCCTATTCACCAACGCGGTGGGCAACGTATATTTGTAGAATGTGCCCGTCACATCCACCACCTGATCAATCAGTTTTTGTACATCTTCATCGCTCATCTTCTCTTCCCCCTCAAGACCAAGGATGGAGGCGAGCCCTGAAATCATCTTTGCCCCTTGATCAAGCGAGTTTGGTGTTGGACCACCGCACCCAGTACACGGCATGTTTGCATCAAGGCATCGTGCTTTACAACCACCTCGTGTCGCAGGTCCTAAGCAGATGATTCCTTGCTCAAGGAGACATTTCTCCTCAACCTTATCGACTTCATAGATCCGTTTGATTGCTTTGATTTTCTTCTCAGATTTTTCAAATCGACAATCGCGGTAACCGCATTGAGGATCAAATCCGTAGGAGGCGGACAGCCGGGGAGGTAGTAATCAACGTCAACCACCTGATTCAGACTTTTTACAGTATCATAAAACTCAGGAAGCGTCAGTGTTCCCTCTTTCACTTTCACAGAGGTTTTCGGAGTGATCTTCTTTGGGTTATCAGTGGAAGGATTATCCAAGTATGCCACGTTGAACACTTCCTCTTTGTTTGCTATATTGGCAAGTCCGGGGATTCCACCATTGGCTGCACATGCACCGAAGGCGACCAATGCCTTTGCTTTCTTCCTTAGAAGTTTTGCGATATGCTCCTGTTCCTCAGTTCGAATCGCTCCGTTAAAGAAACACACATCGATACTTTTATCTTCCATCGCCTCGACATCTTTATACTTTATATCCATGGCAACCGGCCAAAAGAGGATATCAGCAGCGGCAACAACATCCAAGATTTTTTCATCAATATCAAGAACCGCTATCTCACATCCACCACAACTTGCCGCCCAGTAAAAAGCAAATTGCAGTTTCTTGTCTTTCACAGGTTCCTTCTTTGTTTCTGTTTTCTCTTTTGTCATACACTCACCATTTCACATTCTCTACAAATTAATTCTCTTTCTCAAAGACCCCCTTTTTCTTCAATAAAATTAGTGGATCCACCGCATGACTTTCGAATCCACATAATTTGAGATCTAAGCCTAATGCTACCGCAATCAACTGCGTGTAATAGAAAACAGGTATTTGTTTATAACTGTTGAACAATTTTTCAGCTTCTTTCCCCCGGACATCAAGGTTAAACCGGCAGAGAGGACAGGAGAGAACAATCGCATCGCTTCCCCGTTCGATAGCAAAATTTGTGATCCGATGCGCTCGTTTAGCAACTAACTCTTTATCTTCAACGGTATGGTAGGAACCGCAACATTCGATTTTAAAGGGGTTATCAATAACCTTCGCCCCAAGAGCCATCAAGAGTTTTGAAAGGATGATTGGTTCCTCAGCATCATCAATTGCTACTTCCCGAGGACGGAGTAACATACACCCGTAATACGGCATGATTTTCATGCCTTTCAATGGATACTTGACCAATTTTTTTAAAACATCAAAACCAACGTCATCTCTGAGGAACTCGAGGAAATGAATTACCTTTACAGTCCCTTTGTAATCGTGTTCTGTATCCATGAAATCATTGAGAGTTTTGAGGTTATCCTGACGTGTTTGTACCCGGAGATTAGTTTGTTTTAACGTATTATAACACATATCACAAAGAGTAATGACCTTATCTGCTCCTGCATCCTCAACATGGATCAAATTCCGTAATGGTGCGATGTGGTGCATTAGGTCATCGTCCGTGAGCGAGGAGACGACCCCGCAGCAGTTCCAGTTTTCCATTTCTACCAGCTCATGGCCAAGAGCATTCATGATTGAAAACGCGGATTTTTCAAGGTTTTTTGCCGAGGTTTTCATGGTGCAACCGGGGTAGTATAGTAGCTTCATTTTCTTCACATTTTTTTCTTTCTTTTCTAGATTATCCAATATTTTTTCTAAATAAACTCACGAACGCGAGTTGCGGGATTGTCTTCCGCTCCTCCTTAGGTATTTTGATAGGATTTGTTTTATCGATGTTTTTTCGTAAGAGTATTTGACGTAATGCTTCCATAATTTTTGTTAAATTGAGGTCCCGCGGGCAGCGCTCCGCACAGGTGTAACATGAGGAACATAACCATATAGTGTTTGAATGGAGGACATCTTTTTTATCCAGGATAACATGTCGGATCACTTCATCTGGTGCAATATCCATCTCGTCAATGAACGGGCACCCCGCGGAACAGGTTCCGCATTGGTAACACCCGAATAGGTTCTCCCCACAGAGGTTTTCTACTTCTTTGACAAGGTCTCCTTTTTTTAGTTTCAAAGTAGTTAGGTTCAGGTCTTCTCTCTGT
>SMTZ1_10017122_pt1 | contig 10161 bp, 9 predicted proteins | sample DeeMarSWOR136_30_FD_25667 | JGI IMG/M metagenome (IMG submission 25667) | reverse complement strand
TGCCGTATCCAACACTCTCCTTTTTTACAATTCGGAAGATGGCGTTTGCAAGATCCTTCGAATAGGTCGGGCTACCCCACTGGTCTTCGACAACTCTGACCGTGTCTCGTTCATCAAAAAGCTTGAGCATAGTGTGCACGAAATTATTACCGTTTTTTCCGTAGAGCCATTCAGTCCGAACAATAAAGTATGTATCAGCCAGCGACTGAATGTTCCGTTCACCTTCAAGCTTGCTCTTTCCGTACACACACAGAGGATCTGGGACATCATCCTCTGTGTAAGTGGCATCTTTTTTTCCGTCGAACACATAGTCGGTTGATATGTGGATGAGCTTTGCCCCCTTATTAAAGGCGATTTTTGCAATATTTTTCGGGCCGTCCGCATTCACCATGAATGCCTTCTCAGGTTCATCCTCTGCCCTATCCACTGCGGTGTAGGCGGCGCAGTTGATGATCCAATCTATCTTACGCTCACTCGCGAAACTGCTCAATGCACGGTAGTCGGTAATATCCACATCAATGTCAGTAACAATAAAATCCATATTCCCACAGCTTAACAACTCTTCAACGTCACTGCCAAGCATCCCTCTGTTACCGATGAGCCAGATCATGTCATTGAAAGTCCTTGAAGAACTCGTCACCTTTATCTTCGTGACGAATTTCGTCCACCCTCTCTTTTTTTCCCCGCCCTTTATAAAGCCTGTCCGGGTAGTTGAGTACCATACCTCGAATGGTGATAGAGACGTTCGTGTAACCGTGAACTACACCTGGCGGGACGACGACGAGCAGAGGATTATCCTCTCCACCGAAGATGATCATTTTATTTCCTTTTGTCCTGCTTTCTTCTCTGTTATCCCAAAGATGTATCTTAAAATTTCCTGGTCCAATAAAGGCGAAAATATCAACTTGCCGCCGGTGCTCGTGCGGACCTCGAGAAACTCTTGGTTCTGTGAAGGAAACATAGCTCATCTGTGGCTGAAAACCCTCAGGGAGCGTATCTACCCTGAAAGTTTCGATTAAAAAACCCCGCTCATCCACGTTCTTCAATAGCTTCCGAACATGTACTCCCTCGATTTCCCCCTTTTTAAACGGCATTCTCCTTCTCCATCTTTAGAATGTTAAGTAAATATTCACCGTATCCGGACTTTTTCAACGGTTCTGCGATCTTCTTCAGTTGGTTTGCAGTAATATATTTCATTCTATAGGCGATCTCCTCAATGCAGGAAATCTTAAGCCCCTGTCGATCCTCGATAGTCTTTACGAATTGTGTTGCATCCACGAGTGAGGTGTGGGTGCCGGTATCAAGCCATGCAAATCCACGCCCCATGAGCTTCACTCTGAGATTTCCTCTCCGCAGGTAGGCCTTATTCACGTCGGTGATCTCAAGCTCTCCGCGCCATGAGGGTTTCACCGATTTTGCGATTTTAATTACATCGTTGTCATAGAAATAGAGTCCTATCACCGCGTAGTTGGATTTGGGTTCCTTTGGTTTTTCCTCTATAGAGAGAACATTTCCTTCCTTATCGAACTCTACAACTCCATATCGCTCAGGATCACGTACGTAGTACCCGAATATGGTTGCCCCTGTTTTCTGTGAAGCTGCTTCGCGTAGCATCACAGGCAGATCGTGCCCGTAAAAAATATTGTCACCCAGCACGAGACATACACTCTCATTCCCGACGAAGCTTTCCCCGATTATGAATGCTTCAGCAAGCCCGTTCGGCGCTTCCTGCACCGCGTAGGAGATCTCTAATCCCAGGTACGAGCCATCCCCAATGAGTTCTCGAAATCGCGGCAGATCCTGAGGAGTCGAAATGATGAGTATTTCGCGTATCCCTGAGAGCATAAGAGTGGATAAAGGGTAATATATCATAGGCTTGTCGTAGACAGGTAAAAGCTGCTTGCATACCACCTGGGTAATGGGATACAAACGTGTTCCCGCCCCACCGGCAAGTATTATACCCTTCATTATTCTCTCCTTTTTAAAACGAAAGCAACGTTCTGTAGGATTTCACGAAACCCCTACTCCGAAATACCTGAAGCCCAGCTTTCGAACAGATTCTGGGTCGTATATGTCTTTCAAATCTACGAACACATCCCCCTTCATTCTTTTCTTCAGCTTGGAAAGATCCAGGGCCCTGTACTCGTTCCATTCGGTCATGATGATGACTGCGTCGGATCCGTCTGCCGTACTGTAAGGATCTTCGAAATATTCAACATCTTTGAGTACATGCCGCGCCTCGTTCATCCCCTTCGGGTCCGTTGCCCGGACCACCGCCCCTCCTTCTCGGAGCACGGGGATGATTGCAAGGGAAGGCGCCTCCCGCATGTCGTCTGTCTCTGGCTTGAATGTGAGACCGAACACCGCAATCGTTTTTCCGTACTCAGAGCCGCCAATGGCTTCTCTAATCTTTTTTACCATGAGGGACTTTTGAGCCTCGTTTACTTGAACGACCGCTTCCACTATCCTGGTAGTGATGTTATTATCCTGAAAAATCTTGATAAGCGCTTTCGTGTCTTTCGGTAGGCAGGATCCTCCGTAGCCCGGGCCTGCATGAAGAAACTTCGCCCCAATCCTCTTATCAAACCCCATTCCCTTTGCCAATACCTTTACGTTAGCTCCGACCGCTTCACACAGGTGAGAGAGTTCGTTTATGAAGGATATCTTTGTCGCAAGAAATGCATTACTCGCATACTTGATGAGCTCTGCAGTTTGCAAATCCGTGATCACCATCGGCGTTTCGATGAGATATAAAGGGCGGTAGAGCTCCTTCAACAAATCCTTTGCTTTCTCACTCTCCACGCCGATAACCACCCTATCCGGACGCATAAAATCACTGATCGCTGAGCCCTCTCTGAGGAACTCCGGATTGGAGGCAACGTCGAAGACAGCCTCGGGATTTATGTCCTGGATGATTCGTTTCACGTTCTGTGCGGTCCCCACCGGCACCGTACTCTTATTCACCACAATGGAGTATCCCTTCAAGTTCCTTCCTATATCCTTAGCAGCGCTGTACACGTAGCTCAGATCCGCATACCCATCTCCCCTGCGTGGGAGAAGACTAGTTTTCCCTTATCTTTGTTTTCCCTGATTAACGTTTCAAGACCAGGCTCATAGATGGGAATGATCCCTCTGTTCAGATCATCTATTCTTTCTCTGTTGGTATCGACACAGGTTACGTTCACCCCAAACTCAGAGAAGCAGGCACCGGACACGAGTCCAACGTATCCTGTTCCCATCATCACGACTTTCATCCGCCATATCCTTTTATTTCATATTTATAAAATACCACAAACACATAGAGTTTCTGTAATGATATTCGATCCTTTAACAATTATAGTATTCCTTATACCAGCAAACGAATTTTTCTATCCCTTGTTTTAGTATTGTTTTCGGTAAAAATCCAACATCTTGCTGAATATCGGTTATATTTGCACGGGTCTCAAGAACATCTCCTGGTTGGAGAGGTAAAAAAATCCTTTCGGCTTTTTTCCCAATAGCCTTTTCTAATATCTCTATAAAAGTCAGAAGATTTACTGATTGGTTATTTCCTATATTGTATATCCTATATGGAGCGAAGCTCGCACCTGGATCGGGTTTTTTTCTATCCCACCTCTTATTTTTCCGTGGAATTGTATGCATCACTTTTATCGTTCCATCAATAATATCATCGATGTAAGTGAAATCTCGCTTCATTTTTCCGTAATTATAGACTTTAATCGGTTTTCCCGTAAGTATCAATTTCGTGAAAACGAAATAAGCCATATCCGGCCTTCCCCAGGGACCGTACACGGTAAAAAACCTGAGCCCTGTGCACGGAAGCCCGTAGAGCGCCGCGTAGGTATGCGCCATGAGTTCGTCCGCTTTCTTCGTTGCAGCGTAGAGGGAAATGGGGTGGTCGACGTTGTCGTGTACGGAAAAGGGCATCTTCCTGTTTGCACCATACACGGAGCTGCTCGATGCAAACACCAGGTGTTTCACACCGGAGTGCCTGCATCCCTCGAGCACGTTCAGAAATCCGACTATGTTGCTCTGTACGTAGCTGTGGGGATTTTCAAGGGAGTAACGGACTCCTGCCTGGGCCGCCAGGTGGACGACGGCATCGAATCTATTCGACTCGACCAAACGCTCAACCTCTTCCCGCTGCTCGAGGCTGACTTTGTAGAACGCAAAGTGTTCGTGTTCTTCAAGCAGCTTCAAACGGTCCTCCTTGAGGCTCACCTCATAATAAGGGTTCAGGTTGTCCACACCAACAACCTCTGCTCCTTCTTTTAAAAGGCGCATGGAAAGGTGAAAACCGATGAACCCTGCTGCACCGGTCACGAGAATCCTGTCCATCTTATTCCTTCCTTTTGACAAATGTATCGCCATCAGACTGTCCCTCTGACACCTTCCCCCCTCATATAAATCGATCAGTTGAGATAATATAAAATGGTTTTATAACTTAATCCATCAAGTTGTGAAATTTCAATGGAGTAAACAGGAAGCTTATACAGTGTATTTTATGTAGACACAGGAGCGGATAAACCCACTCTCCCCCACATCCGTGTGACATGTCTCTTCCAGGAACAGGAGGGGAGTGGATAAATCCATGTGCTCAGGGAATGTATAGCGCGTTCAGCGGCTCCTCCAAATTCGCATGCTTATGGTATTACCAGCGCTTTCAGCGGCTCTCCTTCCCTTTTCTTCACCTTCTCCAGGGCAGGAATGAGATCCTCGAGCTTGTACCTGTGGGTAATGAGGGCGTCTACATCGATGAGCTTCGTTGCGATGGCTTGAAGCGCCCTCGGCCAGGTGAGCGGCGCAAGCCAGGAAAACTTTATCCGCTTGTCCCAGAAGGTCGTTTGCAGGGCGGGAACGGGAACAACATCGTTCGCACCGGGAAGGCCGAAGAACACGATCACCGACCTTCTCCCAGAGATTTCAAAGGGAAGTCCTAAGATGTCAGGGTTCCCTGTCGCGATGAGCACTCTGTCCGCCATCTTCTCGCCGGTGAGCTCTGCAATCTTTTTCTTGATATCAGACACGTAGTACCTGGACTTCTTGTCCCCTAAATTGAACACGTAGTCTGCACCGTTGTTTTTCGCCACATCGAGGCGGTAGTCGCGGGTGCCCAAAACCACCACCGTTCCCGCACCGCTTGACTTGACGAGCTGCGCTTCTGCGAGACCGATGGGCCCGGGTCCGATCACCACACAGAAGTCGCCAAGGCCTATCTCCATATTGTCAACCGCGTACATCGCATCCGCCAGGGGTTCTGAGAACGCCCCTTGCTCGTAGGTGACTTTTTCCGGAAGCTTATGCACCGCGGTGTACTTTGCCTTCGCATATTGCGCAAACGCTCCGTCTACAGACACACCGGAGACGCTCTTGTTCTCGCAGAGGTTCACCTGCCCTTTCTTGCACACCTCACAGGCGTTGCAGTACTGCACAGGGTCAACCACCACACGGTCTTGAGTCTTGAACAGGTCGAGGCTCTTCGGGATGTCACCGACCTCCACGATCTCACCAGAAAACTCGTGGCCAAGTACGAGTGGCCCTTTGCCGTCTGCAGTCTCCAAGGGGCTGAGCCCCCAGTAGTAGGCGATGTCGGACCCGCAGATTCCGCAGGCCTTTACCTTTAAGAGCACCTCGTCGGGCCCGATCTGCGGAATATCTATCTCTTCGAACTTCATGTTGAGCGGTTCATAAAATACCATTGCCTTCATTTTACCTTTCATACAGTCCCCCTTAGATTATGTTCGCGACACACTCTACTTCATTTTGAGCTTCGTGAACAGCGCATCCACGTACTTCTTCGATGCCTCTGTGATCTCCCAGGCGTTAGGCCAGTAGCAGAGGTCAATGGTCCACCATTCTGACGTGTACCCCGCCTTGACAATCGCGGGCACCACCTCTTCAAAACTGATTAAGCCTGTGCCGAAAGGAGCATGCACCGATGTGTGGTTGTCATGGAGCTGGTTATCAGAATCGATGATGTGAATGTCACCGATCATTCCCTTCACCTTGTCAAAGAACTCCAGTTGACCGCCCTTGAGCACTTCCTTTTCACCGTACTGGTGTGCACCAACTACAGCGCACGTCTGCACGTGGCAGGTATCGACCTGCAATTTAAAATTCATACTGCCCACATCCTTGATCATTTTCACGATTTCAGAGGGTTTATTGAATATGTATCCAGGCTCGAACTCCCATACCACAAGCACGCCTGCCTTCTTCGCCTTGTCGGCACATTTCTGAAACATCTTAACAACCATGTCCCATGCCTCTTCGTACTTGAAATCCGCAGAATAGGGAGTCTCCGTGACCGTATCCACGCGGATGATGGGAATACCGCAATCCACACACATCTCAAGGCTCTTGTCGAAGGCTTCCTCGTACTTCTTCGCCACCCCGGGTCCACCCGTGGCAAATGGGAAAGCCCAGAGATCAGCCGCGTAGCTGTTTATCTGAAGACTGTGGGATTTGAACAGGTCAACGAGTTTCTTGCGGTCTTCCTTTGAAGGATACAGCTCATAGTGCCCGTGCGGCTTGAATCCGCCGAGTGCAAGCCCGTCAAAATCGAGCTCATCAAGACGCCGAGCGACCTCCTCCATCGTAATCGGCTTTTTCGCGTATTCCCCAAAAAGGTACGCCCATGTTCCGATAGAAAACTTTACACCCATTCAGTCCTCCTTGGATTTGTATTATTATATTGAGTACCCTTTTCACCATGCGGAAAATCTACCGCCGGCTGTTTCTATATTACTATAATGCGTGAAAAGAGAGATGAAAACCTTCAACTCACGAGGTTCTCGGTTGTCACAGGATCGAAGAAGTGGATCTTAGCCACATTGAAGCCCACATACACTTTTGCGTTTATTTTTGATTCGAAATCTGCACTGGTGATCACTTTAAAAATATACTTCTCCACCTTTACGGTGATTATCTTTTCCATACCCATATTTTCGATATTGTACACCGTTCCTTCCTGTACGCCATCCTTTGTATCTTTGAAAAGCGATATGTCCTCGGGACGTATCCCCACTTTCAGTTTACCGGAAAATCCCTTAATCCGGTCCAGCACCCTGCTTTCCAGGGAGAATTCAAACCTGTTTTGAATGATGATCATCCTATTCTTCTCTACAACTGCATCGAAGAAATTCATCGCAGGACTCCCGACAAATGAAGCGACGAACACATTCTTCGGGCGATTGTAGATTTCAAAAGGAGCACCCATCTGCAGGATAACTCCCTTGTTCAAAACCGCAATTCTTTCTGCCATGGTCATTGCCTCGACCTGGTCATGGGTCACGAAAAAAAGCGTCGCACCGATGTCCATTTGGAGGCGTTTCAGCTCAGCCCTGAGCTCCTCCCTGAGTTTCGCGTCCAAGTTTGAAAGGGGCTCATCCATGAGGAAAACTTTTGGCTTCCGAACGATGGCTCTCCCGATCGTCACTCTCTGCATCTCTCCTCCGCTGAGTTTGTCAGATTTCCTGTCCAGGAGATGGTCTATGTGAAGTATTTTTGTAACTTCCTTTACCCTCCGGTCGATCTCGTTTTGAGGAAAACGTCTAATCTTCGGCTTCAGCGGGAACTCAAGGTTCTCACGAACGGTGTAGTGGGGATAGAGCGAGTAGTACTGGAATACAAAAGCAACGTCCCTGTTTGCCGGATCGATCTTGTTCACATTCACGCCGTCTATGTAGATGTCTCCCTCGTCCTGTCTCTCCAGTCCTGAGATGCAGCGGAGAGTGGTCGTCTTGCCGGCGCCTGTTGGACCGAGAAGAACGAAAAACTCCCCTGATTTGATTTCAAGGTTGAGCTTGTTGATTGCGGTAATCGCCCCAAATTTTTTTGTGGTGTTTACCAGTTTCACAGTGGCCAATTTTGACCTCCACAACTAAGAAAAAAATTTCTATTCGACCGTGCTGCTTGCGCCCGCACGCACCCGGAAGAAGCAATCGAAGATCATGAAAATGTGCTTTTCAATCTCACACTCACCTGAGTTCAATTGCCTTTCCATTCTCTTTATCGAAGAAGTGTACCCTCTTCTCAATAAACTCCACCCACACCCTGTCGCCAATCTTCACCTCAAAATCGGCAACGGTCCTCGCCCTCACAATCTCTGCTCCTATTTTTAGATCCACGATCTTGCTCGCCCCCAGCGGTTCCACCACATACACCTCAGCCGGTATGAGGCCTTCCTTCCTCTTTTTCTCAATTTTGATCCATTCAGGCCGTATGCCGAGAACGAGGAGTTTACTGAATGCCTTTTTTTCTTCCAACAGACTGTAAATGTCACGGGAGAAACTGCAGCAGATCGTCTCATCGCTTTTCAATACTGCCCTGGTTGTATGATCGGTTTTCGCGCACGTGACATCCAGGAAATTCATCCCCGGGCTTCCGATAAAGTTTGCAACAAAGAGATTTGAAGGGTTGTCATATACGTCCGATGGCTTCCCGACCTGCTGCATCACCCCTTCACTCATGACCGCGATTCTGTCGCCCATGGACATGGCCTCCACCTGATCATGGGTCACATACACCGTCGTTGCCCCTATATCCATGTGGAGCCTTTTCAGCTCTGTTCGCATCTCCTCCCTGAACTTCGCGTCCAGCGTCCCGATCGGCTCATCCATGAGGAATGCTTTGGGGCGCCGGACCATTGCTCGCCCAAGAGCAACCCGCTGCATATCACCTCCGCTGAGTGCGGAAGGACGCTTTTTAAGAATATGCTCGATTTTCAAAATCTTAGCCACTTCCATCACGCTGTTTTCAATGTCACGTTTCGCCATTCCCTGGGTCTCCAGAGGGAACGCGATGTTCCGGTAAGCGGTCAAGTGCGGATACAGCGCATAGAGCTGAAACACAAATGCGATATCTCGATCTGCAGCCCGAATGTTGTTCACCAGCTTGTTGTCGATCCAGATCTCCCCCTCATCCACAATCTCAAGGCCCGCGATAGCGCGAAGGGTGGTGGTTTTCCCGCAGCCCGAAGGACCGAGCAGGACGAGAAATTCCCTGTCATGTATCTCCAGGTTGAGGTGCTTTACAGCTTCAAGCCTCCCAAATCTCTTCACGATATCTATTAGTTTTATATTCGCCATTTACGAATAAAACTCCTTTTATATATTTATGTTAAGTTCTTCTTTCAGAGACCCAGAACAGGATAAACTAACCTCTTATACCCTGTTTGACTCCCGAGAATCCTTGGAGATACGCACAGGAAGACCGACCCCCTGGGACTGAGCGCGCTGAGTACGGTTCATGGGTCACGGTCCCTAGGGTCGCGGGAGTGCGATCCGTTCTCCCCCCTTTATGGCCGAATCATGGGCACAGATACCGGCCATGGTCCAGTTCGCAGCCGTTTCTGCATCCACGTAAGATTTCCTGTTTTCGATGATGGCGCTCACGAACTCGTGTACCAGATGGGGATGGGAGCCTCCATGCCCCGCTCCCTGGATAAAGGATGTATGCTCGTAGTCCTCGTCGTACACTCCTCTCGTCGTGTAGGGTGCGATCTCCTTCGGAAGGAGGTGGGCGTAGTCCGGGACCTTGATACGCTCTGCATCCTCGTACCCTGCGTATACCACAGGGCTTTCTCCTGCGACCTGTTCCCACTCGAAAGAGAGTTTTGTGCCGTATACGTCGAAGCTCTCGCGGTATTGGCGAATAGTATCGAAAAGGGACCGAGTCACCTCACACGCGAGGTCCGAGTCTCTGAGCTTCAAAAGGGCGGTTTCAACTGCAAAGGGCGAATTGTACTTCTCGGCATATTCCTTTCTGATCGTTCCAGAGCCGGAACAGACAACCGATTCGACCTCAGCCTTTGCGAGCGCAAGCAAAGGGCTCACCGCATGTGTTGCGTAATGCATCGGGGGAAATCCGTACCAGTAAGCCGGCCAGCCCGGCAGGCTCATGTTCTGCTGATGAGAGCCACGTAAAAACTGTATCTTTCCGAGCTTACCAGTTTCAACAAGCTCTTTGGCGTAGAGAAACTCACGGGTGTAGATCGCGGTTTCCATCATCATGAAGATCTTTCCCGATTGTCTCCGGGCTTTCACAATCTCTAGGCACTCCTCCTTCGTCACCCCCATTGGCACCGTACAGGCGGTATGCTTTCCCGCATTGAGTGAAGCAACAGACATGGGCGCGTGGTCAGCAATAGGAGTAACGACG
>SMTZ1_10011383_pt1 | contig 10161 bp, 7 predicted proteins | sample DeeMarSWOR136_30_FD_25667 | JGI IMG/M metagenome (IMG submission 25667) | reverse complement strand
AACTTGCTTTTAATGAGGGGTTTAGAGCAAGCCCTGCAAATATCACACTTGGAGTCAATGAGAAAGTAAGTATCAAGGTGGGAAACTACGATTTAGAAACCGGTGAATATGCACCTGTAGATAATTGGTTCTTCTTTGCTGATCGTTTTATACGTTTTGACGCTGAGGTCCTTGGTGGAAACCCGGGTGGTGTCTGGTTTGTTAATTTTAACCCGCCAACCGTGTCGTTAAAACAAACAAGTATGTTAGTCACCAATGCGACAATTTCATTGACTTCACCGCCAATGGCAAATGAGCCTATTCAGAATACAATCATTCGCATCACGGTTTATGATACGTGGGCGATGAAAAATCTATGGTGGCCGGATGATCGTTCATATTGGCCAGGTGGAGATAATTATTCCTTTCTTGCCATAACATCTCCAGGGATGTGGTTCCTTGGAGCAGTTACAGGAGGGTTTGGTAAACTCAGTGGACAGACTCTTGTAGATACATATATTGTGGATGTCCTTGTTACGGTCAAACCATTCCATGCAGCGAAAATCCAGGCGCTTCCACCGTCGAAACTCTCTCCAAACGAGATTACTACCATCCCGGTGTTAATTGAGAATCAAGGGAATTACAACGACACCTTCAAGTTCCAAGTCAGAACAGAATATGGCTACCCGTTACTGATAACAGAAAACACTACAATTACGCTTAAGCCTGGGGAACAAGGACAAGCGTTGGTTGGTGTTGCGGTTCCCGCAAACATTCTTGACACAGGGACGCTTCACTCTCTTATCCTTGAGACGTATTCCGCTGAACAACCAGAAAGCATTATCGCCTCGCAACGTATCTTTATTGAAACACAGGGGATTTATTTCTCTGAAGAGAACAGCATGTATTTGCTTGTAGTCATGGTTTTTTTTGGTATTGTTCTGCTTCTCTTGATTCGATGGCGGCGGAGACTTTTCGGTGGGAAGACCCATGAAAAACCACAGAAACCCTGGAAGATCCCTGAGGAACAACAACACCTTCGGCAGCTGAAACGATCCAACAGAGATGCCTATGAACAAGAACGGCGTATGATGCAGGATGAATATACATCCGCGTTACTCTGGTATAACCATCAACGAATATTCGGTCGGAAAAAACCACAGAAAGAACCTAGGAAACAGATTCTTTCAACGCTCTCCAAAAAAGTAATCAAACCAATAAAAGCGATGCAGAAACCAAAGAAGAAAACCAAGGAGAAACTCAAGAAAAAAAGTCCTTTTGAGTTGAAAAAAACCATGGGAAGACATAAAAAGGAGGAGCCTAGACCAGGTGGTCCTGTGGAAGAGATTAGTTAGACCAGGTGGTCCTGTGGAAGAGATTAGTTTAGAAAAAGCTCTTGCCAGGATTAGAAAAGAGCAGAAAAAGCAACTCCGGAGTCTGAAATAACCTTCTATCTTGTTTTCATCTTTTTAATTTAAATGTTTAAAAAAAAGAAAGAAAAAAATGTTTTAGGTCCAGGGGATTAAATTGATATCATCATCAATCTGTATTTCATTTTCATATACATAATCGGGTAAGACTGGTAAGAGTGGCTCTAGCCAATCGGGAATCAACCCTAGAATTGGTTAAGTTTTCACTCTTTCGCCTCGCCCCTATAGGAAATTTGAATACTTTCTTTGTATAAAAGAATTTTTATAGTAGGGTGGTTCTGTGTAATTAAGATTCTGAAAAAATAGAGTTATAAAGATATGTTTTTAAAGGAGGGATTGTTACAAATCACGAAAAGGAAAACCATTAGAACTATGAGAAAAAAAAAGAAGAATAAGAATATCAGCTTATTAATCAGAGGAGTAGTGTTTCTTATTGGTGTATGCATCGTTGTCTTTTTTTCTATTAAAGGGAGAGAGAGTTATTATGTTTCAGATTTCGATATGTTAATTTTCTATTTATCCCTGGTGATTTTAGGGGTCGGGATCCCAATTATAGCTGTCCGAGCAGATAATATCAGCCAATTAATCAGAGGAGTAGTGTTTCTTATTGGTGTATGCATCGTTGTCAATTTTTCTTATTTAGTGAGAAAGAGTTATTACGATTCAGATTTCAATACGTTAATTTTCTGTTTATCCCTAGTAGTTTTAGGGGTTGGGATCCTAATTATAGCTGTCCGAGCAGATGTATAGCTTCCTTTGATAATACTCACCTTAAAAAACGATGAATAAGACCATTTTTATGTTTCAAGTGGCTTTGGGTAGAGATACATGTTTTTTATGGATCTTCGTGAGGTTCACGTTGTTTGTATTTTTTCTCCCCCTTGTTCTTAATCTCATGATTTAAAAAAACTAATCTTTATTATAACGCATGGTGTATTTAGTATCATAAAAGAAAGGTGAACTATAAAATGATAGAATTAACAGAGGCAATAACTCTTTCAAAACAATTGAATGATACCATCAATGGAAAAATTATCTCAAAAATCATTGCAGCTCATACAAAACAAAAATTAACATGGTATTATGGAAATCCTCAGAACTATCAGCGTCTTTTACATAAGAAAAAAATTGACTATACAACTTCGTTTGGCGGATTTGTCGAAATTTCAGCACAAACAATGAAGATTTTATTTAGAGATGGTGTAAACCTTCGCTTTTTTGAAAATCAGTCAAAGATTCCAGAGAAGCATCAACTGTTACTTGAGTTTATTGATCACTCAATGCTTGTGGCATCTGTGCAGATGTATGGAGGAGTTGGCTGTTTTATTCGAAATGAACTAGATAATACGTATTATACTGTTGCGAAAGAAAAACCATCGCCACTCTCAAAGGAATTCGATAAAGAGTATTTTACTAGACTCATACGCGGTGGTCATGTGCAGAATCTTAGTATAAAAGCGTTTCTTGCAACAGAGCAACGAATACCTGGTTTAGGAAATGGTGTGTTACAAGATATTTTATTCAATGCAAAATTACATCCAAAACAAAAAATAACTCATATCTCTGAAAAACAAACACAACATCTTTTTGAATCTATCAAAGCAACACTTACTGAAATGGTTAACAAGAATGGAAGAGATACAGAACGAGATTTGTTTGGGCGTCCTGGTGAGTATAGAACAAAGATGTGTAAAAACACGGTTGGAAAACGATGTGAGATCTGTGGTTCAACGATTATGAAAAGCAATTATATGGGTGGGAGTATTTATTTTTGCCCTGGCTGTCAGACAATATAACTAAACCATATTACTGCTTCTGGTTCAAAGAGGTTCTCCTGAGAAACCTTACACTCAAAAGTAACAGATTTATTCAAAGGGCGGGGAAGGATTTGAACCTTCGTATACGGATTTGCAGTCCGTCACATAGACACTTTGTTACCCGCCCAATTTCGTTTGATATCCGTGCTTCGGAGTTTTTAAGTGAATTCAGTAACTAGTTATAATTGTTTTGCTAGTTGCTTTGTTGACAACGTACATTACGTCATTAAGACAAATGTCAAGTTGTTTTAAACCCGTGTCACTGCTTTCACTGTTCCTATAGTAGTTATTTTTAAGCGCAGTGGAAGGAGCTTGAATGTTAAATAAAAATACCCTATAATGAATTTAGCGGACGAAAATTCAAAGTCTACCAGAAAAAAATAGCTGGCTTATTCAATAATTGAATCGTTTTCTAAAAAAGTTTATTAAAGTTCAACAGATATTCATTGACGGCCATTGGAGGCTTCTAATATGGAAAAAAAGTATATCATTTGTGGAATTATCATCCTGTTTTTTATTACAGGATTAAATGGTTGTTTTGGACCGACGACTACTGATTATTTTAATGCATCATATATAGTAAATGAACAAACAATTCTGACTGTTGTAAATATCAATGGTCAGGTTGAAATTACAAGTTGGGATGGGGATAATGTGACGATCAATGCAGTGAAAAAATCATCGTTTGGACAAGAAGAACTTGACAAGATTGATATCAATGTTACATTTTATGGAAATTATCTGAATATTCAAACAAAGTATACAGGTCTTTCAACAATTCGGGGCAGTGTTGATATGAATATTAACGTACCTCATAATATCCATATCGAATCAGTCAAGACTTCGAATGGAGCAATACAGATAGCAAATACCAACGGAAATATAACAACATCAAGTTCAAATGGAGGGATTTTCATCAATTCCGTTGATGGTTATATTTCGGCGGAGACAAGCAATGGGCATATCGAAGTCAAAGGAACCACGGGGATAAAAGATACTATTCGTACGTCAAATGGTGCAATAACCGTTGAGATGGCTGATATTTATGATGATCTAATAATAGACACGAGTAATGGTCCAATTACGGTGTATGTTAATCCATCGTTAAATGCAACGATAGAAATGACAACATCAAATAGTCAAATCACCTTTGAGGGTATTTCTCTTGACGTAGATTTACTGGAACAGACACATGTCATTGGAACGCTTGGCTCTGATGGTCACAAAATTGATATTCATACGTCAAATGGAAAAATTCAGTTACTCAAATTGATTAGAAAATAACTATATAATAAGATTATTTCCTAATGAGAAGGGAATACGAATTTACAAGTAAATTTATTATAATACATAAGCGTAAGAGAAGGGATTTGAACTTTTGAATCATATTTTAATAAGGTCAACATAAGTTGAAACCGTATCACTGCTTTCCCGCCCTTTATTTTGTAGGCATTTTACGCTATATATTCTTGGTGATTCATCTCTAACTTAAAAGTCATGGATTTCTCGCTCGAATTTGGTCAAAAAATAAAAAACTATATCTACAATGAAGTATATGCGTGATACGAATGGGGAGTGTGAGAGATTATGGCAGATTGGAATATTGTTGAGGCAATATCTGATGCATTAGGCTCTACTTGGAACGCTATGGTAAATGTCCTACCCAATATTATCGGTGCAATCATTGTTCTAATAATTGGGTATATTGTCGGTCGATTAATTGGCGGTTTAGTTCAAAAAATACTTGAAAAAACCACCCTTGATAATAAAATGATTAAAAATACTATAATTGAAAGGATTTTAAAAACAACTAATATGTCTTTTGAAAAATTGATGGGGAAAATAGTTGCAATTTTCTTTTATATCATATTTATCCTTGCTGCGGTTGATATTCTTGGTATCCAAATGCTTAGTAATTTTGTCAACCAAGTCTTATTGTATCTACCTAATCTTATAGCTGGGATTATTATACTAGTTGTGGGTCTCATCGCAATCGAATGGATTACAAAATTCATTCGTAGTACAACGAGTGAATACAAGGTTATCTCTGCTAATCTTGTTACAACAGTGATACGAATTATTTTAATATTTTTTGTTCTAATGATGGCACTTGACCAATGGATGATCGATACTTCAATTATTTATACATTTATGCAACCGCTCGCTTGGGGTATAGCAGCAGCTATTGCTGTCGCATTTGGCTGGGGTTTCAAAGATGTTGTTGCCGATTGGAGCAAAAGTAAAGCAGAAGAATGGAAACAAACACATAAGTAGAGAAGAGTATTATTCATCTTTGACAAAAGAAATACTAGAGCCTGATATTATTTATTAGTATATATCTTTTATATATCAGGATTGAATATAGACGATCTTCTTTCTTTTTTGTTTTCGCACAAAAAAACCTTTCGGTCTCTGTCTGTAAACCGTGTCACTGCTTTCCCTCCGTATGGTTTTGAGGCTAATCTATTTATAGAAGAACAGTGTTATAAAATATGAGAAATGGGGTAGGAAAGAAATGAATACAAAACCTTTGATTAGAAAAGATTTGACCATTGGAATTATTCTCTTGGTTGTTGAGCTTTCTGTTGCCTTCAGCGTCAATTCAGATATGCTAATATTCGATAATGTCGCAGGTTCAGAGTGTTCATCAACTATGAATATCGATCCTGGGACATTATCTGGGTATGTGACCGATGCTGCGATGCATCCCATTGAAGGAGCGAAAGTGAAGGTCTACTTCCATAACACCTCGCGGGAAAACTATAGTGACGCTGCGGGTTATTACCATGTCACTGATATTCCTATCTGTTATTGTATGAAAAATGCGACATGCTCCAAAGAGGGATATTTCCCTGAATGGGTCCTGCTCGCTATTTATGAAAATACCACGCATGATTTTGTGTTAACACCAAAAGGTAACTGGTTGTATGTTGGTGGGAGTGGACCTGGGAACTATACCATGATTCAGGATGCGATAGACAATGCAAGTGAGGGGGATACTGTTTTTGTTTACAATGGGACATATTATGAAAATTTGAATATTTGGAAACCTCTAACTATAAAAGGTGAAGCAAAAAATACAACGATTATCGATGGTGTTATTGGAGGTGACGTCGTCTCGGTTCAAGCTGATGGGGTAACGATCACTGAGTTCTCTATACAATACCATTGCACGTATCCCTCTTCAGATATCATGATTCAAGCAAACCATACCTGCATCTCTCAGATTATTATGAGCTCAACCAGTAATTGGTTTGGGATTTCGTTGCTCTCGTCTCATGATACGAAAATAATGGAAAATAGTATTTCGAACAAGTATGTTGGTATTTCGCTGAACGGATCCTCTACCAATAATACCATTACTTGTAACAATATCTTAAACAGTAGTTATGGAATGGAAATCAAATCCAGTTCAGGTAATCATATTTATCATAACAATCTCGTTAACAATACAATAAATGCTTATGATAATGGTACAAATACCTGGAATAATACTTATCCCTCTGGGGGAAATTACTGGAGTGATTATTCGGGTATTGATAACTATCATGGTCCAAACCAGAATATACCCGGCTCTGATGGGATCGGGGATACACCCTATGACCTCCCTTGTGAATATGCAATAGATTGCTATCCATTTATGGAACCCAATGGATGGATGAATGAACCACCAGATAAACCAGATAAACCATCTGGTGAAACCAACGGGAAGATCAATACTGAATACACTTACACAACAAAGACAGTTGATGTTGATGGTGACCAAGTCTATTACTTTTGGGATTGGGGTGACGGCTCGACAAGTAGTTGGCTTGGTCCATACAACTCTGGTGCCATCATAAACACAACACACACTTGGACGGTCAAATCATCCTCAGTCAAAGTAAAAGCGAAAGATATTTATGGTGCCGAAGGTCCCTTTTCAGACCCCTTGCTTATTATAATGCCCTATTCATACAACATACCACTGCAATGGTTCTGGGAACGATTATTCCAACGTTTCCCCAATGCGTTTCCATTACTTCGCTATCTGATGAGATACTAAGAAATCACCATCTTTCTTCTGATTTCTTTTTTTCTTTTGTTTTCGCACCAAAAAACCATTAAGTCTATGTATGTAACCCCTGTCACTGCTGTCCCATCCTGTTAAGTGATTTTTATTGGTTACAAACATTTAAATGAAACTACGGGATTACATATTTTGAACTATTTTAACAGAGGGAGGAAGACAAAATACGAAAAAATTATAGAAATAAAATAAGGCTAATGTTCTCTATCACGATATGTTCGTTGTTTATTGTAGGTGGTTTTTCTACAGTATCAATGAAATCAACAAAGATAGAAATAAATCACTCCCCCCTCATAAATATCACTGTTCCGTATCTTTCTATTATAACAATTAAAGCAAACATTACAAATCCCATAGGATACGATGCAACCTATGCGAACTGGAAGATAAATATCTCTTGGGGACCATCACAAAAACTGTGGAAAACTATTGCAAATGGGACTATAGAAAGAATAAAAAACGGGGATTCAGTAATCGTTCAAACTGAACAGTACTTTTTCGGATTTGGCTTAATTAATGTCATGATTTCAGTGATTCCAGAAAATATACCAAGTCGAATAAAGACATTCGATGGATTTAAACTTGGGCCATTAATCTTTCTTTCACAAAAAAACATAAATCAAGAACTTGGTATGGTTTCCCTGAGTCCCAGATAGAGATAGATGTTCTGATGAATTTTTGTGAGATTTGCGTTATTTCCGTCTCTGTAAATGACACGTAGTTTGTTGGTGTCCGAAAGGAGTCTTCGTAGTTCTTACCCCTGTTGTGCAGTATTTTTATCTTTTCGATGAATTATCTTACTAAACATAAAGAATGAAACGATGCTGATTTTATGCTAGTGGATCAATAATGCCGTGGTTGCAAAGTTCTGTTATCCATCATCCCAGGTCTCAGCTTTATTCATATGCAAAATCGGATGATAAAAAAAGAGAAAAAAAGGACTCGAAAAAGAGTTTTTTTTATTCTTGAATGATTTTGATGGTGGGTTTGAGTAGGAATTTCCCGTTACCGGTTTCATGTATTGACTGATCGACGAGGAAATCCAATGTCAGCACCGTGGTTTCATTCTCCATTATTACGAACGGGTGAGTTAACTTGATTTTGTTGGAGGATATTTTAAGGGTATGTTCTTCTCTCTCGCCACTTCTGTTGATTGTGATTTTGGCTGATTCAACCGTTAACCGGATTTGGGTGTATTTGCCTGCGGTGAGATTTTGTTCTCCGAGGAGTGCGCTGACGTTTTGTAAGGCAATAAGATCGAAGGTCTGTGATTCGTTAACAATGATATGCCATCCTGATTCGTTGCTGTCTTCTTCATAGCCGATGTAGGCGTTGGTTTGTGCCCAGGCGGTGGAATTGTTATGGTCGGTCACCGTAAGGTTTACCACGTAGATGCCTTTTCCTGAGTAATTATGGGATGGGTTCTGCAGGGTCGAGGTGTTACCGTCGCCGAAGTCCCAAGACCAGTTGTAGGGTTCCTGACCATCAGTTGCGTTGCCGAGGAAGGAGATGTTTTCTCCGATGTCTGCTTCATAGGGGCCGTTGATGCTGGCATTAAAAGCACCTCCGCTGGAGGTCTCATTTTCGGTTTCGTTAAGAATTCCTGCAGTATGTACCTGCACCTCAGAGATGGTGATGTTTACATGCAGGATGGTGTAGTCTCCTGGTTTGTCTTTTATGTAGAGTCGGAGGGTCCCACTGCCGAGTTGTGTTTCATATCCTTGTTGCTGCTGTTGAACGCATCCGCTCAGGATAAATCCGCCTGCAATCACCGATATCACAACAATGATAGCGATATTATTTTTCATCATCTTTCATCACTTACCTGATACTATTTTTTTTATTTATTTGAATATATTTATCCTTCCTTATATTTAAATGTTATATGACAAGGCTTATCCATATTTTAATTGAAAAGAACTGATTAAGCCATTCACACGGGGGGATCGCACTTACGCTAAAAGAGATTAGTTAGTACCATGATTCTGGAGTTCAGTGAGGAGTCGTTCGCAGTCCCAGCATTCGACCCCAAGTATGTTTGCGAGTTCTAATGCGGGTCGGGTGAATCGGTGAGAGACGATAACCAAGGTTTTTCGGGTTGCCAGATAGTATGCCAAAGCTGCATAGAATTCTTCAATCGAGACTCTTCCTTGAAATTTTTTTATTTGAGAATATGATGTGATTATCAAATAATTTTTTTTTATTATGTTATGAAATAAGAACACAACGTATTTTTATCTCCATCTAATATCCTTTTGATTAAAAATCGTGATTTAGTAGGCATTTTAATGTCAACAAATGAAATGAACAAGTATTCAATGAGTCCATCAGGTGAAACATTCCTTATGCCGCAGAAAGATGATTATGATTTGGAGTTTCAGCGTATTAAGGAGCTTACTGTCAAAGCGAGAGCGGAATACAAAGAAATTGTTGTGGTTTTGGGTGTGGGCTTTGTAGGTTCTGTTATGGCTGCGATTATCGCTGATACGAAAGATGAACATGGTAACTTCAGTAAATTTGTAATTGGATATCAGCGACCAAGTACCCGCAGTTACTGGAAGATACCATTGTTGAATCGCGGTGAATCACCGGTTAGAGCGGAGGATCCCAGGGTAAACGATCTTATTTCACGAGGTGTGCTTCAGAATAAAACCTTGATTGCGACATATACGAGTGAATGTCTAACTTTAGCAGATTGTGTTGTAGTGGATGTTCAGTGTGATTTTGCGAAAAAAGATCTTGGGAATATGAAAACCGGTGCGACAGATATGGCGGCTCTTGAGACGACTTTACGCGTCATTGGGCAAAAAATTCAACCTGGTTGTCTAGTGCTGATTGAAACAACAGTGCCGCCGGGTACAACCGA
>SMTZ1_10009076_pt1 | contig 10162 bp, 7 predicted proteins | sample DeeMarSWOR136_30_FD_25667 | JGI IMG/M metagenome (IMG submission 25667) | reverse complement strand
TAGATGCGAAAGTTCGTCCCATCCCCTGTCACTGCGAAGTGTGTCCATTGGTCGGCAGGAACAACATCTGAGGCTGTCTCACACATACCTCCCGCCCAAGCTCCGCCAACGCGACCCCGCCATGAAAGCCTCCCATCGTTGTTGATGAACAGCGTGTCATTTGAGGTGTCATCCGCTATCATCGACCGAAAAATCTGCTGCCACGTAGGGCCAGTTCGCTTCGGGTTAATCCAGGCAGACAGCGTAAATGATCCCTGAAACAGGTCGGCGGTTAACGAATCAGAGGCGGGGATTGCGACGCGACTGACTTCAAATGCGAGCGCCTGTCCAAATTGTCCGTCGACAACTGTCGGACCGTCTAACAGTATTCCATCGTTGCCATTGCCGCTTGAATCAACTGCTATGGTCCCTTCGCCCTCATCAAGCTTATAGTGTGCCACCGGTCCAGGCCGAAAACCTGCAAGATAAAGAATCTCACCGGTAGATAAAGCACGACTGTATATAGCAACCTCATCGATGAGGCCCGCAAAGAATTTCTCCAGGGTTGCCCCTGTAGTATCTCGGGCATCGGTTATGGCTCCGATAAGGGCATTGGCCTGGGATGTGCCTGAAAGGTCATATCCTTCAGGTAAATCTATTGTCCCGTCTTTATATCCATCCACGTATACAAACGAAGTATTTCCACTTCTCATCCCAACTACGTGATGCCAAACACCGTCATTAACTACAGTACCACCCATAGCTTGTCTCTTATTGGAATCGTCATCGGTGGTTAGAGTCATTTTATTATCGTTACCTTCGCCCATAGCTAATGTGTACCGTATTCCGCCGCTGTTGTCTCCTCCCTTGGCATAGACGGTGCCTCTTTCAATAGCCGTCATATTTATCCACGCAGATATAGTAAAATCGCCTGTGCCAAAGTCAAGTAGGCTCGGATTACCAATGTCCACGTAATCATCTACGCCATCGAGTTCTAGCGCCATGCCAACCTGTCCTTCAACAAAGGCTGGTTCACCAACAATAGTACCATGGAGTTCATTGCCGGAAATATCATTCGCGTCGCCATCCAGTGCATAGAATGCAACCAGACCATCTGTTCCAGGATCAACCGGTTTCCGAATAATTGCTAACGTGGCCGTACCCCACTGAGAGGCATCATTCCAGGCGCTGCCATCGGTGGCAAATGTCCAAATCTGAGCTTCACGTGAATCACCGCCATCGTCGTCGTCATTGTAGAAACAGTCAATTCCGATCAAGTCACGAGCTTGCGGCTCTGCCCCCTGCAAAGACATCCAGGGCAGCTTTATCTCAATACGCCAGCCAGTGTCGGTGTCTACCTGAGCGTGTTCCACCCCTTCAATTTGGGTGTTGGTTCCCTGTATTTCATCTGTTGTCCACCCAAACGTATACTGGCGGTTATCTCCGGACAGAGGGGGGCCATCCTTGGTGTTGCCACCGTCGAAGTAGAACTCCACACTGTCGTCTAGATAGGACGCAGCCGAATCATTCAACAGGCTGTCGTCGCTGATGTCCACGATCACATAGAGATTCTCAGAATCATACAACGCCTTCCAGCTTCCGGAGGCATTGGCCGGATCACCCTGAGGAACGATATTCTGCGTTGATGCGCCCGCCCAGAGTCCATCGACCTCCCCGTCAATCACAGGAGGTTGTATGGCGAAGCCGATTTCCATATCAACCTGTTCGCCACCCACCCAAGGACCCAACTCGGCTTCTGTTAGTGCATCATTGAGAATCCAGAGTTCGTCAATTGCTCCTTCGAAGAACCAACCGTCACCGGAACCGTCTCCATCATGAAACACGACGTTCTGATTCGTATACCCTATCGCGTTGTCATTACCGTGATTCCATATTTCAGCGCCGGGGGCTTTACCTATTAGGTTTCCATTCATCCACATTTCAAACTTGTCATCTTCCTGTGCTGGAGTACCATCTCTGATTATTAAAGCAATTGCATACCATTGGTTGGAATTGATAGGAGCAGAGATCCATGAGCCTGGATTCCATTGAGGTTCATAATCTGCTTTGTTCCATCCTCCTACGTAGACTTCACCATTAGAGACATATATGGTGAGCCCACGCGTTAAGCCGCCTTCTTCAAAGACAGTCTGTTTTCCCGGTTTGGTGACATCATCGCATTTGAATACAGCAATAACGGTACGATTGGGAAAAGGACCACCGGTTACGTTGATAAACTCAGAATCCGGGATGTCAACACCATCATCGACTCCATCAAAAAGTAAGGCTTTACCGTCGAGACCATCGATCACTTGTGGGTCTCCCACGATAATACCTGTGTTATCATTTGCTGAGTCATCCGGCACATTACTGTCGCTGACATTTTCGAGCAAGTAAACATGACCTGTCGTAACAGTATTCGGCTCGATCTGTGCTGTGGCATTGTTTGCTGTACCCAGTACCAAAGCAAAAAAAGTTAAAAAAAACAATTTCTTACACATAATAGTCCTCCTTCTAAAAAATTAAAATAATTGTGAATATGCTCTGGCCACACACCAAAACACTCGATGTTTACAATAACTAAACATCGAAAATCAAAAATTACAAATCGTAAATAGTTTATATCTGCCCAGGATTAGTTCACGATTTGCCTATGATTTGCTAACACCTCCTTCCTTCAAAAGCCCAAAATGAGCTGTAAAATGAATAGATTTTACCTTCAGATCACAAAGTTTTCTAAGCTTTGTCCCTTCCTCAATCCTCCAGCCAAGCTAATTTACCTGCAAATTAAAGGTATTTCGCCCGTTAAAAGGCCAAAACCCACGATTTTAACCATCTTACTTATACCAAATTATCCTCCTTTCCGTCAAGGAAAATCTCTGGATTATGAGTGGGTATCTATTCTTGATGTAGTTTTGTTTAAGGCTCCTCACAGGTCATTTCAGCAACGAACTCGTAATGACGGGTATCATATTTCCCCCAAACGCCCTTGACCTCGCTAACAGAAGGTCTATAATCATACTGTCATTTGGACAATGTCCCTGCTCCCTCCTTACAATCTCGCTCGTTCTAAAAGCGGGGGCGTTTTTTATGTCTGCTTTCTATTTTCCTGAACTCTCACTTATTGCCAATCTTATAATACTAAGGAACGGATTCTGCGGGCCGAGTCGTACTATCCAAACTCCTCTCTCAGCCCGATTATCAACGATAGTGCTTATCTATGGCCTTGTTGCTTACCCCCCTATTTTCTCCAAAAAGGCGGCAGGGGCTTTTTCATGAATCGCTCTGCTTTTCCAAACATTTATCCAGGTTTTTTTACTTGATTTTTAGCCGCAAACATTATAAAATTATAGTATATTCGTTTGACTGTCCTGATGATTAGATGGAGAGGAAAGATGGAAAGAAAACAAAAGAGAACAGGAATAGCCTTGGATGTATTGGCTTTGGCTGGCATCCTGGTATTTTCGTTGTTGGCCATAATTAGCATAACATTGCTTCTGTAAAAACGCCCCTCAACTTTCAATTTGAAACTCTTCAAAGTCCATTTCAATGGCGAAATCGTCTTGAGGAGTATCGTTTGAAGCCTTTTTTGCAGGAATTGCGCCTTAAATTCGCTGAGAACGGCGGAAAAAGCGTTAAATTCAGAAAAAGCGTTACATTCGGTATTACCGGTGGCACATATAAATAGTCTTTGCTATTTCATTTTCCAAGGAGGGATGTAGAACAGTGTATCGAAGATACACTAATACTTAGGCCTCTGCTTTACACTCAAGATTCTCCTCCATAAAGCAGGGGCTTTTTTTTCCGCTCTTTATCTCCGTGAACCTGGGTTTATTGCCAATCGTACAATACTATGGATGGAGGGAGACACTGCGGGCCGAGTTGGACCACCCCACCTCCTCTCTCGGCCCGCTATTTTTTTGCATACAACCGATAGAGCAGTATTCTCATTTTTACCTTTGAGTTATATCCGACCAAACAATAATTATAACAAAACCCAACCAAAAATACATTACAGCAAGTATCCCAAGAAATAATACGACTTCATAGGATTTTTTTATAAACCCCCGCATCTGTTCCCCCCTTAAGCTTTCTCAAGCCTGTCTTTTTGAAAAGTTTTCCCGGAAATTACCTTCCGCTTCTTCGAAGCTTTTTAGGTGAAAATGCTCATATATAAAGTATAACTTATTTTCATAGAGTGACAAAGTCTGGGAAAATCGTTGTTTTTTGAGATGCCATTGTGTTCTTTAGCTCTATATAAGCAGTAAGTCGGAGAAAAGACCGACTTTGGGATTGTGAGGATTATTTTAGCAGCCCATTTTTTATGCGTTTTCGGACCACTTTACCTGTGCTGCTCGGCTTGTCCCATTGCATTGTCAGCCTGTAAAGCCGACCGCTAACTTACAGCGTAAGGACCTGTCTTATGCTGCGGGGCCTGGGTGCTGTGATGGTGAGGAGGTTCCAGTGGCTTAGTACACACTTCTAAGGTCGTATTGCAGTAAAAAATTATTCCTTTCTGAACTTTCTGCTTGACTTCCTTATTTTAAATGTATATAATGAATTTTTGTGGAGTAGTGTTAAGGAAGGGGAGTACCAGGAAAGGTTCGTTGCACTTCCTTATACACTTGCTCACGAGGAGATTTCTATATCGGCGCTTGACCCTGGGCAAGGTATGAGCGCTGTAGTGATTTGTAAGTGCGCTCGAATTGGTAAGCAGGTTACCATCGCAGGATAGGTGTACGCCTTGATAGGATGGCTCAGAAGGCGTATAACATTATAAAAGAAGTATAAAAGGGGGGGCAAGGGTATTCTTTGGGAGGAGAATATATGAAAATATTTTTACTCCGACATTTCCCATTTAACAAGCTCAGCTACACCGCTAAGCCTCATTTGCAAAAGAGTGTCAAGCCTGTCTTGAAAAGTCAATCTTTCCGGGCTCTTCTTGAAGTTCTTTCCAGCCAGAACGGCCACAACAATACGAATATGGCTTTTCAAGAGTCAAATTGTGGCGGCAAAGATAGCTAAACAGATAGACCCAAACGAACCACCGACCAAGCGTGAGCTCATATCGTTTTTATGAGATACTCTTTCATGGCCCGTGTAATCCAGAGGTGGCCGAAAGGCTTAATATTAAGCTTAATCAAGTCAAATACAGGATAAATAAGCCCAACATCAAACAGTATATCCGTGAGGAAGTTCTGCCTTATAAACGAAGGTGGAGAATAGCGAAACTGGTAGCGGCGCGTATTATCCCTATAATAGCCGTAAGTGCGTTTATTTTGGCTGGCATCCTGGTGTTTTCATTTTTGGGTATAGTTATTATAGCATTATTTCTGTAAAAACTCCCATCAGCTCTCAGTTTAAGAAAAGTCGCCCGTGTCTGACTTTCTCTATATCTTTCGGTGTCTCCTTTTTAGTCCGAAAACACTCTTTTTTATGATGTCATCTCATCTCATTTTGCCTTGATTGCCAAACTACAAGAAGTGTGCTAAGGCTTTTTATGAAAACGACCGAAATGAAAAAATGCTAAGACTTGTCCTGAGCATTCGCAAATTAGAAAAAACTGTGTTAACAGCAACGTAGCGGCGCAGAGCTTATATGAAAAATATTAGATGAAAGGTTACATTATGAATGAGGAAAAGAAATGTCTACGATGTGGCGGCACCAATCTTCAAGCCGGTAACTTCCAATCCACAGGAAAAATCTATTCTCGTCCTGAAAACGCCAAAATTAGTGCATTCTTCACATCGGGAGTTCCCGTTAGCTCCATCATGTGTTTTGACTGCGGACATGTGGAATTAATTGTAGACCCGGACAAAATAAAGTTGATCACAAAAGGGTCCCCTGATTCCTGCTCGCAGGAGGAGCATCAGCGTATGACCTGTCAGTTGGCTGCGAATACGTAGGACAATATGAGCTATCTGGTCGCATGGCTACGAAGGGCTGCGAGCGTAAAGCTTTTGCGGCCCTTTTTTACTGCCTAAGTCAGCCCATATAATCTCGCAGCCCCTCATCTTTCAATTTTAAGCGCCTCACAGGCCATTTAAATGACGAACCCTACTATTATGGTAAATTTACCATATGTTTTTGAGTTTGGCCATTTTAGAATGATATTTTGCATGCATGTACTTATACTGAAGAAATTCCTTAAGTCTTCTATTTTTGGGGTCGATATTCAATTATGAATGTTATGGTAGTGATGAAAATATTATCCGGTAAAAAATTTTTTAAGATGCATAAAACAAATTAGAGAAAAGGATTCCATACAATGCTTAAAACAAAAGACATTATGAAGAAGAAAGTAATTTGTGTAAAAAAAGACACCCCAGTAGTTGAAGCCGTAAGACTTATGTCGACAAACAACATTACGGGTGTCCCTGTGGTCGAAGACAATATGACCCTGGTTGGGATTCTTTCAGAACAAGATGTGCTAAGATTATTTCACACCCATAAAGACGAAAAAGACAGGACAGTAAATACTTTTATGACACATCCTGCTATCTACTTTGATGAGGAGGAACCTTTACTTGATGTTTGCTACCGTTTGAGAGACAACTCTATCAGAAGAGTCCCGGTTACATCAAAAGGCAAAGTGGTGGGCGTTATCAGCAGGTCTGATATCCTTAAATACATTCTTCAACTATGTGATGGAGAGGCCGTTCCAGCCGTCGGTGCCTCGAATAATACAGCACGATAGATAATCTCCAAATAAATTTGGGCATGTGTTTAGCATAACAAACGGATGCTTTCGGGCGTTTATCGCACGTAAGCTTTCAATTCGAAGCGCGTCATAGGCCATTTAAACAGCGAACTCGACTCTATGCGCATCTATAAAAACCTTACTCAAAAAAAACGTAATCAAAATTGGGCTGGAGCAGCTCTCATTAGTCCCTAAATTTACTGCCAATAACTTGCATTATAGCGACTGAGTTTGCTATAATTATGTAACACAAGAAAAACAGCCGGACTCATAATTTCGGGCGAAATATCTTGGTTTGGAAGAACCTTCTTCGAGAGAGAAGGGCAAAAGCTATGCGCAAAGGAACTGGTTTTACCCCGTTAGAAATAGGAATTCCCAATTGGGAAAGCAGAGGATTTACAGAAAGACACGGGGAAACAGACGTCCGGAAACGACACCGGAATTTTCTAACGGCGTTTACGTTAATAGAGCTTTTGGTGGTTATTGCCATCATTGCGTTGTTGATGGCGATACTGATGCCGGCATTGCAGCGGGTGAAGAAGCAGGCACAAGCAGTTAAGTGTCAGGCACATCTTAAACAGTGGGGTGTTATCTTTGCGATGTATACCGGCGAAAACGACAACAAATTCATGCACTGGGATGCGGGCGTATGGGTAGAACCGCTGAGGCCTTATTATAAAGAGGGTGGAGAGGCGATGCGTACCTGCCCGAAAGCCACAAGGAGTCTTGAGGAAGGAGCTTTTCCAACGTTTGCCGCGTGGGACAGGGTCAATCAGTATACCCAGGAGGAGGAGGAGGTTTATCGCGGCAGCTATGGTATCAATAACTGGCTTTATGACCGACCGCCTGGCGCAACCAGCTCAACTCTTATGTGGGGCAATCCCTCTGTGAATAATTGGAGGACTACCCAGATAAAAAGTGCCAACAATGTACCGATGTTTCTGGGTTGTTGGCGCTGGGGTGGTGCTCCATATGACACCGGGGATCCGGCTTCACCGGCCGGCTGGAACGAGCCTCCGCCTTCGGATGACGTATTTACGGATGGTTTTGGGCGTTTCTGTCTGAATCGTCACAACGGGACAGTTAACGGCTGTTTCGTAGATTTTTCTGTCAGAGCAATAGGGCTGAAGAAATTGTGGAGGCTGAAGTGGCATAGAGTATTCAATATAAATGCTGCACCGCCGGATTGGCCAGAGTGGATGAGAAACTTTGAGGACTATTAGCCAGGCTTCGCCTGGAAATCCTAAGTTGGAATATCGAAATGCGAAACAAAACCAAATTGATCGAGTGCCAAATACAAAACAATGGTCGCTCTCATCCCGATCGTAGCCGAGGAGCATGTTCCGAACTTGCCGAAGGGAGCTGCCTGCGAATGAGGGGAACGCATCGTTCGCGGCCAGATGTCTCGACTCCGCGTTGCTCCGCTCGACATGACAGATGGCGTGTCGAGCTCAATCGCAGAGCTTTTACTCTCATAGAGCTTTTGGTGGTGATTGCTATCATTGCGTTATTGATGGCGATATTGATGCCGGCTCTGCAGCGGGTCAAGAAACAGGCAAAGGCGGTTGCGTGTCAGTCCAATCTTCATCACTGGGCTGTTATCTTTGAGATGTACGCCGGTCAAAACGATGGCTATTTCTGGAGCGGGGATTTTAACAGAGGCGGATGGGAGCAGTATGTCTGGGTAGGGCCGCTGCGGCCTTACTACAGCGACGAGAGAGAGATGCGTTTCTGCCCGACGGCTACAAAACTCAGAGAAGAAGGAGCCCGTGACCCGTTTGCAGCGTGGGGGCCTATGCGGCAGACAGGTGACCAAAGCGGCAGCTATGGAATGAATAACTGGCTTTGTAATCCACTGCCGGAGGTGGAGTTTATACATGGGCGCGAGGCAACCAAAGATAACTGGCGGAATGCTTATGTTGAAGGTGCAGGTAATATACCGCTGTTTCTGGATTGCGCGTTTGTTGAGGGCAAGCCGTACGATTTCGACACACCTCCGGAATATGACGGTGATATATCAACGTATTTGGTGAGCGCTTTACAGATAAAGCGTTTCTGTATGAACCGACACGGTGAGTACGCAAACGGTGTCTTTCTGGATTTCTCCATCAGGAAGATCGGGCTTAAGCAACTGTGGACTTTTAAGTGGCATCGAAGCTTTGACATAAACAACTCGTGGACCACAGCCGGCGGCGTCCAGCCGTCCGACTGGCCGGAGTGGATGAGAAGGTTTAAGGACTATTGAAAAAGAGGCAGTTACCCCTCCCTTACCCCCGCGTTTTTTTACCTGCACTCCCTTGTCTGCTGTCGCAGACAACAAAGAGGATAACGCAGGCACAGGTGCGAAAGCAAGAGCGGGGAGACTCAGGATAAAGTGTTTGCCGCCATTTTTTCGTTAGACATATCCCTGCACAAACCATAATATAATCCCAAATTGCACAATAACCCGGATAAAGTACACGCTCTATGAACACAAAAGGCAAATACGTTTATGATTGGCCGAGGCCGATGGTTACAGTCGATGCAGTGGTCTTTACCAAAACCGAGGACAAGACCAAGGTTCTGCTTATCAATCGCGGAAAAGAGCCATTCAAAGGCAAATGGGCGCTGCCGGGCGGATTTATCGATATGGATGAGGAGCTGGAGGACGCGGTCGTCAGAGAGTTGGAGGAAGAGACGGGACTGGTTGGAGTTCAATTAGAGCAGATGCACACATTCGGCACGATCGGCCGTGACCCAAGGGGCAGACAGATTTCTATAGCCTTTGTAGGTATAGCAACGAAGGGACAGGATAAGACAAAGGCCGGCGACGATGCAGCCCAGGCACAGTGGTTCGATATAGAAGAACTTCCCAAAGATATGGCATTCGACCATAATGATGTGGTCGGGTTTGCTGTGGAAAAGTTAGTCAACACTCCGCGTAAAACGCGGGGCTAAATAAACCCCCAAATAAATTTAGGGGCTAAACATGTTTGGGTCCCCGCCCCTGCTTTCGCAGGGGTGACAACCTTGTGCGGGGATGACAAGATTGCCGCGCATCATCGGGGACGTGTGGATATGCCGATGAGTTGGCTGATTTTATGGATGTAAATTGCCTCGGTGGATTTATTACAAAAAGTATTACGCGCCGGCCAAGAAAAGGCAATGCGACGCCGAGAATTGTCGAGACCGATTCGGGGATGCTTAATGCGATTGGATTGGCCAATATCGGATTAGATAAGTTCATCGAAGAGAAACTGCCTGTTCTCGAAAAGATGAGTGCCGCTGTTTTTGTTAATGTGGCCGGCCAGACTATTGATGAATATGTGGCTGTGGTGCAGCGGCTGTCTTCTGAAAAAGCGATAGCTGGGTTTGAATTGAATATTAGCTGTCCAAACGTCAAGAAAGGCGGGATAAGTTTCGGCACCGAGCCTGAGCAGGTAACGGAGATTACTTCGGCGGTGAAAAAAGCTGTTGGGCAGAAGGTTCTTATGGTCAAGCTGT
>SMTZ1_10034122_pt1 | contig 10163 bp, 6 predicted proteins | sample DeeMarSWOR136_30_FD_25667 | JGI IMG/M metagenome (IMG submission 25667) | reverse complement strand
GGCGGCCCACGGGTAATCGGGGTCGGGCGCATCGCCCCAGGTGCGATGAGTCCATACAACCGGCAGACTGCCGAAGTCGAATGTGGCTATCTGGGTGTCGGTTATGTTGGCCTTACTTTCCTTGTCCACCAGGATGCCGCCGGACGAGCTGATGCTCTTCGGCCAGCCCAAATCGAGCATCCAGCGTACCATGTCGAGCATATGCACGCACATGTCACCGACGATACCGTTACCATATTCCATAAAAGCCCGCCAGCGGCGTGGGTGCACCAATGAGTTATACGGTCGCATCGGGGCCGGCCCTGTCCACATATCATAATTGAGATGTTCGGGCGGAGCCGTATCGGGTGGGTTCCCCCGGGCACGCATGTGATAGTAGCAGCAAATCTCGACATGACCGACCTTGCCGAGCCTGCCCTCTTTGATGACCCTGTTGCGGGCTTCGATCAGATGCGGAGTACTGCGCCGCTGCATGTGCACCTGCACAACCCTGCCATACTTTCGGGCTGCAGCAAGCATGGCCTGTGCCTCGACGACATCCACGCTGATGGGTTTCTCGACATAGACATCGGCCCCGGCCTTAACGGCGGCTATCATCGCCAGCGCATGCCAGTGGTCGGGTGTGGCGACGTGCACGATATCGAGATGCTCCCGCTTGAGCATCTCGCGGTAGTCGCCGTAGGTGCGAGGCTTTTTCTTAGATGACTGGCGGGCGGCCACCATCTCGGCAGCCTCGGCCAGCATCTTACTGTCAACGTCACACAACGACACCACCTCGACCGGTGCGATCTGAAGCAGACGGAACAAAGCGCTTTTACCGTACCAGCCGCAGCCTATTAACCCGACACGTTTCGACTTCTGGCCGGCAAAAATGGGGGTGTAGTTACCGATAGCTGAAAAAGCCAGTCCCGCTGCGCCGGCTTTAAGAAACTCACGACGTTCCATAGTATTCCTCCAGAAAATAATCTAAAAACAAATCCAAAATCACATTGGATTATAATTGTCCTGCGAATGGTTTGCAAGTGCTTAATCACACGGGATTGAAGGGCCTCCCTACTACCAGTAGCTACTTAGAGCTTTTGACAAAATGAAAGTGTGCTCTTATCGTCATGCTTCGCTTAGCTCAGCATGACAGCTTGAAAACGGTCAGTTTGAGGTGTATTACCAGGAGTTGCTATAGGAAGCGAAAAGAGATATGGCAGGGGCAGAAAAATAGGTTTGACGGTGGTTTAAAGCAATATTATACTCGTTGCTCAATATTGTGCAGGAATGACAAATACCCGGCGCCCCGACTCGAGATTGTCGCTGAGGGAATAACCTTCGACGATGTGCTGCTGATACCGGCTGAAAGCGATTTTGTGCCGAGCCAGGCGGACACCCGCACACAATTAACCGACAATATCACGATAAATATACCGATTGTCTCGGCTGCTATGGATACGGTTACCGAGTCGGCATTGGCGATAGCGCTGGCCCAGGAAGGCGGTATCGGAATAATTCACAAGAACCTCTCGGTCGAGGCGCAAAAGCGAGAGGTGGCCAAGGTCAAACGCTCCGAGCACGGTGTGATTCTCGACCCGGTAACGTTATCGCCGGCCCAGCCCGTCAGGAGAGCACAGGAGCTGATGAACGAGCAGAACGTCTCAGGCATCCCAATTGTCGAAGGCAAAAAGCTGGTGGGCATTTTGACACGCAGGGATTTGAAATTTCTAAAAGACTATGACGTCGAGATAAGCTCTGTAATGACCAAGAACAATCTTGTTACCGGCCCGGCCGGGACGACTCTTGAGCAGGCCAAGGAGACTCTGCAGGAACATAAGGTTGAGAAACTGTTGCTGGTTAATGGTGATGACGAATTAGCGGGGCTGATTACTATGAGGGACATCGACCGCGTTCAGCAATATCCGATAGCGGCCAGGGACCGGCGGGGTCGGCTGCTCGTCGGTGCCGCGGTGAGCGTGCACGAGTATGAGCGAATCGAGGCCCTGATAGCAGCGGACGTCGATATTATCGTGGTAGATACGGCCCACGGTCATTCGCAGAACGTCATCGATACACTAAAGAAGATAAAATCCAAGTATGACATCGATGTGATTGCGGGTAATATTGCAACCACAGAGGCGGCACAGGATTTGATAGAAGCCGGTGCTAACGCCGTGAAGGTCGGCATCGGGCCCGGTGCAATCTGCACCACGAGGGTAATTTCCGGCGTGGGAATGCCTCAGGTATCCGCTATAATCAACTGCGTCAAGGTGGCACAAAAGCATAATATTCCGGTTATTGCCGACGGCGGAATAAGGCAGTCAGGTGATATAAGCAAGGCGATTGCAGCCGGGGCTTCGAGTGTGATGATAGGCTCGTTGTTTGCCGGACTGAAAGAAAGTCCCGGCCAGCTGGTCATCTATAAGGGCAGACAGTTCAAAGAATACAGAGGTATGGGCTCTTTGGGGGCAATGGTCAAAGGCTCAGCGGAAAGATACGGGCAAAGCAGCTCGACCGAGAGAAGCAAGCTCGTGCCCGAAGGCGTAGAAGGGCGGGTGCCGTACCGCGGCACACTTAGTGATTTTGTCTATCAATTAGTCGGTGGACTGCGGGCAGGTATGGGCTATTGCGGGGCGAGAAATATTGGAGAGCTTAGAGAAAACAGCCGATTTGTACGTATAAGTGCCGCTTCGGTCAGTGAATCTCATCCGCACGATATACAAATAACAAAAGAAGCGCCAAACTATTCGGCGAGTGTACCTTTTGAAGATTGAAAAATATTACGGTAATTCACCGATAATAACTAAATAAAAAAAGTTTGTTGTAATGCCGTTTAAGGAAGGAGTCTCAAATGGATAAAGCCGGCCGGAATGGACTTTGGCTCAGGTTGGTTTGTGCAGGCCTGGTTTTCCTGGTTGCCTCTGTCGTTGTCAACTCGGACAATAAGGACCCGAACGACCCGAATGACCTGAAAGAGCCGAACGAGCCCGCTGACCCGAATATCCCGAACGACCCGAATGAGCCGGAAGAGCTCTTGCGTAACAAATGGGACGCCGTTGTCTTAATCCTTCAGAAGAAGGACATCGACCAGAAAGACAAAGAGAAGAAAATCAGTAAAATCGTAACTCCGATCTTTGATTTTCCACTAATGGCCAAACTTGCATTGGGTAGAAAGCACTGGCCAAAATTTACCCCGCCGCAACGTGAGAAATTTACCATGCTTTTTACAGAACGGCTTAAAAGGTCGTATTGGGAGAAAATCGCGCTATACAAGGATGAAAAAATCTCGTTCAAACCAAAAACGCAAAAGAAGAATACTATCTACATCCCATCGGAGCTGATACACGAGGATAAAAAGGTGGCCATACTGTACAAGCTTCGCAAGATTGACAAACGCTGGAAGATATATGATGTGGAAATACAAGGTGTCAGTATCCTCCTGACCTACCGGTCACAATTCGACGAAATCCTTAGCCGCGGAACTGTTGAGGACCTTCTTTCTCGGCTCCAGAAGCCGCAAAACGATTGAATCCAAATATGCTGAGCGGGCACCTCGATACAAGATAATAGATGCTCGATACTCGACGAGCCCAAGCCCATCCTTGATGGGCTGGACGAGAATCGAGAAACGAGAATCGAGAATGACGAAACATCACCCAGTAGCTTTTTTTTTCGACCGGGTCGTCCTAAGACATCCGAAGACAGTCATTCTCTGTGTGCTGATAGTAGTTGGCTTTCTCGGCTTCGGCGCAGGACGTTTCAGGCTGGACGCCTCCACGGATACGTTAATTCTGGAGAACGATGAGGACCTGCGCTACTCGCGCCAAATCAGCTCCCGCTACGGACAGCAGGACTTTCTGGTCCTGACATATACCCCCGGAGACGACCTGTTCTCGCCGGAAACGCTGACCACCTTAGCCCGGCTGCGAGATGATTTACAGTCTTTGGAAAGTGTCTCATCGGTGGTTTCCATTCTGGATGTCCCTCTGCTGGAAAGTCCGCCCGTCTCACTCAAGGAGCTTACGGGCGAGTTGCCCACCCTTGAATCTCCGACGGCGGATATGAATATGGCCGGAAGCGAGCTTCGCCGGAGTCCTCTTTATCAGAACCTGTTAGTAAGCTCGGATTTAAAGACCACGGCCCTGCTCATCTATTTATCGGATGATGATGTTTATCGCGATTTGCTGGAAAACTTCAATGAGTTGCGGCAAAAGGAAGACTCCGGCTCACTGACTCCGAAAGAGCGGGCCGACCTGAAAAGCGTAGAGGAGCAGTACCGGCAACACAAGGACGTAATGAGACAGCGGCGCCATCAGGATATCACGGCGATACGAAACATTATGGATAACTATCGCCGCGATGCAGAGATGTTTCTCGGGGGCGTAAGTATGATCGCAGACGACATGATTACCTTCATTAAGAACGACTTGAAGGTGTTCGGTCTCGGCGTTCTGCTTTTCCTGATTATTATGCTGTTTATCATCTTCAGGAGAATACGCTGGATATTACTACCAATGCTCTGCTGTGTGGTCTCCGCAATTTGCATGATTGGTCTGTTGGGATGGTTTAGCTGGGAGGTAACGGTCATATCCTCCAATTTCATCTCTTTGCAGCTTATCATCACCCTGGCTATTGTGATACATCTGATTGTGCGGTACAGGGAGCTGCTTGTCCGGAATCCGCAGGCTCCCAATCGCCGGTTGATTCTTGATACTGTTCTTCTGAAACTGAAGCCCTGTGTGTATGCGGTACTGACCACGATTGCCGGTTTTGGTTCTCTGGTGCTTTGTGACATCCTGCCGGTCATTAACTTCGGCTGGATGATGATGGCGGGTTTGGTTGTATCCCTGACTGTGACTTTTCTGCTTTTTCCCGCCGTGCTGATACTGATACCGAAGGAAACGCCGCCCAAAACAGGCGAATGGCGTTTTTCAATAACATCCGTCTTGGCGAGATTTACCGAAGCACACGGCATGCTGATCGTGGTTGTCAGCGGCCTGGTACTCCTCGGTAGTGTTATTGGCATCCTGAAATTAGAGGTGGAAAACTGTTTTATCGATTACTTTCACAAAGACACCGAGATTCATCAGGGCATGAAGGTAATCGACCAGCGCCTTGGCGGTACTACCCCTCTGGATGTCATCATAGATTTCGAGGCGACCGAGGCTTTGCCGGCATCCACCGCCCCTGCCGTGACGGAAAATGATGAGACATTCGACGAATTTGACCAGTTCGATGAATACGATGAGGCCGCAGCGGATGAGAAATACTGGTTTAACGCCGAAAAGATGGCCCGCGTCAAGACAGTGCACAATTATCTCGACAACCTGCCGGAAACCGGTAAAGTGTTATCATTGGCCACCTTATTGACAATTACGGAGAAGTTAAATTCAAGACCATGCTGGTCAAGCCCTACGTCTCAGTAGAGCATAATCAGGTCCGCTTTTGGGCCCGGGTCAGGGATTCTGATAAGAGTCTCAGGCGTAACGAGCTGCTCAAGAGGATAAAAAAAGACCTCACCGGCATGTTAGAGCTTAATGAGGAAAATATTCATCTGTCCGGCCTGTTGGTCCTGTACAACAACATGCTGCAAAGCCTGTTCGGCTCGCAGATACTGACATTGGGCATTACTGTGCTGTTGCTGACCGGTATGTTTCTGATACTGTTCAGGTCGTTGAAAATAGCCCTAATCGCCATACTCCCCAACGCGCTTTCCGTCGCGGTCGTGCTCGGTGTGATGGGCTGGCTGAATATCCCTCTCGACATGATGACCATAACCATAGCGGCCATCAGCATAGGAATTGCAGTCGATGACACGATTCACTATATCCACCGATTCAAAGATGAATTTCAGAAAGACCGCAGGTATCTGCCTACGATGCATCGATGCCATGGAAGCATCGGCCACGCCATGTATTATACATCGATTACTATTATTATCGGTTTTTCCATCCTGGTCCTGTCAAATTTCATTCCCAGTGTTTATTTCGGCCTGCTCACCGGATTAGCTATGCTCATTGCACTTCTTGGGGCCCTTACCCTCCTGCCGCAAATGCTCATTCTTATCAAACCTTTTGGTAAAGAGACTTGAGAGGCCGAGCCGATTACTATAAGATGGCGCAACACGGAAGAAAGATGGCAGAAAGCAAAAGACACAAATTAGAAGACAATAGTCAGAAGATAGAAATCTGTTCTCTGTCCTTTGCCCTCTGTTTTCTGGCTTCTGCCGTCCTAATGGTCATGGCTGCAGGCTGCGCGGTCTCCGAGAACTCGACACTCGATACTCGATGCTCGATACTCGACGAGAATCAAGAATCAAGAATCGAGAATCAAGATGAAGATTTTGACTTTCTGGAAGAGGAGTATGACGAGCAGGTAGTGGAGGTGGCCGACCCGCTGGAGCCTTGGAATCGGCTAATGTTCAGTGTTAATGACACACTCTACTTCTGGATTTTCAAACCCTGTGTGGGGACATATAAAGCGGTTGTACCGGAACCGGCTCGAACCGGTGTGCGCAATTTCTTTCATAATCTCACTACGCCCGTTCGTTATGTGAACTGCCTCCTCCAGGGAAAAGGCGATTCCGCCGACACTGAGCTGCGCCGGTTTCTGGTCAATACGACCGAAGGTATCCTTGGATTTGGCGACCCGGCAAGAGATAAATACGAGCTGCTACCCGTTCAGGAGGACCTCGGCCAGACACTGGCGGTACATGGTATGGACGACGGCTTCTATATCGTCTGGCCGTTTTTCGGCCCATCCAACGTACGGGATTCCTTGGGTATGGCTGGTGATATGTTTCTAAATCCCGTGCGCTACGTGGAACCTACAGAGACTTCGATATATATATCCGCAGGCAAGGGCATCAACGAGGGCTCATTTCACATTGGAGAGTACGAAGACTTCAAAGCCGCCGCCCTTGAACCATACATAGCAATGCGCGAAGCCTACATCCAATACCGAAACAAAAAAATCGAAGAGTAATGCCCTTAATCACTAATCCACCAATTAACTAATTCTCTAATCCTCTAATTCACTTCTTCAATCGTCCGCCTTCCATTTTTTTACCTGATACCCTGCTGTCCTGATAGCCTGCCACCTGTTCACCTGATAACCTAATCACTAATCACTAATCTCTAATTCACTCTTCGGCCACGTCCCACCAAAACCTCGGATAATCCAGGCCTTCTAAAATCCACCAGATGTCCTCGGTGCCGTTTGCAGTTTCGCCCACAAAGTCCCAGCCGGCATGGGTAAAGGTACTTTCCATTTGCATCATGGCCGTTGTCTTGCCTGTGCCGCCGGCACTGGTGGCCCGGCCGGAGGTCTCCACATCCCAGAAGCTGTTCACCACCTCGCGGATAAACCCTCTTATCACAATCTCGCCGACACCACTATTGCCCGTAATGTTGGCGGTTGAGCAAAAGTCAGAGATTGTATCCCCTGTAATACCCGAAAAATCTGGCCATATGATGAAGGATCCCTTAACTCCTACCAGTCCGCCGATAAGAGCGTATCCCGAAACGCTGCCGGTTGAATAGCAATTGGCAATCGTGCCATTATGTAGCCCACCCACAAGCCCGCCGACGATGCGATTGCCTGTAACGTCGCCGGTTGAATAGGAGTTGGATATCTCAGCCCTCGGACCAAAAGGGCTGGGCATCCCGTCCCCAGGAAGCCCGTCCCCAGAAAGGTCGCCAATACCTCCCACCATTCCACCAACATACCCGTATCCCGTAACACTGCCGCTTGCACAGCAGTTGATGATTTCGCCACTATAGTTGTATCCCGCCAGTCCGCCAATTGCAAATTCTCCCGAAACGCCGGCGGTGGCATAGCTGTCGATGATTCTGCCCAAACCACTAAGGGCTCCCACCAGGCCGCCAACATGCCCGTATCCCGTAACACTGCCGCTTGCACAGCAGTCGCTGATTGTGCCCCAATTGAATCCCGCAATTCCTCCGACATACTCGTATCCCGTAACACTACCGCTTGCACAGCATTCGCTGATTGCGCCAGAATTGTGTCCCACAATTCCACCGATACGTTCTTCTCCCAAAACGCTGCCGCCCTCAACATAGCAATTGGTAATGGTTCCCCACCGAAGCCAGCCGACCAGCGAGCCAACATAATTTGCTGTTCCTGCATCAACATTAGGGTCGATCAATCCCAAATTTTTGATTTCAATATTTTCTTCAAAATATTCTCCCTCAACGCATCCGAAAAGTCCTATGGCGTAATCTCTTTCTGTATTAATATAGATGAAATTTGAGATTGTATGACCATTACCGTCAAAAACACCTCTGAAGGGTCTGTTGTCAGGAGAATCCAAATCTACCCCGTAGCCAATGATGTTGAAATCCGTTCCGGTGTAGCTGCTCAAATCAATATCCGCCATCAGCTTAAAGTGCTTGTGATAGTCACTCGTATTTGCGCCAATTGCGTTCATCTGCTCGGCTGTATAAATCAAGTAGGGGTCGTTAGGCTCTCCGCTGCCTCCGCCATATTGTGCTTGAGCCGGTAAGCCGGAAAAATAAAGCATCACTAAAAATAGAGAAATTGCCCAACGGATTTTTCGTTTTTGTACTCCCGCCATTTTTAGCCCTCTTTATCCTAATTGACAGAAATCTGCTATTCCAACCATGTAGTCTCAACTTCTATATGAATCTACGGTTCCGGTTCTGGCTCTGGTGACCGATACAGCCGAATTTCATCAAAGTGTACCCCACCTGAACCACCAGGCTGCGGATTGTTCCTGTCGCCAAAGCCAATCGAAATTGTATCGACATCAGTTAAGTCCACACCCTGGTCTGCAAACAACTGCAGGTCAATAGTCCACTCCGCCGGCATTTTTAGTGTCGCCGCGTCTGGGTTATCGTGGTACACCACCGCGGTCGGGCCGCGAGTATTGGCCACAGCCACATACATAGGCTCTGGATCATTGTAGGCACTGCCGTGGAACCACAACGACAATACGCCACCACCTTCTATAGTCCAATCTTGGCCGATTGCAAGATTAGTAATATTCGCCGTTGCCTCTGAATAATATACTGGGCCAGAGTTGTCGTATTTATACCACATTACCTGAGTGTCGCTCCATTGAGCGATACCACCATTCACGGGAAAAGAAGGAAGAGGAATGCCACAAACGTCAAGTTTGATTGTCGTGGTCTCAAGTACGTCTATCCACGTATTAAATATACGGTTGCTATTGGGGTCAGCGGCCTCAAGCCTATTGTAGGATTCAAAATCGTCCACGATTAGGAAGTTGGCTGTTGTAAAGCTCCAGACACTACCTTTACACAGATTGTTGGCAGGCTCATAGGTGGTCAGCTCGCCCGGCTGCCGACCACGGTAGATTCCCGAACTCAAAGTTGTTGCATTGGCCACTTCCTCCTTATCCTCGCCTAAGTATATGTCATGTTGTAAGGTTGGCTCTGCCGGGGCCCAATGCAGAATTGGTGATGGTGTCACATCGGTGGCACCATCTCGCGGGTCAGGTGAGAAGGCCGGAAGAGGCTGGAGCCGTAAACCTTCAGGCAATTCCCAAATCAACCTCGGATAATCCTGGCCCTCAAGAATCCACCAGATATCCTCGGCCCCATTTACGTTCTCGCCCACGAAGTCCCATCCGGCTTCGAGGAATGTGCTGGCCATCTGCATCTCGGCTGTGGTCTTACCTATCCCACGAGCACTGGTTTGCTGGCCGCTGGTCTCTGTATCCCAGAAGTTGTTCACGTCGGGGATCGCCACCCCCCACACAAGCTGGCCGTCCCCACCATTGCCTGTAATGTCGGCGGTTGAGTAAATGTCAGAGATTGTATCCGGTGTAATCCCATATAAATGTATAGGGGGCGGGGGCGGGAACGCGATCGCTCCTACCAGTCCGCCGACATCGGCATTTCCCGAAACGCTGCCTGTTGAGTAGCAATTGGTAATCGTGCTACCAAGAGTTTGCTCACCCGCGAGCCCGCCTACTCTATCACCTCCTGAAACATCCGAAGTTGAATAGCAGTTAGATATGTTATCCCCTGGCCCCAGGACCACAATATCTCGCCCCAAATCAGGGAACGGAGGAAACCAAGTAGAGTCATAAGAGTAATCGCCGCCATGCCTTCCCACCATTCCGCCGACATTCCTATTTCCTATTACAACGCTACCTGCACAGCAATTGGTGATTG
>SMTZ1_10008658_pt1 | contig 10163 bp, 9 predicted proteins | sample DeeMarSWOR136_30_FD_25667 | JGI IMG/M metagenome (IMG submission 25667) | reverse complement strand
CCAATTATCCGGATATTATATTTTTTAGCTACATCTAATGTCTCCTTTTCAAGGTGTTCATTTCCAACTTCCCGAAAGCCGGAAGCAAAAATTGTAACAAATGGAACTTTTTTTTTTCCTATTTCTTCCAATAATTTAGGGCAGAATCTCGCGGGTACAGCTAATATCACATAATCTATTAGCTTATCATCAGGAATTTCTGAAATGGACCCATAAACCTTATATCCATAAAGTTGTTTACCACTTAATTTAGGATTAAACAAATATATAGAACCCCGAAATTTATTTTTCATACATCTAAGGAAGAACCCTCCTCCTGCGGGATCATAAGAGGCCCCAATGATTCCAATAGCTTTCGGGGAGAACAAAGGTTTAAAGTTAATTCCATCGGATACTATTGAGTCTGACATAATTTCATAACAACATCATTATTGTTTATAAAAATCAATATTGAAGATTAACTAAAATATTTTTTTATAGAATTCAAAAAGGTATTTACCTATTATCATCATATCAAAATTCATTGAAGATAAATTTTATTGGTCTTTTAATATTTTTTTGGCTTTTAATATATCATTTACGATCATCCCATCAACTCCCATATTTATAAATCTCTTTATTAATATTTTCGAGTTAATTGGATAGGCTATTACTTTTAAATCATTATCATGAGAATAATTAATAAAATTCTGATCTATATTATAAAATCGGGTAAGGATATAAGAAAGATTATTATTTATCGCCGTATCAATCATCTCTTTTCTCTTTTCCCATTCAGAAACAAATGTTTCATCTATGGGTACTACAAGCCCTAATTTTGAAGTTAATGATAGTTCTTGAATTTTCAATAACTCATCAATAAAAAATGAATCAATTATGGTAGATTCAATAAGACTATTTGCGGTTAAGAGTTCAACTAACTTTTTCTCAAGTCCTTTAGCTTTTATTTCACATAACAACCCGATTTTTCCCTTTGCGATTTTAATTAGTTCACGTAAAGTTGGAATCTTTTCTCCCCCACCACAGTCCAACTCTTTTAATTCATTTAGAGTAAGATTTTTTATTAATCCTTTAAATCCAGTCGTTCTAAATGTATTTTCATCATGCATTATCACTATTTCACCATCTTTGGATTGCTGAACATCAAATTCTGTGTAATCTGCACCTAGTTCGATAGCCTTATGAAACGATTTTAATGTGTTTTCAGGAGGATATTTATATGCACCTCTATGTCCAATTATAAGCAAATTACTTTTTTTAGCATTCATAACTAATCAAAGACTTATTCAAATTACTTTGTTTAATTATCTATTTATATTTTAACAAAATTAAATATTGTAAAGCTTTCAAATTAAGCTATAAAAAAAGAATTTTGATTTTATTCTAATCAAAATCTTTTAATACTTCCTTCATGCGGGAAATATCATTAGTAATAATCCCATCTGGACCCATATTAATCAATTTTTTTAAAGCAATTCCAGAATCAACTGTCCATGGAATTACTTTAAGATTGTGTTTATGGGCATATTCAATAAATTTTCTATCTACGAGTTTATATAACGGATGAATCGCATAAAATTTGCTTTTTACTGCTTTATTAATCATTGCTTCCTTGTTTTCCCAATGAGAAAGTCTACCGGTTCCAGCTGGTTCTAGCGAAGCTAATTTAATTTTTGGTTCTAATTTTTGTATTTCAAAAAGTTCTTGATGCTTAAATGAACTTACGATTGTTGTTTCAATGATGTCTGCTTCTTTAATTATACCTACAATTTTTTTTGCAATACCCTCTGCTTTAACTTCACAGTTCAAACCAATTTTTCCTTTAGTTAAGGCAATCAATTCATTGAAAGTGGGTATTTTTTCACCTTCTCCACAATCCAATTCTTTCAACTCTTCAAGGGTCATATCCTTTATTAAAGCATGATATTTTTGACCAGTAGTCCTAAAAATATCCTCATCGTGCATTACTACAATTTTACCGTCTTTAGATTCATGGACATCAAATTCAATACAGTCTGCGCCTAATTCAATTGCCTTTTTAAAAGCTTTCAAGGTATTTTCCGGAGCTATACTATTAGCTCCTCGATGACCAATAATCAATATTTTTCTATGAAGTTTTTCATTCAAGATAAAATCCCCTATCTTAGAAAATATTTTATTATTTTAAAACAATATATATTTAAATAGAGGTTGTACTATAAATCATTGTGAATCCATAATGTCACAAGATAAAGAAGATTACGTGATTTTTAATAATAATAAGTATGAGGTAAAGAATGATATATTAAATTTAAGTAAACAAGGTATTACTAATATAGCTGAAATAGAGGGATTATCGAAATTAACTAGTCTAAAAGCTCTAGATCTTTCTCATAACGAAATTTCGGAAATAAGTGGCCTTGAAAACTTAATTGATTTAGAAAGATTATGGCTTAATGATAATAAAATAGAGGAACTTAAAGGTTTAAATAATCTTTTAAAATTGGAAGCTCTTTATTTGGAAAAAAATAAAATTTCTGAAATAAAGGGATTAGAAAATCTTATTAATCTAAAGTATTTATGGCTTAAAGAGAATAATATCTCTGAAATAAAAGGATTAGAAAGCTTAATCAATTTAGAGGAGTTGTGGCTTAAAAAAAATCAAATTTCCAAAATTAATGGTTTAGATTATCTTAAGAAATTAAAATATTTGTGTCTTGGAGGAAATAAAATTACAAATATTGAGGGTATGGAATCACTCTCGAAATTGGAATGTTTAAATCTGATGTATAATCAAATAAATTCAATTTCAAATCTTAAACCACTTAAAAATTTAATAAATTTAGATCTTGGATGGAATAAAATTGATACTATTGAGAATCTTGAGTCCTTCAGCAATCTACGATGTCTAAGTTGTGAATATAATAATATAGCCAAAATTTCAAATTTAAGTAGTCTAAAAAATTTAAAATTGATAAATATAGAGGGAAACCTGATAGATATAAAAAAATTCAACAAAGAACTTAAAAAACTTATAAAGGAAGATCATAAAAAAAAACTAAGGCTAATTCCTACTTCTTAATAAATTAAGGCTTTTCGGATTATTTGTTTAAAATCGAAAATTCGTTCGGTTAATTTTGTTTAAATTAAGCAAATTTTATCTTAATTTTGTAGATTTTCGTTAACTTAAATAACTATTTGAACATAAATCTCCATAATCTTGTTAAACCTTTAATAATATCCTATAAATGAATATATGGTTTGACTTTTATTTAATAAGATTTTTTTTGAACGGATAATAATACATTGAAAGCAAAAGTTTTTATATCCTAACAGAGAGTACTATAATAATTTTGGATAAATTTATATATGGAATATTATTTTATAATAAGTTGACTAAAACACAATATACAAAACAAAAAAAAATAATAAAAGTTCGAATTTGACAGTTTAGGAGGTTTAAAGAAATGCGTTTCTGTCCTGAATGTGATAACATCTTAATTCCGAGGAAAAAGAAACTATACTGCAAAGCCTGTGATCAGGAATTTGATCTTGCCTCAGATGAAAAGAATGAATTTAAAATAATCAAAACAATTAAACATGATGAAAAAGAAACTGCTCCAATAATCATAAAAGAAGGTCTTAAAGGGGACAAGATTTCTGGGGAAGATCGAAAAGCTTACGAGGAGTTCTTTACAAGCGGGGAAGAATCTGGTTATTAGGGTTTTGTTTTTATCTGATTTAAATGCATGATCAGCTTATTTTCTCAATTATAGTCGATAATTGAAAATTTAATTAATTTAAAAAACTAATAAAGATTTAAATTTAACATATAAGTTAACTAGTTATTATTAGACCTAGTTAGGGGATTAAATTCTTATGTCTGAAAATGAAACAAACAAAAAACGATTGAAAGGATTTCCTAAAATTGTAAGTAAAGAGGTAGAACCTTTAAATACTATAGAGAAATTTAAAGAAGATTACAAGGATAAAGTTATTAAGATTCTATTAAATCCAAAAGATGGAAAACAAGCCGCCTTACTTCTAATTGACCACGGCCAAATTTATGTTGAAAGTATAGATAATAATCCTAAAAAGAATATCAAAAAAAAAGTTGTTGGATGGGACGGTTTTTTTCAAACCGACACTAAAACTTTTGCAGATTTATTAGGAGGAGGAGATATTACAGTTGGTCAAATCGTTGGGAAATTATTAACAGGAAAAGCAAAAATTCGTGGGATTAAAAACGTATTAACTTTATTAAAACTATTTGAATACTAAAACTCTTTAGAAATGATTTATCCATTCTTAAAAAGAGTAGATGATATGAATTTCTCTTAAATTAACTATTATTTACAATTCTAAAATTACTTCTTATCTTTTATTTTAAAGATTTTAGTTAAAGTTAGCAATTCCTTATTTAACTCTTCAAGATCCTTATTTGTTAATGATTTTAAAATAATATTTAAATCGCTTTCAGCAATTCCTTGGAGTTTGCTTAAATATTCGCGTAAAATGATAATTTTTTTTGATGGTTCATTTCGAATTTTAGAAATTAATTCTTCAATATAATTTCCATTTGATAATTCTTTCAATTCCTCTTTAGCAAGACAAATACCATTATCGTTTAATTGAATTCTTTGAAAAAACTTATTTTTTTCAAGTATATTAGATATAATTTCCTTAAGGAAGCTATTTCTTGATAAGATTTTCAAATTAGAAAGATATTTGTTAAATTCTAAATTTTTCTTTTCGATTCCTTTAATCATAGAGAGAACTTTATCTAAATTCTCTTTTTCCATATAATAATAATGACTTGTTTAAACTATTAAATTTTACTTATTATCTGTTTTCATAATATAGCGAAATATACAATGATTTTTTCCAGTAGCTTGACGTTCTTTTAAGATAAGCTTTATATCTGGATTATAACCTTCAAGTATTTTATAGTCCACATATCTACAATATATTTTAGCAAAATCTCCTAATCCCCATTCTTTTGCCGCATTATAGAAAGTACAATGTCTTATTTTTGCGACAAGATCATTATCTGCGATACTTATTACAGGCCTAAAATTTGAGGAATCTATGTCGGTATATATCAGCCAATTTTTAAAGGTTAAAGGTTTACCCTCCAGCTTCACACGATCAGCAATTCGTTTTCCTCTCTCTTTTCCAAAATATTCTACTGCTTCTTTAAGTAGTTTTTCTCCCTCATCAGGTCCCAACTTTTCTATAACAAACTTCGCTACACTTGAAAATAACTGAGCAGCCAAGCCAAATCCCGGAGTTTGGTATTTAAGTCCTAATTCTTTTTTTTTATCTAGAACATCCTCTAAATATTCCATATCAAAACCTTGCTCTTTCTCTTGTTTTAGATCACTCATCCATCATCACAATATTAATTAAGATGTTTTTTTTATTTGAAAATAAACAAAATTATAGTTCAATTTTAATTCTTAAATAATACATAATAAAGAAAATTATTATAATCATTTGGTAAAATGTTGAATTCCGTCTCAGAAAAATTAAATGAATTTCAGAAATTAATCAACTACAAATTCAAAAATGAAGATCTATTAAAACAGGCACTGACAACTCCGAAGCTGGGTAATGAATTAGGAACACCTCATTATGAGGTCTTAGAAACTCTTGGTGATGCCGTTATTAAATTAATATTTAGCTTAAAAATCTATAATAAGGGAGCAGATGATCCTGGAGAGTTAACTAAGATGAAACAATGTTTAGAGAGTAATAGAACATTTAGTACGATTGCCCATAAAATGGAATTAGAAAAATATATCCTAGCCTCCAAGAAGCAAAAAATAATTGGTACAAAGACCTTAGCCGATTCCCTTGAAGCAATTTGCGGAGCGCTTTATTTAGACTCAAGATCAGATTTAAATACCGTTGAAGAGAAAATAATTAATGAATTTTTTCAAGATTGGGATTCAATAATAAAAGAATCGTCTATTTTTAATAAAAACAAACTACTTGAATATCTACAAAGCATATACAAACTTACTCCTGTAATTAAATGTGATTTTAAAAATTTTGGCTCGGATCATGAACCCAAATGGATAGCAATGAATCCCAAAATCTATAATCAAAATAAACAATTATTAATCAAATTACCAGAAGAATTAAAATCAAAATCATATAAATCTCAAAATCAAGCGGAACAAGAGCTTTATTTAAAGATTTTAAAGTATTTAAAAAAGCAGAAGCATATATCCTCTTGATTTAGCTATATTTTTGCTTTTGAATCAAAATTATGCATGTATTCAGTGAAGTTATGTAAATTTGAAAATTTTCTATAGGATTAGAATAAAAACGTTTAAAAATGCCTTTCATTTAAACTCTAATATATTTCTTATAATTTAATTCTTTAAATTAAATTAAGATAAAATAATTGGAACTCTTTTGAAACTTTTTAAAACAATTTTTATATGTATTTTGATTTTTACAATTAATCAAGTCATAAGTAATAAGTTTTTCATGAGAAAGTAATAATTTTCAAAATAATTAATATACTTTTGTATAAAGTTTAATGAAACCACGATCTAATAAAGAGTAGCCTATTAATGACTAATATAATGAAAAAAGATCCTTTAATGGAACAATACGAAGAGGAAACAGGAAAACTCGCAATTTGGAAAGGAGAAATTACTAAAGATTTTCGTAAATGGAAAGAAAAAAAGCAAAAGAAATCAATAAAGAAACAGAAATCAGAAACATTGAAATCATCGCGAGAAACAAAGAAAGAAATAAAAAAATTGATAAAAGAAGATAAAGATGTAGAAGTAGATTATGAACATTTAATCGTGGTTGAAAATCTTCATAAAACATACCTTTTAGGTACAACTGCTGTAGCAGCTCTCCGTGGTGTCGATCTTACAATCGATAAGGGTGATTTTGTTGATATAATGGGACCCTCAGGATCTGGAAAAACAACTTTATTAAATTTAATTGGAGGTCTTGATACTCCTACAAGGGGTAAAATATTCCTTGAAGGAAGGAATATCTCAATGCTTTCTGATAATGAATTAGCGGATATTAGAAAGGAAAGAATAGGTTTTGTATTTCAATTCTATAATCTTTTGCCCCAAATGACTGCTTTAGAAAACGTTATGGTACCATTACATTTCTCTGGTAAGTTAAGTCGTCGAGGAAAACGCAAGAGAGGCATGGATCTTTTAAGGTTAGTAGGATTAGATGAAAGAGCTCATCATACACCATCAGAATTATCTGGAGGTGAACAACAAAGAGTTGCCATTGCAAGAGCATTTGCAAATGATCCCGCAATTTGTGTATTAGATGAGCCCACAGGAGATTTAGATAGTAAAACTGGAATTCTGATTTTAAATCTTCTGAGAGATTTAAACCGAAAAGGTGCTACCTTTGTAGCCGTTTCTCACGATGCTGCAGTTTCAGAATTTGCTTCAAGAGTGTTTCATATGAGAGACGGAAAACTTACTCATGAAGGAAAAATAGGAGGTCTAAAAGAAACAGAAATGATGGAAATAAAAAGAAAACAGGAAGCAGAGATGAATAAAGAAAAATGTAAGAGCAAAATCTTTCAGTTTCTTTTTGCAAATCAGGATAGAACAGAAATAAAGGTGGAAGAAATAAAAAGTAGCGTTCCTAGCAGTATAGTATTGAACTTACCTATCCATTTTCATGATGTCTTAAAAGAATTAATTGAAGAAAATGGGATTAATGGTAAAATTGAAGGAGAAATATTAATTCTAAAATAAAATGTAAAGCTCGTGTAATTTAAAAAAATTAATAGAAGCTTATCAGCTAAATGAAAAATCTTATCTTAATTTTTAAATATGCGTTTAAGGATCTGTCTCAACAAAAGATCAGAACAGCATTAGCGCTTATAGGAGTTATGATATCAGTTGGAATACTTGCTGTTGTTCTTTTTTTAGCAGATTCAATATCAGTATCATTCGTAGATTATTTAAGCGCAGATGCTGGGGATCAAGATATGGTAGTTTCCATTCGTCATTATAGAGATGAGCCAGAAAATCGTTCTTCTTATTTTGAATATGATCCTGTAATTGACAAGATTGAAGATGCTTCCGATGAGATTGAAGATTTCATTCCCAGAATGGAGGTTGATGGAGAAATAAATATTTCTGGAACTGATAGATTAGAAACTGCGTTAATTTCGGGAATAGATTTCTCTTTAGAAGATGATATTGATTTTGGCTCTTTTACAAAACCAGATTCTCCTGAAGAAAAGATTGAAATTGAAGAATTAAGGTTGTATCATTGTGCTATATATCATGGATTTAATGATAAAATTGGATATGATGAGGAAGATAAAATTGTAGTAAATGTGAGTATGACTCATGGCACTAAAAAGATTGAAAAAACAGTTATTTTTACTATTGATGAAATTTTCGATTATAATCAGAAATGGCCTAACGATTATCGCTTAGAGAATTTAATTGTGGTTGATATTAAAACTCTTTATGACATTTTTAAAGAAGAAGATGATTTTACGGGTAAATGTAGTAAATTAATATTGACTTTCAAGAATCGTGAGGAATTGTATGATATACGAGATGTTGAAGGCTCTCAAAAAAGGGTAAAAGAAATTGCGGGCAAAATTCAAGAAGAATTAGGATTAGAAGAATATACTATAGAATTGCCCAAGTTAGAACTCCTTGGCCAATCAGAATTTTTAAGCATGGCAATTACCGTAATTTTTGTGTTTGTCTCAATTGTAACTATGTTAATATCAGGTATTTTAATTAATGGGATATTAAAAACTTCAGTAGAAGAGAGGATTAGAGAATTTGGGATTTTTAGAACTTTAGGAGCAAATAAAAACTATAACTTAAAAATAGTGTTAGTACAAGGTTTTCTTTTATGTAATTTTGGAGCTATATTTGGTATAGTAAGTGCATTGTTTGAGACTCAGTATCTTGTAATTCCTTTTGCGAATGAATACCTTCTTACAGGTGAAGATTTGGCATTTTATTTTACGTGGTATTCAATAATAATTGCATATTTAATGGGTATTACTATTGGATTGATAGTCAGCATTTCACCAGCCCTTAAAGTTAAACGGCTACAGCTCATTGAATCTATTCATCCATACCGTCATGAAGACAACCTTTATCATCTTCAAAAAAGAACCTCCGTGAACTACAAATTAATAATAGCCGGGCTTGTTTTAGCAATAAATGGAGGTTTTGTTATGTTTGTAATACCAAGATTAATAGTTTCAATGAACATGACTTTGATGGCAACTACGTTTATCGTATTGCTTTTAGTATTTTCGATTGGCTTAACGTTAGCAGGACTAGGTCTGATGCCGATTGCGTTAAGATTAATGATACAATTTTTCAAACTTGGCATTTTTCGTTCTAAACGATTAATTCATGTCATTAAAATTTTTGTCTTTAGATATCAAAGAAGAAATGCAAGCACAATTATAATAACAGCGCTATCGTTTTCCTTTGTTGTATATGCTTCGATTGTTATTCATACTCAATCCTCGCAAGTAGCAACTCGAACTCGCCTTCGCTATGGATCAGATTTATTAATGGAAACTATAGGTTGGAAAGAGGAAGAGGAAGAAAATCTGGGTAATATATTTGTTGGGGGGGGAGGTGATGAGGACGAGGATGAAGAGGAGGAAGAGCCCTCAATTGATCCGAATAGAATAATGACAACAGATTTTGTAGAAGAATTATTATTAATTGATGGTATTGAGAAGGTATCTACTGTATTGGCAACACCTTGGCAATTAACTCAAATATATTCTGAAGAGGATAAAAAATTTGAAGCAGAGATTGGTGATTATGGAGGGGTTTCTACTGAAAAAATAACTCTTATTGGGATTGATGAGCAATATCTTTCTACAATAGATACCGATTTAATTGAAATGACAAAAGGAGACATGGATGATGCTTTTGACAGCTTATTTGAAAATGAAAAGGATTATACATGTATTATTTCTGAAGCTATAGCTTTAGAATTAAAGATGGAATTGGGAGATAAAGTGAGAATTCTCGTTGAAAGAGGTGATGAACAAGAAAAATATGAATTTAAGATAGTCGGAATGGCTTCTACTATGCCGGGATTTATAGAAGAATTTGGAGGAACTAGATCACGTTCTTATGAGGGAGGTGTGCTAGTTTCTCAGCAAACTTATTTAGAAATTA
>SMTZ1_10008657_pt1 | contig 10163 bp, 8 predicted proteins | sample DeeMarSWOR136_30_FD_25667 | JGI IMG/M metagenome (IMG submission 25667) | reverse complement strand
GATTATAATAGGACTGCCAGGGAGCAGGGCAATCTCCAATAAGTGTCCGTTATCTCAAGTGGCTAAATTGCCCCACTTTTGCAGACTACATACAATACGTTGTAGACAATGTGGTCGGGCTTATTACGGACGTACTGGAACAAAACACGTTAATGGTAAAAATAGGATTGATAGGCGTTATTGTTGCTCAGGGAAACTGAAAATGGTTGTGCATAATAATCGGTGTAAAAATAAGAGTTGGCAAGTTGATAAAATTGAAGCTCTGGTATGGGCTGAACTTGAACGATATCTTAGTGAACAGAATTTAGTAAAACATGAACTTGAAAAGCAGTATCAGTATGCTAATAACGAAAGTGTTTTCGTAAATGAATTGCATCATATTAAACGACAACTTAAAGAAGCTGAGCGTGAGCAGCGCCAGTTATTACGATGGGCATTAAAGGACTTCCCGGCTGACCAGGTAGAGATAGAAAACAAACGGATAAACAGGAACAAAAATATTCTTAACAATCAAAAAGCTGAGCTTGAAGAGAAGATTAAACTAAGTAAAAAAGCTGTTATAGATGTACCTAAATTAGAAACCTTTATTAAAGGTATACAGGACAGGATAACGTACATGGATTTTGAGAGTAAACGACTTGCTTTGGAAATGCTGGACATTACCATATGGCTTGATGGTGAGAATGCTGAGATTACCGGGGTAATAGACCCGGAATATGCAATTGTGACTAAGCAAACTTAAAGGTCTCTTTCTTGAGGCCCCGCATCGAGTGATAGAGATAGTCGAATATTTCCTGGGAAGACTTGTAAAAGGGTTTATCGAGGATTTTTGCTTTGAGGTACTCGCGGGCGACTTCCTGTACCAGCTTGATGCCGAAAGCGCTGTGGGCTCCTATCCCCTCGATTTGCTCAATCTCATCGGTAGAGGCTTCCAGGACACCGCGCAGCGTCCCGAATTTTTTAATGGCTTCCTTGGCTGGTATCTTGCAGTCACGACGCGGCGTGCCCAGACTCAATAACAGCTCAACGACTTCGTAATCGTGAAAGCCTGCCAGTCCCGATTTAAGGAATTTCTCGCGGAGTCGTTTCCGGTGTCCCCGGTGCGTATCTTCCGTAGGCATATTATTATCCTCATCCAACCCTGGTGAAGTAAAACGCCCGTTCGCCCCGCCTCAACAGCTTGAATGTACCTAGGGCGGTGATTGCCCTTGTAATGTCATCGTCTTTCATATGGTGGTCACTCATCGCCAGGATACCGTCGGGCTTAAGGACGCGGTGAAGCTCGGCAAGGGTCTCCTCGGGCCGGTCTAGGTGATGAAGGACATCATAGAGCAATACGTAGTCCATGCTCATATCGGGCAGTCCCGTTTTGCCGTCGGAGAGAATGGTATCCACGTTGTTGAGATTATTTTTAGAGGCGATATTCTTCGCTGAACTGAGTGCCTGCGGGTTGACATCCAGGGCATATATTTTACCGTAGGGACCTATTATCCGGGAGAGCGGGACGATATAACCTCCGGGGCCGCAACCAAAATCGAGGACCTGCGCGCCCGACTTGATACCAGCCTCTTTCAATACTTTACCGCGCGGTTTGAATAAATCACGCAGCTTAAATCCAAGAGACATGAACCGAAAGCCGAAATCAGACTGCCTGTTTTCCATAATTCTTACTCCCCGGTTTGCCCGTATTGTAGCACTAAAGCAGAAGCGTTTCCAGAGACAGGTGTCTGATTTATCTTCTCAAACCGAGTTCATGGGTAAACTGGAGACGATTGATAATGTTGGCGCGGCTGAGCAGTCCCGCGCATTTTTCGTCTTGTTTTACCAGCACCTGGTTGATATCGTGCTGTACCAGGAGCTTCATGGCTGTGTTTACATTGTCCTCCGGCGATACCGTATAGAGGGGCTCGCGGGTCATGATCTGCTCTACCGGAGTGGTCGCCCATCTTTCCCGCGGTATCTTTTTAACATCGGTGATGGTGACGATACCCACCAGCTTATCATCCCGGCATACCGGTACGGCCCGACCGTGCCGCATGCTGAAGATATTCCTGACCATCTCGTCTACGGTTACTTGCGGCCCGATTGTCTCCGGGTTGGGATTTACCATTTCCCTCACTTTGATAAGGCTCAGGCGCTCCCGCAGGGCAACTTCCTTGCGGGAAGCATCGGCGGAGCTATTAAGGAACCAGCCGATAAAAGCCAGCCACAGTCCTGTAAACAGGCTGCCGACCCAGAAAATGAAGAAGAGACCGACACCGATTAACAGCCAGCCGAATACCTGACCCACTATGCCGGCGATGTTGGTGGCTTTCACCAGGTCGCCGGTGGAGCCCCAGATGATGGAACGCAGGACGCGTCCACCATCGAGGGGGAAACCGGGGAGGAGGTTGAACGCCCCGAGGAAGACATTGATAAGGGCCAGGTAACTGAGCATGGCAGCCCCGGGATTGCCAGAACTCTGCGGGATGTACGATAGCCCGAAGAAAATCAACGCTAGGACGAAGCTGGTCAGGGGCCCGACGATAGCCATGGCGAATTCGGCCGAGGGTTTGCCCGGTTCGTCTTCAAGATTACTTACACCGCCCAGGATAAAGAGCGTGATACTTTTAACCTCTATGCCTCGCCGCTTGGCGACCAGGGAGTGTGCGAGTTCGTGTAATAATACCGATACGAAAATCATCAGCGATGCGATGATTCCCATTATCCAGTAGACAGCGGTGCTCCACCCCGGATACTGCAGGGGGAAGTAACCCTGGGCAAGCGACCAGCTGAAAAATATAAAGATGAATATCCAGGTAAAATGAATACCTATATCGATCCCGGCGATGCGGAACAGGCGAAACGAACTCTTCATAAGCTGCCTCCTCGGCTAACGGATGGTCTCCACCCGGCAGTTTCCTTCCCCCACCAGCTCGGTAATACGCTCCTCAAGCTCCAGACTGTAAACCGTGCGGACGGTAGGAAGCTTGAGGGGAATCGCATCCCCGCCATTAACGATGTTAAGTCGGACCTCATCACGTCCCGGATAGGTTTTCAGGATATCCATAATCCTGTTAAAACGGGCGATGTCGCCGTCCGCGTCCTTGGTCTGCTTGATGTTTATGGTCAGGCGGTGCCTTTCGGTTAGCGGGCTTATCGGGGCTGGTTTTTCTACCGGCGGTTCGGCGGTGACAGGTCCTGAAAGAGGCGCTTGACCCTCTTGCGGGGCTTCGTAGTAGCCGACACTATCGCAGACCACATTGACACTGTCATCCCTGGCGCGTACTTTCCCGTGAACCACCAGTTCGTTACCTTCCTGCCAGTACTCCTCGGTCTGGCTGTAGACATTGGGCCAGGCAATAACTTCGACCTGGCCGCTGACGTCTTCGAGGATAACGATAGCGAAAGTCTCACCTTTTTTGGTGAACGAATAGCGGGCTGAGACAACCCTCCCCGCAATGACGACGACCTGCTTTTCAAGCTCGGCATCAATATTACCGCAGAAGACGGCGTTGCCAGTCTCGCTGCTGAAAACGGGTGAGAATGGTTTCTCGGAGAAACTCACGCCCGTCAGTTCTTTTTCCCATACCGCCTTTTCGCGGTCGGTAGTATCGGCAGGGGGCATATCGAGCTCGGGGAGGGGCACGGCGGCGGACTCTCCCCAGAAGTCGAACATGGTGGATTGCCCGGTCTCACGCAGGCGCTGTTCCCGCTGTGCCAGCGACAGGATACGGTTGACGCCGTTTAGAAGCGTACCGCGGTCTCCCAGAGAATCCATGGCTCCCGCTTTAATCAGGCTTTCCAGTACCCGGCGATTAACGGAATGCAGGTCGCAGCGACGACAGAGGTCTTCAACCGACTTGAATTCGCCGTTTTCTTCACGTTCCCGGATAATCGGTTCCACGGCCCCGGCGCCTACATTTTTGATTGCCGATAACCCGAAGCGGATGGCGGGCCTGCCTTCATCATCGGGCTGGATAGAGAATTCAATCCGACTCTTATTAATATCGGGCAGCAGGACGTTGATATTAAGTCGGCGGCATTCGGCGACGGCGCCGGAGGTCTTTTCCAGTTCCCCGGCGTGGATGGTCAGGAAAGCGGTGACGTACTCCACCGGATAGTTGGCTTTGAGATAGGCCGTCTGGTAGGCAATCAGGGCGTAGCTGGCGCTGTGCGCGCGATTGAAGGCGTAACCGGCAAAAGGCTCGATGAGATTGAATATCTGGTCGGCCATATCGGCCGTATAGCCAAGCTTCTTCGCCCCGGTGGTGAAGCTCCGCTTCTCCTTCCTCATGACCTCGGCGATTTTCTTGCCCATGGCTTTGCGGAAGATATCGGCCTGACCCAGGGTATAGCCGGCGAATTCCCGGACGATGAACAGCACCTGGTCCTGGTAGACGATAACGCCGTAGGTGTCCTTGAGGATATTCTCCAGGGCGGGGTGGGGGTACCTGATGGGCTTGCGACCATGCTTGGCGTCAATAAACGTGGGGATATGCTCCATGGGACCGGGACGGTAGAGGGCGACCATGGCGGCGATATCGCCGAAAGTGGTGGGCTTGAGTTCCCTGATATAGCGTCGCATGCCGGCACCTTCAAGCTGGAAGACACCGGCTGTTTCTCCGGATGCTAAAAGCTGGAAGGTCTTTTTATCGTTCATGGGGATTTTCAGCAGGTCGATATCTATTCCATGTGTATCACGGATAATATCCTTGGCTTTGCCCAGGATGGTTAGATTGGCCAGTCCCAGGATATCCATCTTGAGAAGGCCGATTAACGCAATATCCCCCATAGCGAACTGGGTCATGACGGCTTCCTGGCTGTCTATTTTGCCGCCGCGCTGCAGGGGAACGTGGTCGGTAAGGGTCTCTTTAGAGATAACGACACCGGCTGCGTGGGTACTGGCGTGACGGGCGATGCCCTCGACACGCCGCGCCGAATTAACCAGATTGCGGACGACTTCATCTTCCTGGTAGATACTCCTGAGTTCCTGGTTTTCATCCAGGGCCCTGCCCAGAGTCATGCCCGGCATTCCCGGCACCAGACGGGCAACGCGGTCGACGGCGCCGTAGGGCATGCCCAGAGCCCGGCCGACATCACGTATAGCCGCCCGGGCACCCAGCGTACCGAAAGTGATTATCTGGGCGACATGGTCCTGCCCGTACTTGCGGGAAATATAATTTATCACCTCGTCGCGGCGGTCATCCTGGAAATCGAGGTCGATATCCGGCATCTCGCGGCGTTCGATATTGAGAAAGCGCTCGAAGACGAGGCCGTGGGCAATGGGGTCGAGATAGGTTATGCCCAGGCAATGCAGAACGATGCTGGAGGCAGCGCTGCCCCGGACGCCGAATAGGATGTTCAGCTTTCTCGTAAAAGAAATGATGTCCCAGACGACCAGGATATAGTTGGCGAACTGCGTCGTTTTGATAACCTCAAGTTCGTATTCCAGGCGCTGTTGAATTTCGGGAGTGGGATCGGGGTAATACCGGGGCAGGTTCTCGTGGCAGAGGTCGGAGAGGAACTCATCGGCGGTCTTGCCTTGGGGAAGCTCGATTTCCGGCAGGTGCAGCCGCCCGAACTCAAGGTCGAGGTTGCACATCTCGGCGATACGTCCGGTGTTTTCAATCGACTGGGGAATGTCCCGGTAAAATTCCGCCATTTCCTCCGGACTCTTTAGATAGTAAAAATCCCCGGCCATTTTGAGTCGTTTTTCGTCATGAATGGTGGTATTGGTGCCGATGCACAGCAGTAAATCGTGGGCGGAGGCGTCTTCCTTCCTGATATAGTGAGTATCGTTGGTGGCTACCAGCGGGATGTCCAGCTCCTCTCCCAGTTTGATAAGGTGCCGGTTGACCTCTTCCATTTCCGCCACGGGGTGTCTCATGATTTCAAGGTAAAAGTCCTCGAAATTCTGTTTGTACCAGAGGGCTGCCTGCCGGGCGTCATCATGGCGTCCGCTGAGGATGTACTGCGATATCTCGCCGGCGAGGCAGGCACTCAGGGCGACCAGACCGTTGCGGTGCTGTTCCAGGAGTTCTTTGTCTACACGGGGTTTATAGTAAAAGCCTTCCAGGTGGGCTTTAGTGGTAAGCTGGATGAGGTTCTGGTAGCCGGCACGGTCCTTCGCTAGGAGAATCAGATGGTAGTTGTTTCTGTCGGTGGTATTGCGGTCGAGGCGACTGCCGGGGGCGATATACATTTCGCAGCCGATGATGGGTTTGATACCGGCTTCGCGGGCAGCCTGATAGAACTCAATAGCACCGTACATCGCCCCGTGGTCGGTGATAGCAAGGCTGTCCATGCCAAGTTCCTTGGCTCTGGCAACCAGCTGGGGAATGCGGCACATCCCGTCCAGCAGGCTGTATTCGGTATGAACGTGAAGGTGCGTGAACATTATTCTCCCGACTATGAGTACTGATAATTATAACAACAGAGCCATTTTTTAGCTAATTTCTTATTTATGGTCTATAGTGTTCGTCCAGACTGAATACAGCTATAGATTAACACATTAGTTTTACGTATGACCAGCCAGAGAAGTATAATAATAACAAGGTCAAACGCTTACCCATAATTTACTTCAAGAGTGCCCATGAATCCAGAAGAATCTCATACGGAAAAGAGCCGGATTTTTTACGGTTGGTTCGCTCTAGCCGGAGTTGCCATCGTGATATTTATCGTCGGCGGGTCATTCGTCCATTCGTTCGGACCGCTCCTGCCGGAGCTAATCAACGAATACGAATGGAGTCGGGCGGAAGTGGCGCTGGCACTGACGCTGGGGATTCTGGCTTTCGGATTGCCGAGTCCGCTCTTCGGGATTCTGGTGAATAAATACGGGCCCAAGTTTACCATAGTCGTCGGCAATGCCATCGCGGCACTGGGACTGGCAGGTGTCTTCCTGGCGCAGGAAGTCTGGCATCTCTATTTCTTTTACATCATAGCCGGTCTGGGGGGAGGTTTCGGGGGCTATATAGCCTGCACGGCTATAATTAATAACTGGTTTATCAGGAGGCGCTCCCTGGCGCTGGGAATTTTCCAGTCGTTCGCCGGACTGGGCGGCTTTGTTTTTCCGCCGCTTACCACGGGCTTAATCGCGGCGATAGACTGGCGGGCATCATGGCTGGTACTGGCGGGGATTATCCTGGTAATCCCCGTGCTTATCGGCGGGATTTTTTTATTGAGAAATAAACCCGAGGATATGGGACTGGTGCCCGACGGCATGCCTGCGGACGCTTTCCTGGAATACGAGAAATCGCGGCCTGATTCTTCCACCGATACCGACAAGTCCAGCTGGGGGATAAAAAAAGTCCTCAAGGCAAGAACTCCGTGGTTAATCGGGGGATTTGCCGCTGCCAATTCCTATACGGTGGGAACGATGGTAACGCACCAGATAGCCTACCTGGAGGATATAGGTTTTACACCGATGACGGCAGCATCGACGCTGAGCGTGATGTCGATTTTCAGTCTGATAGGCAGTCTGGGGTTTGGATTCCTGGCTTTGAGAACTAACATAAGGTATCTGGCGTCTCTCGCCTTTATAATTCAGATTATCGCTCTGATAATACTACTAACAACCAAAGAGCTGGCTTTGCTCTATCTTTTTGCTATATTCCTGGGGCTCAGTACCGGTTCTCTGACGGTAGCTCTGGCCATGTTTGTGGGAGCGTATTATCCGCGGGAGCGTTACGCGCAGGTACTGGGCGTGGTATTTCCTTTTCAGGTTATATCCAACGCGGTGGCAGCCACGATAGCCGGACTCGTCTTTGATGCTACAAAAAGCTATACTCCCGCCTTTATTGCGGCATCCGTATTCAGTCTGGCAGGGCTCTTCTTTGCTTTTTTTGCCAACCGACCTAAACAACCCTGAATATTATCCCGGAATAAGTTATAATTGGGATGACATAAAGTGAGAATAATCCGTATTATCACCCAATGGCTTTTTATATTAAGTCTTCCCGTTCTGCTGCTGACGGTCAGTGTCAGCCTGGCGGTTAACTGCGGGTGGCTCTACACGTACGGTTTCAATAAATACGACGTCGGCAGGACCACCGGTCTGGATACAACGGAGCTGGAGAAGGTAGCCGGGGGACTGAGAGGCTATTTCAACTCCGGTGAAGAAAGCGTCAATATTACCGTATTGAAAAGCGACGAACCGTTCGAGGTGTTTAACGAGCGCGAGGTCCAGCATCTCAGGGACGTAAAAGGTCTGTTCCGGCTGGTCTACGTTTTACTGCTGGGGACGGGATTATATGCCCTGGTCTACGCTGGAGTAAGCCTTTTCTGGTGGCGGGACCGGCGTCTGCATTGGGGTCTGATGGGAGGCGGTGGTCTGACGTTGGTTCTGATGCTGGCGATAGGACTGGCCGCCGCTATCGATTTCGACTGGCTGTTCCTGAATTTTCACCTGATAAGCTTCGCCAACGACCTGTGGATGCTGGACCCGGCAACGGATTATCTTATCATGCTTTTCCCGCAGGGATTCTGGTTTGATGCCGCTGTCTTCTGCGCGGCGGGTACGGCTTTCTTCGCGCTATTGCTGGGCAGCGTGGGATGGTGGCGCTGGAAGAAAGAGAGAAACCAGGATGACTAATCTTCCACTTCGACTACTTGGCCGCGACGGTAGAAGATGGAAAATGCCAGTAAAGCCGCACCGGCAATCATCATGCCGATGCTGAACCACAGCAACGGGTTGAGTATGCTGGTGTAAGTGTCCGTAATGAGGTTCTGGAAAGAATCCGGTAAATCGCCGGTCGGAAGGAACCCGGGTACCAGATAGCGGGCGACCATCACGGCAATGAATTCGCTGATACCGTAAACCAGGAAAATTTTGGCGATGGAGCCGGTAGATTTCTTGATATTGGAATATGCCAGGACAATACCGGCGATCAGAAGCACCATCAAAGCGATAAGGGCGTAGAAGACGGCGTTAAAGACGCCCACCCACTTCCTGACCGTTTCCAGGACCTCCGTGTCCAGGGATACGATATTATCTTCGCTGATGATAATATTGCGTTCGTTGATGATTATCTCGGACGGTACTTCTTCAACGATTTCATCGTAATACTGATTGAAATAGGGTAGCAGCGCGTCTTCAATTTCATCCTCGAGATACGCAGGCAGGTGACCGTCGGTTATCTGTTCCTCGATATCCTCGAAATATAAGTCCACATATACTCTAAGCTGTGCCTCGGTCAGACCTGAATACTCATCGGGAAGATAGCTTGGAGGGATTCCTTCCACGAAGTCGTAAATATTATCATAAATCAGATTTTTAAGTCCTTCATCGTCGGAGCTGGATATCCATTCGGGGAGTTTTTCCATGAAGTGCAGCCAGAGACTATCCCGTGCGCTCTCCTTCAGGTCTTCCAGCGGAATCCTGATATCCAGCGTGTCAGTTTTATTCAGGAGGTAGTCATAACCCTTGTGGACAGCACTGGAAAACTGCTCCTTCAGCCAGGGTTCGTGGTCGGCAATAACTTCGTAGACGACGTCTTTGAAGAAACGCATGTCTTCGGGTATTTCTTCAATGAAGTATTCATCAGAGAAGTCGCTGGCCAGCTGAGTAATATCCGTCTTTTCAACCCTATTCGAAATGAAATCGGGATTCAGTGCGGTGGATTTTACCGTGAAGAAAACACCCCAGAGGAAGAGAGAAAACATCAGTAAGAAACCTAAAACTCCTGCCAGGATGTTTCTAAAAGTTGTCATCAGCTGCGGTCCTTCCGATTTACACACGCATAAGAAATGCTAAATGATAAGTATGTTGTATTAACCATAGCACAATATTGACTGTAAAAACAGTATCTAGTATTATTACTTTAGTCATGGGCGGTTAGCTCAGTTGGTTAGAGCGCTGCGTTGACATCGCAGAGGTCAGTGGTTCAAATCCTCTACCGCCCACCATGATAATCAGTCTGACTTAGCCGAAGTCATCAGCCATCAAGAACCGCCGCTTTTAAAAGGTCTGATCCTGCAGCAGCACCCGCTCCTTTCTTATCAAGTGTATCGCTGATATAATATACAAACTGTCTCCTTTGGTATCACGGGTGATAAACAATTTGCCGCAATACCCGTAGTGAGTTAATCCGCTCAGTAAAAAGCTGGGTTGGCGGGATTTGGGGCACGAAGGAGGAAACTCTGAGACCTGAATGTTCAAGAGATCAAGCGCATGATAGGAATAA
>SMTZ1_10008654_pt1 | contig 10164 bp, 8 predicted proteins | sample DeeMarSWOR136_30_FD_25667 | JGI IMG/M metagenome (IMG submission 25667) | reverse complement strand
CTATCACTGCTCCTGCTTCTCTTAGTGCATTAGGGAGGATTCTGCGAGCACCCTGCGCCCTGGGAATAAGGATCTTGACCCCGTTAATACCCTGATCCTTTAACCCTTCAACCACCCCCTCTGCCCTGTACTCTGATGGGATATACGTGACTTCTAATCCTCTTTCTTCCAACTCTTTTTTGGTTTGAGGACCAATAGCACAGATCATTTTCCTGTTCAGGGCGCTGATCTCTTTTCCTTTTTCCTTCATCCTACGGGTGAAAGACCTTACCCCGTTTACGCTGGTAAATATGAGCCAATCATAGGTGTCTAATTTTTCTATGGCTTGATCCACAGGTCGCCAATCATCTGGTGGGATTATTTCTATGGTAGGAAACGAAATTACCTTGGCTCCATAATCTTTGAGACGGCTGGAAAATTCCTCGGCCTGTTCTCGGGCCCTCGTAATTAAAATTCGTTTATGTAATAGTGGGAGATTATTTTCTCCCTCCTTTGTAGTACGTATCACCATGATATCTTTCTATTTTGTAGTCTCAATTTTGAACGACGTAATTCAATATATCGTAAGGGTGAGAGAAAGACAAGGCGTAATTCCTGAGGTATGGTATGGAGAGATACTATTTTAAAAACGTCCTCAAACTTTCAATCCATTGGTTTGAAAATGCTTGACATATTAGATTTCATATGATACCTAGCATAAAACGTAATCTATTGAAATATTTGCCTTTCTATCCTTTTCTTGTTTAAAAACCATGTTTTTTTATTAACTTAGGTGTAATGGTATGAATTTTGTTGTAAGCTTTGATAAGGGGGGAGGTGGGAAAAAAAGTAAAAAAATATGAAGAAAAAGATAAGAGGAGTAATTTCCCAAAAACCCTTAACCTTAAAGGAGGCATAATCATGAAAAGGGTGATATTAATTGGGGCTTTGTTTTTTTCGATCATTCTCATTATCTCTTCCGGTTATTCTGCATCAGTAGGCGAGCCTATCATAATTGGGGTTCCTACTGCCCTTGGCTCTATTGAGGGTGTGGATGGTTGGAGGTCTGTGCAGATGGCTGTTGAAGAAATAAATGCTAAAGGCGGAGTATCTGTAGGCGGTGTAAAACGTCCCCTTAAAGCCTACTCAATAGACACAAGAGAACATGAACCTGGGATCCCGGTTCATGACGCCTTGACAGCAGTAGAGAAGCTCATTTTGGAGAAAAAACCCCATGCTATTGTGTTGGGTGCGTTCCGCTCCGAAGTATTGCTGGCGTCTATGGACCTTATCGCCAAGTATAAACTGCCCTACATATGCTCAATTGCCATGACCCCGGTATTCCAGAAAAAAATTGTGGAGAACTATGATCAATATAAGTACATGTTCCGGAATTGCCTTAATGCTATTTACCTTGTCAAGTATCTGCAAGGAGCGATGGCGTTTCTCAATAAAGAGTTCGGCTTTAGCAAAATATACCTTATCGTACAGGACACATTATGGGCTCAGGCGACCGGCAAAGGATTGGACAAATGGTATAAAGAACACAACTGGGAAGTAGCAGGTTTCGATGCATATCCTTTAGGTGCTAGCGACTTTTCACCCTCTCTGATCAAAGTGAGAGCAAAAAAGGTACAGGTAATTGTTCCTATATTCGATATGCCTCAAAGTGGCATTTTGCTCAAGCAGGCTCGTGCTATGAAAATCCCAGCTCTTCTTTGCGGATTCATCAGTCCTGTTGCGCCGGGTAATGCTTGGAAAGTCTTTGAGGGAGAAGTAGAGGGAATGGTAAACTTCCTTTTCGAGATAGGGCCAATCCCTGTCAAAGCAGTGCCCAAATCTGTAGCTTACAATAAGAATTATGGTAAGAGATGGGGAGAGGACGCAAGGGTCAAAATATCTGGTCATGGTCCAGGACCGAGCTACGACTCAGTCTATATTCTGGCAGATGCTATTGAGCGTGCCGGCACTCTAGAACCAGAACTCCTTGTAAGCGCTCTTGAAAAAACAGACTTAACGGGAGTTGTCGGGAGGATAAAGTTTGGTAAAGATCACCAGGTAATCTATGGCTTTGACCCTAAAGAAACAGCTCTTGGGTGCGCTTTTCAGTGGAGAAAGCCGGGGGTGAGGCTCCCCGTCTTCCCAGAAGTAGTTGCGGAGGGAACGATTGAACTTCCTCCCTATATGAAATAAAAAATGGGCTAAACCCCCTAAAGGGGCGATCTTTCTCGCAAGATCGCCCTTTTTTAGAAGGGTGAGAAAATGATAAGTAGCGTGATTGTCTATGGCTTAGTGAATAGCGTTATTTTAACCCTTATTGCTATAGGCTTCAGCCTTACCTTCGGTATCAGCGGAGTAGCTAACTTTGCCTACGGAGGGTTCTACCTTTTCAGTGGCTACCTTACTTGGATGCTCCTCAACTATTTAGGATTGCCCTTTGCTCTGGCGATAGTTATCACCGTTGTTGTGGTCGGCATACTGGGCTTTCTTACATACTGGGTAATTCTTTTACGAGTTCGAGGGATAGTTTTGTCTGAGGTTATTGCAACCTTCGCCCTGGGGGTTGGAATGTTGGAGTTCTTCCGCTGGAAGGGATTTGTAACGTACGAATTCACCCTCCCCTTTTTCATAAAAGGTAGTATAGAAATAGCTGGAGTTCCCCTGGACTACCAGCGTCTCCTCATTATCGGTATTGGATTGGCTATGATTGTATTTTTATACATTTTCATCCACCACACCAGGATTGGCCTATCATTTAGGGGGATAGCCCAGAACGAGCGCACAGCCATTTCTTTGGGGATAGAATCAGATTGGACGGCTGCACTTAGCTTAGCATTAGGATCAGCTATGGCAGCCATAGCAGCTATAGCAATTCTCCCTTTAGGTATTATTTCGATAAATGTAGGATATGATGTATTGCTCATAGCAGTGGCAGTAGGGATTATAGGAGGGCTGGAGAGCGTCCCAGGAATTTTGGTGGGGAGCTTCATCCTTGGGTACGCCCAAGTCATCACTGGCATGTACATTGCGCCCGAGTGGATGATGGTGGTGTATCTCGTGGCAATAGTCTTGGTTTTGGCCATAAAGCCATCAGGTATTTTTGGTAAGTTCAAAGAGCTGGAGGAGAGGGTCTAGGATAATGGTTCGTTACCGAAAGGAGAGATTGGATCGAGGGATAAAAGTCAGGTGTGAGGATATATTCGCCCTTTCATCTTACAGAGAGACGCTGTATCTTTTACTGCCCAGAGCTCTTCCGGTTGTTGCCTTGCTCATATTGCCGATGTTGAAAGGGGTGGTGGGGTTATATTGGGAAAAGGTCCTCATTATCACCTGTGCCATTGCTTTGCTCGCTATAAGCTGGGATTTGCTGGCTTCCGTAGGGTTGGTATCCTTAGGCCAAGCCCTTTTCTTTGGTGCCGGGGCCTATTTGGCAGGTTTTTTCAATCGTAGCTTTGGCTGGCCACCCTTCTTAACCATTCCCTTTGCCACTTTGGGTGGAGCACTTTGCTGTACCCTTTTGCTCTTGCCAGTACTGAGATTACGAGGGGTATACTTTGCAATAGTTACATTAATTTTGCCTTTGTTACTTGCTCGGGTTATTGAGGCAACCAAGATTCTCGGAGGTACTGAGGGGATGAGTGCCCTTTCACCTTTACCCAATATATGGTTTGAGCTTTATGTACCTGTTATAGCTTTGCTCGTATGCCTTTTCGGCTTTCGCAGGTTGATCAATGAAGATTATGGATTGGTTCTGCAAGGGATCAGAGATAATGATCGTGCGGTCATGAGTGGAGCCATTAATATCTATAGGTTCAAGGCCCAAGCGGTGTTTATGGCCGCTGCGGCGGGGGCATTCGCTGGTGCCTTCATGACCCATTACTACCAATTTGTAGGAATGCCCGCTTTCGCCCTTGATTATTCCATTTTACCTTTGACCTGTGCTGTGCTTGGTGGGGTCGGTAGCTTTGCCGGTCCAGTGATAGGCGCCTTTATCTTGGTGCCCCTCTCTGAGCTCCTCCGTGCCTTCGGGACGTTGAGGGTGGTCTTCTACTCAGCAATCTTAATCATTTGCGTCGTCGGTCTTCCTGAAGGTGTATTTCATTATATAAGCAGAAAGTATCATCAATTCGAAAGAGTGGTAAAAATTGAATAAGATGGGAGATAGAACCATTCTGAATGTCGAAAAAGTAAGTAAGAGGTTTGGTGGAGTTGTAGCGGTAGATGGGGTGAGCCTCCATTTGCAGGAAGGAGAGCTTCTCGGGGTCATAGGCCCCAATGGTTCTGGAAAAACAACGCTAGTCAATCTAGTTACAGGTTTTGTGAAAGCTGACTCTGGAAGGGTGGTTTACAAAGGGAAAAATATTACAGGCAAAATGCCTTACAAGATATCTGCATTAGGGATTGCGCGAACCTTTCAGATGGTGAAACCTTTCTATCAATTGCCTGCCTTCAAAAACCTTATAATCCCTCTCTATTCCACCAGGGTTAGGAAATTGAGGGGAGGGAAATATGGTGATAGGGACACCGTAGCCATTGATCTCCTGGAAGAGGTAGGGTTTGAGCGTGACTCCTTCGTGCCCTATAAAATGGCTTCGAGTCTCCCCCATGGTTATCTGAAACGTCTTGAGCTAGCACGTTGCCTGACACTTCGGCCAGATCTGCTTATCCTCGATGAGCTCTTTTCTGGGATGTCCATGTCGGAGGTTGCCAGCACTCTTCCCATCATCGAAAGACTCAATGGGGAAGGTCTCAGCATAATTATGGTAGAACATAGGTTACGAGAACTGTTCCGGGTTGCTCATAGGATAATTGCTCTTAACTTTGGGAGAAAGATTGCCGAAGGTTCTCCTCGTGAAGTGACAGAGAGCGATGCAGTTAAGGCGGCCTATCTGGGAAGCGAAGCAGAGGAGTAACATGCTCAAGGTGAAAAACCTCATGGTATTTTTCGAAAATGCCCTTGCCATTAACGATCTCAGCCTGGAGGTCCAGAAAGAGGAAATAGTTGGCGTCCTTGGTTCAAACAGCGCCGGAAAGACTACCTTGATGAACACCATATCCGGTCTTATCATTGACATGAAGAAGAAAGAGGATCGCCGGGGTGGTGAGAGAATAACGGTGCTTGGTGAAATTACGTTCGAAGGTGAGAATATAAGTACCACCAAACCTAGTGAGAGAGTTAAAAAGGGGATCATTCTAAGTAGGGAAAGACACCCCATCTTTCCTGATAGCAACGTCGAGGAAAATCTAAAAATAGCCACATATCTGCGAAGAGATTCGGAGATACATAAAAGCTTTGAATTCGTGTATTCCATCTTCCCTCGCTTAAAAGAGTTAAAAAAAAGAAAAGGCGGGTTCTGTAGTGGAGGAGAACAGCAGATGCTCTCCATTGGCATGGCTCTGATGACCAGGCCTCGGTTGCTCCTCATGGACGAACCATTGCTTGGATTATCTCCGGCCTTACAGCGAGATCTGGGCCGAGCAATAAGAAAAATTCGGGGGGAAGGGGTCACCATCTTGATAACCGAGCAGTTTGCCAGGCCCCTTCTTCCTATCATTGATCGCGGCTATGTTATAGAAAATGGTACTCTGATTCTCAGCGGTACTGGAAAGGAACTAGTCGATAATCCAGAGGTTAAAGCAGCTTATTTCGGCGTTTAGGGGAAACGGTGGAATTATCTTTCGGCTCGATTTATGAACAATTTGAGAAGGTGGCCCAAGAATTCTCTAATAAGCCAGCCTTATTTTACCTCGGTGATAAATTTACCTACATACAACTGAGAGAAGCGGCTGAGAGAATGGCTGCCAGTTTACACGATCTGGGTGTGGAAAGAGGTGATAGGACCATTCTCTATCTTCCAAATTGCCCCCAGTGGGTGATGGTCTGGCTCTCTTTATTACGGATTGGCGCAATAGCCATACCTATTTCGCCCATTTACACACCTAGTGACCTCCAATACATGGCTAATGATAGTGGAGCTGAGACAATCTTTTGTTTGGACACCAACTTTGGATACGTAGCCCAGGTCCTTCCTGAGACTAACTTGAAGAGGGTAGTTTTAACAAATATTGCTGATCTTTTACCTTGGTGGAAAAGGCTTGTAGGCCTTGCTTTTAATAAGATCCCGAAGGGAAAGTTTGCATCGGGGGAGCAAATCTTCAGCTTTAAGAAGCTAATTGAAAGCGGCCGCATCTCCTCCTTGCCACCTTTAAAAGCAAACAGTGAAGACCTTTTTGAGATGCTTTATACCGGGGGCACAACAGGTCTTCCTAAAGGGGTTCCCTATTCAAACATTATGTTTCTGGAAAGTGTGGCAGAGCAGAGATTAATGAGTGAACAGTACATTTCAAAGGGAGAGGATCTATTGATCCAAGGGGGGCCACTTTTTCATATCCTTGGTCAAGCAATGGGGCTGGGGGCTCTCCTTTCCGGAGATGCCCTTATATTATTGCCCAGGGTTAATCTCGATGGTCTATTTGACCATATTCAAAGGTATAATGCGTCAACGCTCTTTGGTGTCCCTGCGATGTATCGCATGATCTTGGAGCATGATAGAGTGGATTACTATAACTTGGGCTCACTAAAGTATTGCTTTTGTGCCGGCGATGTTTTGCCCATCGAGGTGGCCGAGAGATGGCTCAAGAAGTTTGGGGAACCCTTATATCAGGGATATGGTACAACGGAAACTTGTGGCCGGGTGTCTCTGACTCCCATGGGTGAGCAAGCCCCGGTGGGAAGCGCGGGCATAATTACTCCCATTCAAAAAGTCATGCTCGTTGACCCCGAGACTTTACAGCCAGTTCCCTCCGATGAGCCAGGGGAATTGATGGTATCATCAGAAAATATGGTAAGGGCTTACTGGAGCAAGCCTGAAGAGACTGCAACGTGTTTTGTCGAGATAAATGGAAAACTATGGTACCGCACAGGGGATGTAGTGTCTATTGATAAAGATGGTTGGCTTTTCTATTTGGATAGGTCCGTTGATACGATCAAGCACAAGGGTTATCGAGTCGCTGCTTCGGAGATAGAGGCAGTATTACAGGAACATTATGCGGTGATAGCCTCCTGCGTTGTGGGTATTCCTGATGAAAAGGTTGGTGAAAGGATCAAGGCTTTTGTAGTCCTCAGGGAGGATGTAAAGGGAGTTAGCGCCTATGATCTCATAAGATGGTGCCGGGAAAGGCTGGCTCCCTACAAGATTCCACAGTATATAGAATTTCGGGACATGTTGCCAAAGTCCAAGGTAGGTAAACTTCTGCGGCGAGAATTAAGAGCAGAGGAACGTAAAAAAAGAACGTAATAAATCTCAGGATATTGAGATGGGACTCACATTAACTACATTCCTGTAACTATCAACTGGTTTCTCAATCAGATCTTTAAACGTTGCTCTGAAGCATACAACGCATACCTTTTCAAGATCCGTTATTATTCCCATGAAAGGGTATACCCCTCCTCATCCTCGCGTCCTCCCTTTTCGCCTGCGCTTACCCCCAGCCGTGCATCGAAATTCCGCTTCGATAAGGTACCGGTGCCATGGTAGTATTCGAAATCTTGCAAACAATTGAGATGGTAAGTATAACGGGTCTGCGTTGAGGGAAACGGAGGGTCAAATTTATGCTTCCAGCGAAGCTCAGCATATGCCTTTTGTGCCTCAATGAAATATTCCAAGGGGGGGGCTGGCTGATTGGCAAATGCCGAACCTCCCTCTCTGGTCCATAAGTTGTACCGTGGGAGCACTCCGTGACTCATAAGAAAGTCCCAGCCGCTCGCTGTCGACTTTACGGCGGAGCTGGCATCTTCAAATCCATGTGGTTTCGCCATCTCTACCCCGAGGACGAAGTTGGGATTAACTCTGCCAGGTCCCCAAAAATCAACTGCCCTGATAGTCCTCTTGATCCAAGTATCATAGCCGATAAATTTATCTTTTCCGGGGCAAATCCACTGAAACAGGCTTTTATCCCACACTTCTATATTGGGTTGTATACTGCCAAACCCGGTTTCACGGAGTCTCTTCCATCCTTCGTCATCCTGAGCAGCAATTTGGACGGTGGTTGGAATCCATACCTGTAATTTTTCTCTAATGGCGTTGAGGCGTGTAATATAAAACTCCAGTTCGTCCTGACCTTTATACTGCTTTAAAATGGTTCCTCCTGACACAATTAAGGTGTTGTAGTGGTGGTCTACCGCAATGGCCGTCTTGACTACCTCAGCGACAACTTTAGGATCTATACGGGCCACCACATCCTCACCACCTGCCTTTTGGTCTTTTAGTGTTGTATTTATGTCACAAAAGAGGCACTGATCTCCAGTTTTCCACAGCTCACAATACTTATTTATCGTGACAAATAACAGAGAGACCTGTCCTTGAGCAATCGCACCCATTTGAATACCATCTTGTGTTCTCATATCGTACCATCTGGGCTTGCGCTCAAAATAGATCTTGCTTGCGATTATCTCATCCCCTTCACGGATAACAAATTCACCATCGGTAAGGTCAAGTACGTACGGAGAATGTTCATTGGTTCTGACCATGATAGGGCACCCATCCTCAAGATGAATGATAAACGGGATCTTATCTCCGTAAACCTTTGCTTTTTGAAAGTCGTAGGAAAAAAAGTGAAATCCCTTCCAGAGTAAATCATCCCTTTTTTGAAAATTATCCAGTGCTGCACTACTGATAGTAACACCTTGTCGCAATACATCCGTCTTCAATACTATATTAGGATGAATATCTGGGAACTGCTTATATAAATTCTCTATGCCCATTGTGACTCCTTTTTAATGTAATTCGCATCCAACAACAGAGAATAATTTTATTCTATCAATATTTGAGTATTATCACAATAGTGCAAAATTCTTATCTATTTATCTGCTATAGATGAGGAATCTTATAATGTCAAGTCAAAAGCATTTCAAAGGCCTGGAGGGGTAAAAAGATAGTTACCAGATTGATAATGGGAGTCGCGATGAGGTAGAAAGAGGGGATACGGTGAGGAGTCCGTGGGCCGTGGTGGAGGTTAGTTGTGAGAATGGCTCACCAGTTTTTTAGAAATTTATGGAGTTAGCTGTTTGGCGCAACGAGATCCACGTATGCAGCTTCAGTTATTATCACGGAAACCGGGATGCTTACGTTTTGGACTTCTTTTTTGTTTAACATCTGTGATAATGTTAGGGTCGCTTTTTTAGAAGGAAGAGACCCTAAAATACGAACAGGTCAAGACCGCCCAACATATTCATCGCAGCACCAGTCATATACCGAGCCCCATCCGATGCCAGATAGGCTGCTGCATCAGCAATTTCTTGAGGGTCAGCAGACCTGCCAATTGCCGTTCTCTTTTCTACCCTTTCAAGGATCGCTTCTGGGAGCAGGGTAGAGGCGTCCGTTGAGGCTATTCCGATCAAGACACAGTTTGCGGTTATATTGAATCGAGCTCCCTCCAGCGCTGCTGACTTTGCCAGGGCGATCAGTCCAGCTTTGGCAGCTCCATAACTTGTCTGTCCATACCCACCCAGAACACCGGCGACAGAGGTCATATTGACGATCCGGCCCCACTTATTGGCACACATATCTGCCCATGCCTCCTTGATGCAATAAAAGGCAGAATTCAGGCAGATCTTAACCTCATTATCCCATTCTTCTATCGTGGTCTTGGCAATGGTAATATTATGGCCCATGAGTGCAACATTGTTCACCAAGATATTCACAGGCCCAAGCTCACCTTTTATGGCCGCAAAGGCTTTCTGTACATCCCCATAATTACGCACATCCATTTTGACAGCCATCGATCTTCTGCCCATTGCCTTTATCTCTTCGGCCACAGATTTGACCCCTTCCATATGGTTAAAGCCAGTCACCGCCACATCAGCCCCATTTCGTGCCAAAGTAAGGGCAGTGGCCCTCCCGATACCTCTCGGCATTGAAGCCCCCGTTACCAATGCAATCTTCCCTGCTAACGACATACGTTATCCTCCTCTTTGGGTTATTATAAGATGTATTATAAGATTAAGGTATAGATATCACCTCGTATCTGGCTCTTATAGTATAGAGAGATACGAGGAATTTTATCATACATAGGTCAAGCCAACACTATGGGTGGACGGATGCTCGTTGCCCTTTTCCCTCCCTCTTAGCCCACCTTGACCACAAGGGAGGCGCCTGTATCTCCCGCTGCGCAGCCAGCCCACAG